>Ga0187847_10002864_pt1 | contig 13568 bp, 10 predicted proteins | sample June2016WEW_4_10_FD_132458 | JGI IMG/M metagenome (GOLD analysis project Ga0187847, IMG submission 132458) | Peatland microbial communities from SPRUCE experiment site at the Marcell Experimental Forest, Minnesota, USA - June2016WEW_4_10 | ecosystem: Environmental > Terrestrial > Soil >...
GATTCAAAACCTCGTGACCGAAGAGGGTGTTCAGTGTACGCAGAAGCAGGCCTCGTACGTCCGCGTCTCGAGTACGCGAGGTGGACCGCTGCTCGTCAAACTCACGACGTCGATTGGTGTCTGCGTGAACGGGACCACCAAATGGACCTCGCTCTCGTCGCTCTCGTTTCCCAAGCCTTCGACGTGCACGTCCGCACAGCTGAAGTTGAACGTCGGCCAGTCCAACGGAACAGCCGGCACGATCTTCTATCCGCTCATCGTCACGAACGAGGGTAGTCACGCGTGTGAGCTCTCGGGCACGCCCACCGTGCAGCCGACGACGGGAACACTTCCTGGCGTTGCCCACATCTTGGTAGGACTACGAGCGACACTTCGCGGCACGGGGTCCACTGGTTACGGTGACAGCATTCGCCTCGGCCCGCGTGCGAAGGCGAGCGCCGCGTACGGCGTCGTCGAAACCGGAAATTTCACGCCATCACAGTGCGTGGCGAAGAACTTCGAAAGCCTGTCGGTGGGAATCGCGAGCGTCAGCGGCGGCTCGAGTTGGTTCATCCCCTTGTCCGGCTCGACGTGCACGAAACTTGCCAGCACCAATATCTCTGGATTTGTACCAGGAATAACGGGCATCGCCCCCTGACATAGTCGTCCGCGGTTCCTTGTAATCATTGACTATTCATCCAGCGTTAACGTTCTCGTAGATCGTCGCGTCTTTTCTCGTCGGCCCCATGTTACATTTCGGTACTTAATAAACCATTACTGAGGTGATAACCACAAGAAAGAGGTAGTCGTGACAGACGCCCTGGATGTACAACAAGGAAACGAGCCCGAGCACGCGTTGCGTTCGGGGGTTCTCGGTCTCTTTGATTCGGTAGTCATGGGTATCGCGGGCGTCGCACCGGGTTATTCGATTGCTGCTTCCACCGCGGTACTTTTCGGAGCAGTCGCGCTGGGCGGCGCCGCGGCGCTGCTCTATTGCGGTGTTGCGATGTTCGGGATTGTCTTCGCCTTCAGCTACCTCGGTCGCGTTGAACCAAAGGCTGGCGCAAGTTATTCGTGGGTTCGCCGTGCCCTGCACCCTTTCTTCGGTTACATGTCCGGCTGGGCACTCATCGTCTCGGCGTTGATCTTCATGGTCGCGGCGACCTTGCCGGTTGGGGCGAATCTTCTCGGGCTTTTCTCGACGTCCGCGGCTAACAACAAGGGAGCCGTGACCATCGTGGGAGCGGTGTTCTTCTTGCTCATGGTCGCGGCCGTGGCCGTCGGTGTCACGGTGACCGTGATCGTGCAGATCGTGATGTCGTCGATCGAGATCGCCCTGCTTATCCTCTTCGCCCTGCTCGCTATATTTCACGGCCAGCACGTCCACACCTTCTCGTGGCACTGGTTCGCACCTTCGGTGTTCCACGGTGCGAACGGATTCTTCGCGGGGGCTCTCGTGGCGGCCTTCTACTACTGGGGCTGGGACGTCACCGCGAACCTTAACGAAGAGACCAAGGGTGCCACCAAGACACCCGGTATGGGTGGCATCATCGGGATGATCTTCGTCTTCATTCTCTTCGAGGTGTTCACGGTCGCGACCAACCTGGTGTTGACGTCGGGCCAAATCCAAAAGAACGACGCGGACGTCCTGAGCGTTCTCGGCCAAGCCGTGTGGCACGGCACGTGGGGCAAGTTGATCGTGGTCGCCGTGGTCCTCTCGACGGTCGCGACCCTCGAGACGACGCTCATCCAGGTAACGAGAACCATGTTCGCCATGGGTCGCGACAACACGCTGCCTAAGGCACTGGGACATATTCACAAGAGGTTCAAGACGCCCATCGTCGCGACCGCCTGCGTCACAGTATTCTCGCTGGCTCTCTTCGTGTGCTCGCAGTTCGTCGGGTCGATCGACTCGATTCTCACCGACGGCATCAACGCCATCGGACTTCAGATCTGCATCTACTACAGTCTGGCGGGGCTGGCGGTAGTCATGTTGTATCGCAAGCAGCTGTTCCTCTCGGTGACCAACTTCGTCTTCATGGGACTGTGGCCGCTCATCGGCGCGGTCTTCATGATCGTGATGTTCATTAAAGCAATCCCAGGTCTCAATTCGACGACGCTTTGGGTGGGACTGGGCGCCATGGCCCTCGGACTGATTCCGATGTCCATCTATTGGATCAAGGGGAATCCCTACTTCAATATGCCCTCGAAGGAGGATCGGGTCGCGGTGCTGCTGGAGTTCGAGCAGAACCTCTAATCCAGCCCTCTGGACTGCTGACCGGCTCCGACGCACGTGCGTCGGAGCCGGTTCGCTGCGCTGCCACGTCTAGTTCGCCAGGCGGTATGTTCGTGGTGTAGGCAAAGGGAGGTCGACGTGCAGAACGGTGTGCAAATCGCGGGGGTTGGCCAGGGCTCTTCGGGTGCCCTAATCCTCGGTCCTCGGCGCCTTATCCCCTTCGTCCTGTTGATCGTGCTCACGGTCGCGGCCGTCGTGACCGCCGTCCTTTCGGCGGGATCACCCGCGGGTGGTGCCACGACCGTACGGGCGGCGTTGGCCTCGATGATGGACGCGAAGTCGGTGACCTTCGCGCTCAACGTCAACTTGTCGGGCGCGGCATCCGCCCAAGCGACGGTGGACGGCAGTTGTGCGACCGGTCCCGAGTGCCAGGTGAACTTCAGTGCTTCGAGTGGTCCAACCAGCGTGGGCCAATCCCAAGTGGTCATCGACCACGGCGTGTTGTACGTGGAACTTGCGGGATCTCTGGCGAGCAAACTCCCGACCCCTTGGGTGTCGGCGCCGCTGAATTCCTCGAGCGCCCAACAGTCGACCGGTATTTCCGGGGTGGGTAGCCTTTCGTCGGTGTTCGCCGGCCTCGCCAAGGTTGGCGACACGGTGACTGATGACGGCCCGGTCACCTTGAACGGGGTGGCCACCCACGAGTACAGCATCTCGGCGAGTCAAGCCACCGAACAGCAGCAACTAGAGACCTTGCTGAAGGCGTTGCCGAGTACGGACGCCAGTCTGCTCGGGGCGGTGACGGTCGGGGGCTACAACGTGAACATCTACATCGGCCCTGACGGCAACATTGCCGAAGTGGACCTCACCACGTCAATGACGACCGCGCAGGGTTCGGAGAGTCTGGCGCTTCGTCTGGGTCTCTCGGGTTACGGACAACCGGTGAGTGTCACGGTTCCGCCCGCCAACGAAGTGACCCCGCTTTCGTCGTTGACGACCAAGTCGCTCACGGGGCTCTAGGTCTCGTTCTTCGGTAACCAGTGGAAGGTGAAGCGGCAGATCAAGGCCGCCGCCAGAGTCCACGCGCCAAGGATCACGGCGGCCTTGGGAAGTTCAAAACTATGTCCGACCTCTTGGCTCGCGAAGAGTTTGGGCAAGAACACGCCGCGCATCGCCTGGGCCATCCACTTCAATGGAAAGATCGCGGCGACGTCTTGCATCCACTTGGGTAGATTGGCGTAGACGAAGAACACCCCGGAGGTGAACTGGAAGAAGAGCACGACCGGGGAGGCGAGTGCAGACGCCGACTGGCCGTTCTTGGCGAAGTTCGAGAACGCGATGCCCAAGAGCGCACTGGCGGCGAGCCCGAGTGCGCTGATCCACACGAAGTCCAACCACAACGACACCGAGCCAGGCAAGTGGATGCCGTAGCTGAAGTGTCCAATCGCGAGCAACGCAATGGCTTGGAAGATGTACGTGAACGTCGCAGCGGCCAGTTTGCCCACGAAGTACACGCTCGGGGGCATCGGCGAACCGACCAGGCGCTTCAGGGTGCCGTTACTGCGTTCTTCGGGGATCCCGATCGCCAATTGCTGGAAGGCACTGTAGAGCAGACCCGACGCCAGAAGTCCGGCCACGAAGTACTGGTCGAAGCTGACGCCGGTGTTGCCCAGTTTGGTCTTATTGAATACCGAGCCAAAGATGAAGAGGAGGAAGACGGGCAGCAGCATCGAAAAGACCACGGCGTTTCGATTTCGTAGCAGCAGGCGAATCTCGAGTCGCGCCCGGTGATAATAGAGCGAAGGGAGTTTCGTCACTGCTCGCTCGCGTTGACGAGTTCGAGGTACGCCTCTTCGAGGGTGGTTCGAACGACTTCGAGACCCGGTATCTCACCGGTGAACCTGGCGGCGAGTTCACGGACGAACTCCGTTGGTTCAGCCGTTCGCTGCTCCTTCAATTCATCGTGTTCGAACCATCGAACGCTCACGAGATTCTGCGAACGACTGCCGAGCCCCGCGGGGGTGGTGTCGGCCACCTTTCGTCCCTTCGTGACCACCACGACGTGGTCGGCGAGGGCGTCCGCCTCTTCGAGGTAGTGCGTCGTGAGCACGATAGTCACGCCCTCGTGCTTCAAACGCTCGATCAGCCCCCAGAAGATGTGGCGCGCCTCAGGATCAAAGCCTGTCGTCGGCTCGTCGAGGAATAAGAGCTCGGGCGTACCGACGACGCCGAGCGCGACGTCCAAACGTCGACGCTGCCCCCCCGAGAGATTCGCGGCCCGGGTCGTGGCCTTGTCGGTGAGCCCGACCAGTTCGATGGTCGAGTCCACGTCGCGCGCCATGGGGTAGTAGCGGGCAAAGTGCTCGACCGCTTCACGCACGGTCAGTTCGTTGAGATCGCTCGCGCTCTGCAGGACGATCCCCAACTTCTGACGCCACGATCGGGTGGGGTGGGCGGGGTCGAGGCCGAGGACGCTGACGTCGCCACCGTCGCGATGGCGGTAACCCTCGAGGATCTCAACGACGGTCGTCTTACCGGCACCGTTTGGTCCCAGGATGCCGACGCACTCGCCGGCGGTGACCGTCAAATCGAAGTTCGAGACCGCGACGAAGTCACCGTAGCGTCGGGTCAGTCCTTTGATCTCAATCGCGGCCACGACCGTAACCCTAGATAATTTCTTCGCTCCACGCAGTGAACACTTCGTGACTTGGCCCGCTACGACCATTCCCCGATACTGGCGTTCGTCGCCGTCAGGGGAATGACGGCGAGATGGTAAGAAATGGTGATGCGTCGACTTGGGTCCGGTGAGCGAACCACTCTGCTCGACTTGTTGTTCCTGTTCATTTTTGGCATCGGCTTCGGTTACGTCGAGGCCGCCGTCGTCTCGTACCTGCGAGCGCTCATCAAATTCCATCAGAATTACTCGATTTCGCATTACAAGGTATGGCTGAACCTGGGCTTCATCACCTTTGTCCAACCCGAGCGTTCGATCTTTTTGTCCCGGCGCATCGCCGACATCGAGGTCGGCCGCGAGGCCATGACCATCGTCATGCTGGTCGCGGTGGCCTACCTCGCCAGCAGGGTCTGGTCACAACGTTGTGGCGCGTTTCTGATTCTCTTCGCGTGCTGGGACATTTCGTACTACGGATGGCTTCGGGTGCTGGACGGCTGGCCCCCGAGCCTCTTCACCCGTGACGTCTTCTTCCTGATCCCGGTGACGTGGATCGGCCCGGTCCTCACGCCCCTGATCATCTGCAGCGTCATGCTCGTCGCGGGAATCTGGTTGTACCGCGACCAGACCTTGACCCGGCGCGCACACCCCTTCAACCGGTTCTAAGCAGCCAACGCCACCAGGAAAGCGCCGACTGGTTGTCCCTAATATCAGTGCATGGACCTGGAACTTCGCGACAAGGCGTTTCTCATCACCGGTGGCACCGACGGGCTCGGTCTCGCGCTGGCCAAAACCCTCGTGCGAGAGGGCGCCCAGGTCGCGGTCTGTGGGCGCGATCAGGCGCGCCTCGAGCAAGCGGCATCGGCCTTGGGTCCCGAGGCCCTGTGCCTTCGCGCGGACGTCAGTCACGAGGCAGAACTCGATGCCTTCATCGACGCAGCACTGACGAACTTCGGACGTCTCGATGGTGCGGTCAACAATGCCGGAAGAAGTTCGGGCACCGCGATCGCGAATTCCGTGGATCAGGAGTGGCGAGACGATTTCGAACTGAAAGTCATCGCCGCCATCCACTTGGCGCGCCGCGTCCTGCCCGCGCTGGAGGCGACACGCGGTGCGCTGGTGAACGTGCTCGCGATCATGGCGAGATCACCGTCGGCGAATTCCACCCCCACGACCGCGTCACGCGCGGCCGGTCTCGCCTTCACCAAGGCCATGGCCAACGAGGTCGGACCCCGAGGGGTGCGCGTCAACGCGATTCTGATCGGCTTCATTGAGTCAGGTCAATGGCGTCGTCGGGCCGAGGCCGCGCAGACCAAGCTGGAGGATCTCTACGCGGGAATGGCGAAGGGTTCGAACATCCCGCTGGGTAGGGTGGGTCGAGCCGAAGAGTTCGCGGATCTGGCGGCATTCCTGCTCTCGCCGAGGGCCAGCTACATCACCGGCGTGGGCATCAGCATCGACGGAGGACTCTCCCCGGTCATTTGAAATTAAGTAAATTTCGTCGTTGAAGCTCCGCACTCGCGTCGCGGTGGCGTTCGTCGAGCGGCGGCGCCGCCTCGAGGACTCTTCGCCGATCGTCCCTCTCGGGCTTGAAGTGGACCTGAGTAATGTACGTGAAAGCGCAACGAACGTAAAGAGTCCGTCCACTGTCGAAGCGCCTTACCGCAGCAACGTCCGAAACGGTGGCGGGGTAGAGGAATTGACTTGAGCGAAGACGGCCAGGTTGCATCGACGCGAGGCTCGCCAGCAGCGAGCCTTTTCGAAGTCGGCGTGGGTTTCTACGCGATCATCTTTACCGACATCGTCTTGTCGACGGGGCTGCGAACCCAACTCGGTGACGCACTCGCCGACGTGTATCACGCCGAAGTCGACGCGCTGACTCGAGAGATCATCGAGATGCATCGCGGACGGGTGGTCAAGGGCCTGGGCGACGGCCTGATGGCGATCTTTCGCGGACCGACCGAGGCGGTGCTCGCGAGCGTCGAGGTGCAACAGCGCCTGATCCGGCGGAATCGAAACGCGAAGGTATCGCTGCACGTGCGCGTCGGGGTCAGCGTTGGCGAGATCGAGGTCACCGAAGACGACGTCTTTGGCTACGCGGTCAATGAGGCGGCTCGCCTCTGTAGCGCGGCCGAGGTCGATGGCGTTCTCGTGAGCGATATCGCGGCGACTCTGGCCCGGCGGGCCGAAGTCGAATTCGCACTGAGCCAAGAAGTCGAAGTGACGGCGTCCGCACCCCCAACCCCCGCTCGCGCCGTCGTCATCAGTTCGGTCGTCGAACCTCTCATTCCCTTGGCGAGTTCCCTCGAGTTCCACCAGCACGGCGGTCGCTTTGTCGGCCGCTCGCGAGAGATAGAAACGCTTTTGGGGCAGTGGACGCGCGCGTGCGAAGGTTCCGTCGAGGTGAGCGTGCTCACGGGCGAGCCGGGATTGGGCAAGACCACGTTGACGGGCGAGTTCGCGCGTCACGTCGAGACGACGGGCGCCATTGTTCTCTACGGTCAGTGCGAGGAGCGCACGCCCGCCCCCTACCAGCCGTTCGTGCAGGCACTGAGCCATTTCGTCGAACACTGTCCTCCCCGAGAACTCGAGCAACTCATTGGACCCCACGCGTCGGATCTCAGCCAATTGGTGCCAGCGATCGGTGAGCGTCTCGCCCTCGAACCGCTGCCCCGTCTGTCTAATCCCGACGCCGAACTCCTTCGCAGGTACGAGGCCTTCGGTCTCACGCTTCGATCACTAGCGGATTACGCGCCGGTCCTCTTGATCGTTGACGATCTGCACTGGGCCGGAACGACGACGATCGACCTGCTAGATCGAGTCCTGCACGACGCTCACCAACGGAGGATCATGGTGTTGCTGGCGCTTCGGGGATGGGATCCGATGACCGATCCCTACGTTGACCATTTCCTCGCCGACCGACACCGACTTGCTCATCACGTCCAGGACATCGTGCTCGAAGGGTTGGGGCCCGATGAGGTGGGCGAACTGGCCTCCGAGTGGAAACACCGCACCGACCTTGCCGCCAGCGAGACCGAGGAACTGTGGCAGATCACCGCCGGGAACCCGTTGTTCGTATCCCAGGTGTTGCGATCGACTGGTGCCGATGAGGTGGTGCCCGAACACATTCCCCAAGGTGTCGCCGACGTCATCAAGCGTCAGCTCGAACGACTGGACGCCGAGACGAGAGAGCTACTGGCGGTCGGGGCGCTCGTGGGACCACGATTCGAGTTCGGCGTCGTGGTTGGGGCGACGGGTCTCGCGCGCGAACGCGCACTCGCGTGCCTCGACGACGCGGTGCACGCTGGCGTCGTTCGCTCGCTGGAGGGTTCGCCCCTGCGCTACGAGTTCAGCCACGCCTTGGTCCAGCGCACCATTGAGAATCAGTTCAACGCGGCGCGACGTTGCGAGGTCCACGCGAGTATCGCCGAGACGCTCGAAGTGACGCCTTCGCTGTCGCCCGATGACCGGTTGCGGCGTCTGGCGATGCACCTCTACGAGGCGGGCGAACTCGGCGACCCCGTCAAGGGCGTCATCCTCGGGTGCGACGCGGCGGAACTCTCAATACGACAACTCGCCATCGCCGACGCGTTCGAGCAACTTCGCCGCGTCGAAGTGCTGCGCGTCTTCGCGCCTGACCAGCGGCGCGACACCGAAATAGCGGTCCTCTGGGCGGAGGCGAAGAGTCTTCGCTCAGAACCTGACGTGCGCGAGATCCAACTGAAGGCAGTGGCGATGGCCGAACAACTCGGCGACCCGGCGCTGCTCGCGCGCGCCGCGCTGGCGAACTCGCGGGGCTACTTCAGTAACTTTGGCAGCACGGACGAGGAGCGGATCCACGCCCTGGAGTCGGCGTTGGCGCTGTGCGAGCCCGACGACCGTGCGACGAGGGCGAAGTTGCTCTCGCAACTCCAGATCGAGTTCACCTTTGACGTAACGGGTCGCCGCAATGTCGACATGGTCGACGAGGCGTTAGGAATCGCGCGCGCACTCGACGACCCGCCCATTCTCGCCAGCGTGCTGCGCGATCGTCAGTACGTCCTTGGCGCCCCGCAGTACTGTGACCTTCGAGTCACCGAAGTCCAAGAGATGATCGAGATCGCACGGGCCATGGGCGACCGGGAGTTGGAGATCCACAGTTGTCGACTCATGTGTGCCGCGGCAACCGAAATTGCCGACGTTGAGCAAGTCGACCGCTCCCTGGTTCGATTGAGTGAGTTGAACGAGGAGGTCGACCTCGTCGTGACGCGCTGGGAACTCGCCTCGGTGCGTGCGAGCCGGGCACTGCTGGGAGGACAGTTGAAGGAGGCGGCGTCATTCATAAAGGAAGCGTTCGCCCTCGGCGGCGAAGCGGGTCAGGCCGACGCCTACGTCTTTACCGGCGCGCAGTTGATGCAGCTCAACTATCTGCGCGGGCGACTACCGCTCGTTATGGACACCTTCCTCGAGCTGACGCCTTCGCAGATCACCGGGCCCCTAAGCGCGTGGGTGGCGCGGATGCTCTACGAAGCCGGTCGCCACGACGAGGCCGCGCAGTGGTGGGAGCGATCACTCACGATGGGTCTGAACACACAATTCGAGATCGGCGTCCAAGCGGGGCTCCTGCTCAATTCGTGGGCGTACATGGCTTCGGTGATCGATCCGGGACTCAGCGTGCGTGACGACGTTCGCGAGCGCCTGACCCCATTCGCGGACCGGCTCTTTAATCAGTTAGCACCCGATCAGCCAGGCCATCACTTCCTCGCACTGATGGCCGACGCCACCGGCGACTATCACGAAGCGGACGGGCACTTCGGATCATCTATCGCGCTGCTCGATCGGATTGGTGCCCCTCTGATGACGGCCATTTCGCAGGTCGCGTGGGCTCGTTCGCTCGCCCGACGCGACGACGTCGCTCGGGCCAAGGAGTTGGCGCGACTGGCCCTGGAAGTCGCCGTCGAAGCGGGAGCAACCAAAATACACCTTGACGCGCAAGAGTTAGTGGGGACCTTGTCATGAAGCGGGGGGTGACCCAAGGACATATCGACGATGTTCTTGCGATAGACGATCGGGTGCTGCGTAACTACTGGGTCACCCAGTCCTATGCCGACTTCTCTTCGGCGTTGACCGCGCTCCTCGAACCCAACACCGCGAACTGGTGCACCTTTGGTACCTGGGCCTCGCGCACCGTGGGTGCCAATATGCGCGGTGAAGCGCTGCCCGAGTGGCTTCACGATCGGGTCCTCATGCCCGACGGACTGATGGGACTCGCCAGTGCCGTACAGGAGTCGCCACGATGGCACCACGTGCGTCACGTGCTAAACGACGTGACCCCTGAGCATTTGATGGACGTGACGCGCAGTCTGCTCGGCGAGATGGCCATCAACCTTTCGGACGGCAACACTGAAGTCTTCGCCGAGATCACGCCTCCGGCCGCTGTGTTCATCGAGGCCTTCGCCGGCGGTGCGATGGCACCGGGCGGTCGAGACCGTGTGCTCGCGTCGTGCGAGGGCGCGCCGCCGTTCGACGGCGTGAATCGACTGCACGCCGGCTACTCCCTCTACTGTGAGGCGCTCGACGAGGCCGATCCGGTGCTGAAGAGCCAGAAGATCCTGGCCGGATCGCTGCAGTTGGCGATCCACGAACAGAATCACCTCCAGCCGGTGATCGTCTCGAGCATGGACATGGGTGTCAACCAGGCCGCGGCCCGACTGAGGCAGAAGGTGATCAGACGTGCCGCGCAGATCGAGAGGATCGAAGAGGACGTCGACAAGGCGCTCAGCCCCGCCGCGCGTTGGATCGCGGACACGTGGGATGACCTCATGACCATGACGCTGGGAACCCTGCAGAGTCCCGAGGGGACGATGCGCCTCGACCACGACGTCCCCCTGCCGGCGGATCAACGTTTCGTGCCGCAGGATCTGGCCGACGTGCGAGTGAGTGAACTCCAAGTATTACTGGCGCGCTTCAATCGGGCGGAGCAAGACGGTAAGAGGAGTCTCGCTCGCAACTGGGCCAACTTTGATGATCGGATGAATTTCATCACGAACCTCTTCGTCTCACGCCACCACGTGCCCGACATGTTCGCCCAGCCGTTCGATCAGGCGATCGTCGATTCGCTGCTGGCGGACACGAAGCCACCGCCGCCCGTTCGAGGTTCGGGCCAGTGAAACAGTCGCCGTTTCACGCTCCGAGCATCGGTGCGGGGCACTTTACCGACGGGTACCTCGAGGACTTGCGAATGGTGGGTGACGCTCCGGCGGACGCTGCGGTGGCGTCGTTCTTCGAACAGGTCGACCCTACCGACGGCCCGTTGTTCCCCTTACTCGTTCGCACCACGCACACCAACTTGAGCGACGAGGAGGCGCCGGGTGTCGGTCCGTATGCACGCGAGGTCGAAGCGTGGCCTTCGTGGGTTGACGAGTCCCTCGTGAAGCGAGGACAGGGGGTCTTTGGCGATTGGGGACTCCAGCTGTCGTCGGGGCTCTTCATGGCGTCGCTACCCATGAGTTACGCCTGTGCCAAGGGCGCCGAGCCTCTGGTTCGCACGGCTCGTCTCACGTCCAATCCCAAGCGGCGTTACTTGGAGACCGGTCAGATGATCATCGACGCCATGACGCCCAGGGCGATTGTGCCAGGAGCCGTGGGCTATCGCGCGGTGCGACACGTGCGACTTATCCATGCCGCCGTTCGCTACACCCTTCTGCACCCCGAGATCGTTCCCGAGCACGTCGGCGTGGCGCCGGGACCCTGGGACATGTCGTTGGGCATTCCACTCAACCAGGAGGACCTGCTCGGATGTCTCTTCGCCTTTAACGTGATGGGACTGCGATCGTTGAATCGCGCGGGCGTCACCTTGAGCAGTCACGATGCCGAGGCGTACGTACACGTGTGGAACGTGGTGGGACACCAACTCGGGATACGCGATGACCTACTTCCACTTGACTTCGCGGACGCGTCGGAGGTGGCCGATCGGATTCTGGCTCGCCAGTCGGCGCCGAGCGAAGCGGGAACCGAACTGACCGCAACCGCGGTTGTGGCGATGCAGGACCTCTTGAAGCTCAAACTCTTCAAGGGCTTACCCGCGTCAGGTATTCGCTATTACATCGGCGATCACACGGCTGACATGTTGCAGGTTCCTGACGCCAACTGGACGCGTTGGCTCTTTCCCGTGATGCGACGATTCGACGTCGTCACCGATCGACTGTTCTCGTGGCTGCCGGGCAACCACTCGATCTCTGCCGCCATGGGACGGCGAATCGTGTCCGGTTTTGAAGACGCCGAACGTGGCGGCGGGCGACCGAGCTTTCAGATCACCGACGAACTTCGCGACGCGTGGGGCATGGGTATTCGGCCGTCGTGAACTTCTGTCCGGGCGTCGACTTCGATCGACACGTTGACGGAACGCTTTTTTTGAATGAATACTTAAATACTTTTCGCTTATTCTCTACTAAAACTAAGGTTCATCAGTTTCAGCGAGGCGGAGCGTTTCAGGACGCGTGACGGGGAGGATTCGCTCGATGGGGTCCAAAGGAGCGATTCGTCTGCAAAAGAAGCACGGTGCCAACGGCTTGCCATTGACGCGTCGCCACGGTCAACTTTTGTTGAAGGATCGCGGTCCTCGCGCCACGTCAGTTTCAGCCTTGGAGAAGGCGCAAGGTGAGGTGACGTGAACCGGCCGACTAAATTGCTGCTGGCGGTCAGCCTCTTTGCGGCCGTGTTGTCCATTAGCGCTTCGACATCATCATCAGGCGCTCACCATATTCTTCCAGTCGGTATCACCAGTACCGGACCGGTCGCGCACAGCACCTCAGTGTGCCCAATCTCCACCAACGCGGCGTACGACACGAACTGGAATGAATCCTCATACTCACCGCCATCGCTGTCGCCGCCTCTACAAATAAGTCTGATCGATGGTTACCCGTTGACGGATATCACCTATGGCAGTACATCCGGCGATGATTCCAATTACGGTGCCTGGTCACACCTCACTCCAGCGGACTACTTCTACACGCCGGATAATTACAGTGCCTCTGATCCGAATTACTACAGTCTGGAGCCTCTTGGGAGCACCGGGTCCTATCAACTCGTGCTCTACAACTCTGGTTCTACTTCTCCCCAAGTAATCGATGACACCGGGACCGTTCCTGCTCTGGGTGACGGCTACATCTTCTTTGCGGGTCCGTGGCCCGGCGGCGGTAACGGCACGATTCTCGGCACATCACCGTTCTCGAACCTGTCGGTTGGCGAACGAAGTCTGACACTCACGGTGGACCAATTGAATCCAACGTACTCCCAGGTTCAAGAGGCACTCGCGTGTCCATCGGTCACTTCAGTGACGGGCGGCGATAGTCAGGCATCAGTGTCTTGGACCGTATCTCCGGACCCATCGATTCAGGGTTACACCGTATACGTGCAGGACGTGTCCAATCCAAGTAACGCGCCCGCCACGCCTGAGTACTTTCCGTTGGCAGGTGACTCAAATCTGACGACTTCAAATGGGACGGAGACTGTCTCAAATCTCACCAACGGCGATACCTACCAGTTCTACGTGGCTGCTAATTACGATTGGTCAGCAGGCAACGGTACGGGAGCGGCTTCGGCTCCCTCTCCGACAGTGGTCCCTAACGTGCCCACGACCACCACCACCGTGCCCACGACCTCCACCACGTCGACGACCTCCACCACGTCGACGACCTCCAC
>Ga0187847_10002866_pt1 | contig 13559 bp, 7 predicted proteins | sample June2016WEW_4_10_FD_132458 | JGI IMG/M metagenome (GOLD analysis project Ga0187847, IMG submission 132458) | Peatland microbial communities from SPRUCE experiment site at the Marcell Experimental Forest, Minnesota, USA - June2016WEW_4_10 | ecosystem: Environmental > Terrestrial > Soil > Wetlands...
AAGCCGCCTCGTCCTCCGCCCCCACCGCTAGGACGATCGGTTTTGGGACGCGCTTCGTTGACGTTGAGCGTGCGTCCGCCAATTTGTGAACCGTTGATGGCAGCAATGGCTTTCTCGCCTTCTTCCGCGTTCGCCATTTCAACGAATCCAAAGCCGCGCGACCTCCCGGTGTCGCGATCGGTCATGATACTGACGCGGTCCACCTGACCGTATGTCGAAAACAACTGCCGCAATTCTTCTTCTCCGGTGTGGAAATCCAGATTGCCTACAAAAATGTTTTTCAAGCGAGTGGCCTCAAATTGAGCTATTTGAACGTGAGCGACGTCGGCGAAAGTAGAGGCTGGTTGACCCCTCTTGAAAAGCCGGAGTTACGAACAATCAAATGCGGCAGGAAGTATAGCAGGTCTTTAGCGAATGGGAAGTTATTCACCAATCAATATCTCTAATGATACGGATTAATCCATGTGGCTAGCACGCTTCCACTGAACAATACTTACCGGCCTGATAGCCCAATTGCAAAACTCGGTTCTTGGGATCATGCCGTTTGCCGCAGGTCGTACAGGGCAGGTAAGGGCCGTACGTTGTTCCATTGTGGTCGTAATCCTGGCGACAGCAAATGTAGTGCCGCAACTGCAAGGAATGAGAAACATTCTGAGGCCCAGCTTCATTCGCAGAGCGTGAGGCGCCGACCGGCGTGCGCATTACTTCTCATCTTCCACGGCCACTAGCGACTTTTTCTTTCGCATGTTGCCTTGCAGAACTTTCTTGCGGAGCCGCAGGCTTTTGGGCGTGACTTCAACAAATTCGTCGTCTGCAATGAATTCGATGGCTTGCTCCAGGTTCAATTGGCGATAGGGGACAAGTCGAACGGCGATGTCGGATGTCGAGGAGCGCATGTTCGTCAATTTCTTTTCGCGGACCACATTAACGTCCAAGTCGTTGTCTTTCGCGTTTTCGCCGACGATCATGCCTTCATAAACGTCGATGGTCGGACCGACGAAGAGTTCGCCGCGTTCCTGCAAGTTATAAAGTGAATACGGCGTTGTCACTCCATCCCGATCGGAAACGAGCGCGCCGGTGAGGCGATGCGGAATTTCGCCCTGCCATTCGGTGTAGCCGTCGAAAAGCGAGTTCATGACGATAGTGCCGCGCGTGTCAGTAAGTAACTGGCTGCGCAAACCGATCAGTCCCCGGCTGCCGACCTTGAACTCAATGCGGACGCGGCCATAGCCGTGGTTATGCATGTTTGCGACTTCGGCTTTTCGGGTGCCGAGTTGCTCCATGACGACGCCGACGAATTCTTCCGGAACGTCCACAGTGAGCCGCTCGACTGGCTCCATCAACCTGCCATCCACGCGCTTCGTCACGATCTCTGGCTTACCGACCATGAGTTCGTAGCCTTCGCGACGCATCATTTCAATAAGAATCGAAAGCTGAAGCTCACCGCGGCCCATTACGACGAATGAATCGGTGGTGTCCGTATCCTCGACTCGCAAAGATACGTTGGTCAGTAACTCTTTCTGCAAACGGTCGCGCAAATTGCGTGACGTGACGTACTGTCCTTCGCGGCCCGCAAACGGCGAAGTATTCACCGTAAAGAGCATGGCAATGGTCGGTTCATCAATGGTGATGGGAGGAAGCGGGGAAGGGTTTTCAGCGTCAGTAATGGTCTCGCCGATAGTGATGCCTTCGACGCCGGCAACTGCAATGATGTCGCCCATTGTGGTCTCGGTGATGTCGGTTCGCTTCAGTCCGACAAATGAAAACAGCTTGGTGATTTTTATTTTATGGAAGCTGCCGTCGAGCTTGGCAATGGCCACGTCTTCGCCAGTCTTCAGCGTTCCATTGAATACGCGCGCAATGGCAAGGCGGCCCAAGTAATCGCTGTAGTCGAGATTCGCGACGAGAATCTGCAATGGTCCCTCGGGATCGCCCTTGGCCTCCGGAATGGTATTAAGAATCGTCTGGAATAGTGGTTCGAGGTTCTCACCCGGGATTTTCATGTCCGTGGATGCGGTGCCCGCTTTCGCGTTGGTGTAGAGCACGGGGAAATCCAGCTGTTCCTCTTTCGCGTCAAGGTCAATAAAGAGGTCATAAACTTCGTTCAAGACTTCCTGCGGACGCGCGTCGGGACGGTCGATCTTATTAATGACCAAAATCGGCGGGAGATGCGCTTCCAATGCCTTACCGAGAACATAGCGAGTTTGCGGCAGCGGCCCTTCACTGGCATCCACCAGCAGCATGACGCCATCCACCATCTTCAGCGCGCGCTCGACTTCGCCGCCGAAATCGCTGTGGCCGGGGGTGTCCACGATGTTGATCTTCACGCCATCATGAACTACGGCGGTGTTCTTCGCGAGAATGGTGATGCCGCGCTCGCGTTCGAGGTCGTTGGAATCCATGACGCGTTCAACGTGGGTTTCGTTGGCCCGGAATGTGCCGCTTTGCTGGAGCATGGCGTCCACCAGCGTGGTCTTACCATGGTCCACGTGCGCGATGATGGCGATATTACGAATGCCTGAAGTCAAAATGGAATGTCCTTTCAGAATGGCGGCCGCCAAGCGGCCGAGACCTACTACTACTTTACTATGCGTGGCTTACTCTTCACGAACGAACCTTGCTATAATTCGCCCGACTTTTAGGGTGACTCCGATTGACTAGCCAAACAAAAGCGCCAGACGCGGATTCCGCTCAACTGCAATCCCTGGGCTACAGCTCAAAATTCGATCGCACGATGAGCTTGTGGCAGAATTTTTCCCTCGGATTTACTTACCTTTCGCCCGTTGTGGGCGTTTATACCGTGTTCGCGCTTGCGATTACGGCCGGCGGCCCTCCCATGTTCTGGAGCTACATTGGCGTGGGTTTTGGGCAATGGCTGGTGTGTCTGGTGTTCGGCGAAATCGTCTCGCAATTTCCGATTTCGGGTGGCCTATATCCCTGGGCGCGGCGTCTGGTCGGCAAGCGTTGGGCGTGGATGGCGGGCTGGGTCTATCTCTGGGCGCTTTGCACAACCATCGCTGCGGTTGCGGTTGGCGGCGCACCTTATCTCGCCCAAGTTTTCGGGCTGCAAATGTCGCATGCTGGGGAGATCTGGACCGCAGTGGGTATGATCGCGGCCACCACGCTGCTCAACGTCAGCGGCACGAAGCTGCTGGGACGGGTGGCGATGTTTGGGTTTGTCTGCGAATTGGTGGGAGCGGTACTCGTCGGTTCGTATTTAATACTGTTCGCCCGCCATCAGAGTTTCGGCGTCGTGTTCCAAACCTTCGGGCTCGGTTCGAACGGACACTACCTTCCAGCGTTCCTCGCTTCGAGCGTAGCCGCGATGTTTGCCTACTACGGATTTGAAGCGTGCGGCGACGTGGCGGAAGAAACACCGAATCCTGGAACGGCCATTCCGAAGGCTATGCGAATGACGATTTATATCGGTGGCGCTGCGGCGATTTTAGTTTGCTTGGCGCTGGTGCTCGCCGTGCCCGACATGAGTGCGGCGATTTCTGGAAAAGACGCTGACCCAGTAGTCACGGCATTACGAGGAGCGTTGGGCGAAGTTGGGTTGCGCTCAGTAATCGCGGTTGTTCTGGTTTCGTTTTTCTCGTGCTTATTGAGTTTGCAGGCTGCGACCAGTCGGTTGCTCTTTGCGTATGCGCGCGATCAAATGATTTTCGGCAGCCAGCAATTGAGCCACCTCTCTCCGCGCACCCATATGCCCATCGCGGCTTTGCTTCTCGCCGGATTCGCACCAGCTCTGATTGCCATCGCTGGACTTTGGCTGGAAGATGCCGTGCGAACGATCATCGTGTTCGGCTCTGCTGGAATTTACGTGGCGTTTCAGATGATCGTTTTGGGCGCGCTCTATGCACGCTTTAAAGGCTGGCAACCGAATGGACAATTTCGTCTAGGCGCGTGGGCATGGCCGGTGAATATTGCGGCGCTGCTCTACGGCCTCTCCGCCATTGTGAATATGGTTTGGCCGCGCAGCCCGAACGATCCCTGGTATCAGAACTATGGGATGATTCTGACGACGATTATCGTGTTGGCCAGTGGGGTGATTTATATGACCGTCGGGAAACCCTACGAGCACGGAAACGCCCCGGCAGGTGATGCGCATCTCGTACATAAGAGGTAAAGTGTTGCCAGTGAGGGAGTGTATGGATAAGCGGTCTCTAGCGATTCTGGTGGCGCTACTTGCGCTGCATGGCTTTGGCATCGCAGAGGATAACAAGTCCTCCCCGGCAACTCAGCGGCTGCAAGTTCTATATAGCTTCGCGGGCGGCAAAGATGGGAGAACTCCTCAGGCTGCGTTGTTAGCCGATGCTGCTGGCAATCTCTATGGCACGACCGCATTTGGCAATGGTAGCCGAAAGTGTAAGGACGGATGCGGTACCGTTTTCGAGCTGTCGCCCCCCTCAGGAGGTGGTTCCCTGTGGACCGAGAGTATACTTCACCGTTTTTCTGGTGGCAGCGATGGCGCGACACCCGAAGGAAAACTGATTTCGGATGAGGCAGGGAACTTGTATGGCACGACAAACGGGGGAGGCTCCGTAAGCGAACCATGGTGTTCATCTGGCTGTGGCGTCGTATTTGAGCTATCTCCTCCGTCCGTGAAAGGAAACCCGTGGACGGAAACGGTACTCTACGCGTTCTCGTGGACGGATGGCGCTCTTCCTGCGGCAGGTCTGATTTTCGATGAGAGCGGCAATTTGTTTGGCACAACACAGGCAGGTGGTGGCAGCGGCGTCGGAGTCATATTCGAGCTGTCGCCTCCGCAGAGCCAAGGTGGTGCATGGAGCTTGGCAGATATCTATAGTTTCACCGGTCTCGGCGATGGAGGTGAGCCATTATCTGACTTAACTTTCGATTCTCTCGACAATCTCTATGGAACGACAAATGGAGTCGGGGGAGGAGGTACGGTGTTCGAATTAACGCCCCCTACTCAGCAAGGGGCGGCGTGGACTGAAACCACAATCCAGAGTTTTTCGGGTGAGTTCCCGCTTGCGGGAGTCATATTCGACCCCGCAGGTAATCTGTATGGAACCACCACCGGCGGCACTTGTTGCGGCAGCGTGTTCGAGTTATCGCCGTCATCTCAGGGCGGATGGACGGAGAACGTACTATACAACTTCGAAAATTCTGGTACCCAACGTCCATACGCTGGTCTCTTGCTGGATCAATCCGGCAATTTGTATGGCACAGATGTGGGTAGATTTTGCGGCTCACTGTACCGGCTGCAAAATCAAGGAGGCCACTGGGTCGAGGCCGAGTATGACTTCTTTAATAGTGGCGGCCAACCTTGCAGGCCGGAGGGCGCGTTAATTTTCGGATCCAACAATTCAGCCTATGGGACGAGTGCGGCGGGAGGTACATTCAAACTAGGTACCGTATTTGCTATTCGCCCTTAGAGACGGGCTTGGCTCCCGAAAGTTCTTTAATTGATCGGCGACGCATCCCTTCACTTCTTTTGGATGCCGATCTGCGAGTCGAATACATTTTCAGAAAGTCGGCGGCGTGTTGATCCACAGCACCCAGGTTTCGGCGCGGCCTGGATTTTTCCAGCTATGCGCCATGTCGCTCTCAAAATAGAAGCTATCGCCGGGCTTCAAACGGTACTCTTTGCCTTCCAGGGAAATTTGTAACTCGCCGCGCAGGATGTGTAGGAATTCTTCGCCATCATGCGTATAAGACTCGCCGCTGCCGGCATCAGGCGCAATGCGAAACAAGTGAGGCTCCATGACGGTTTTGCCCCATGCCAGCAATTCCATGCGGACGCCTGGGCCGGCCTCCAGAATTTTTCGCTGCTTCGGTTGTACGAGGTGGCCGTGGGCCTCGGCTGGATCGAAAAATTCGAGGATGTTGGTTTTGTAAAATTTCGCCAGCTTTCGTAGCGTGCCCACGGACGCGCTCATCTGCGATCGCTCGAGCGCGCTCAGGAAGCCGACGGAAATACCTGCCGCGCCCGCCACTTGCGCGAGCGATGCGCCCTCCTTTATTCGCAACTGGCGTAAATGAAGTCCCAACGCCGCGGCCCCGTTGCTCTTGCTATCAGGGCGGATGCGGCCTTCCTGTTTGAGCATTTGCACGATGGCGGGAGCGTTTAGTCCACGGACTTTGCGCAGGAAGACCGCGCGCTTCAGCAATTTCACATCGTCACTCGAATACAGGCGGTAGCGGCTTGAGGTGCGCTGGGGGCGAATGAGACCCAAATTTTCCCAGGAGCGGATGACCGACGAAGAAACGCCCGCCAGCGCTGCCGCGTCGCCGATTTTCAGGTAGGGTTTGGTTTCAGCCTGCCGCATAAAAATCCAGCCGCATTTCCCTATGAGAATTGTGAATGGCGTTGAGAAAGATTTTGCGCTTGACAGTCGGCTGCGCTTCTTCTAACCTTGCGCGATTATAGCAAGGTTTGTTCCGGCGGCAAGTGGCAAGAGTATAGTGTTTGCACCGAAACAATGCCTGGACCGAATGCATTCTGGCGTTTGACTTCCATCCGTCTTCTGGAGGCATCATGGCAGCGAATGTTCGCCGAGCGGCCTGCCGGCTGCTGGCCGTAGTTTGCGTCGCGAGTTGCACCGCACTCTTTGCCCAAAGTACCGGCGGCAGAATCGTGGGCCGAGTTGCCGACCCCAGCGGCGCGGTCATTGCCAACGTCACTGTGACTCTTACGAACCAGGCGACAGGCATTCTGCGCGATACCAAAACGAACGACAGCGGCGATTACATCTTCGTGGAAGTCCAGCCCGGGATTTATGAAGTCGATTTCGAAAATGCGGGCTTCAAGAAGAACGTTCAGAAGAATGTGACAGTGGAGGTCAACCAGGTCATCAGCCTGAATTCCACTTTGCAAGTCGGCACGCAGCAAGAAACAGTCGAGGTTACCTCCGCTGCGCCCTTGGTAGACACTACGAGCACACAGCTGGGCGCGGTGGTGGATGATCGCACCATGGTGCAGTTGCCCCTGAATGCCCGCGACACATATCAATTTCTCCAACTACAGCCGGGGGTCATGTCCACCAGTGGTTCGAGCAACAGCATTATTTACGGCAGCAATAGCAGCGGGGCAGTGTCGGTGAATGGTGGCCGTGGGCGCGCCAACAATTTCAGTGTCAACGGCGGCGATGCCAACGATCAGTTCGTCAATTTGCCGACAGTACAGCCCTCCCCCGATAGCATTGAGGAATTTCGCGTCATTACCAACACGTTCGACGCGGAATATGGCCGCAACTCCGGCTCGGTCGTAAACGTGGTGACGAAGTCAGGAACGAACCAGTGGCACGGCGACCTCTATGAGTTCTTCCGTAACAAGGTCCTCAATGCCAGTAGTTACCAGTTTGGTCTGGCCGGCACACCCAAGCCGCAATTTAATCAGAATCAGTTCGGCGGGACATTCGGAGGCCCAATTAAGAAAGACAAGACATTCTTTTTTGCTTCTTACGAAGGGCGCCGCATTCGTCAAGGCATTCCTTCGCCGGTTGTGACGGTACCGACTGCGGCAGAACGCCCCGGAGCAAATCAACTATTTTCCAACTTTGCGGACTTGGGCAATCCCTTTGCCGGCAATCTCTCCAATTCATCGATTCTGACCAACCGTGCCGGATGTCAAGCTGCCGTATCGAATGAGGGTGGCGGCACAATCGCCGATGGAGTGCCTTATTCCGTTATTTTCCCCGGCAACAAGATTCCTCTTCCTTGCATGGACCCGACTGCGGTGGATCTATTGCAATTTGTGCCGACGCCAAGCGGGACAGGGAACCAGATCGAGACCGTTCCGACCGAGCCAACGCGTGGCGATCAGTTCACGGTTCGCGTGGACCATACGATCAACGCTAAACAGAATTTAAGCGTCTATTACTATTTCTACGACGACAACATCGCCCAGCCCTTTGCCAATTTTGAACTCGCCGGAGCCGATGTTCCGGGATTTGGCAGCCTCTTGAAAGACCGCTATCAGCAGTGGAATATCACGCACACATGGACGCTGAATAACACGACCGTCAACGAATTCCGGTTTAACTACAACCGCGAAGGTCAATTAACCTTCCAGCATCCGGCCAATACCGAGCTGGTTCAGAATTCCTGCCCGCCAGCGCCTTCTTGGTTGGGACCGGTGCCGTGCTTCTCCGACGGGACTGCGGGCAATGCATTGGGAATCCATCCCGGCTTGGGCCCTGATCGTGAAGGGTTACCTTTTATTACGATAGCTGGTGGTTTTAGCCTTGGTAATAACTCCGAGGGCGAACTCCCACAGGTCGGTAATGCATTCCAGTGGTCGGATAACTTAAGCAAAGTAAAGGGCAACCACACGATGAAGTTTGGTGGCGACGTTCGCCGCCAGCGTTTCGACCAGACTCTTTATTTCAACATAAGCGGTGAGCAGGAGTTCTTCGGCGGCGGTCCGAACGATGTAGGTGCTACCAATTCCGACGGTTCGTCAAATCTTTATCCGAATTACTTGCTCGGACTTCCTGATCAGTATGGTCAAGGATCGGGACAGATCGAACGAGTTCGGAGCACCGGGCTTTACCTGTTCGCGCAGGATAGCTGGAAGATTCGGCCGAATGTGACGTTGAACTACGGTTTGCGATGGGAATTGAACACGCCCATGACCGATATTACGCACCACGTTCAGACCTACCGGCCGGGCCAGACCAGCACGGTCTTCCCCTGCGAGAACACCGCCAACACCGATTGTTCTTCGCAGAGCCCGATCGGCTTGGTAGTTCCCGGGGATACCGGAATACCCGGCGCCTTGACGCAAACGTATTACAAGTCCTTTGCGCCGCGCCTCGGCATTGCTTACAGCCCCGGAACTTCGGGGAAGACGAGCATTCGCGCCGGATGGGGCTTGTTCTACAACCCGATCGAGCAATTGGTTCTTGAGCAGTTTGGTGCAGAACCGCCATTCGGCGGCAGCATCTTCCTGGCCGAGACGCAATTTAATACGCCGTTCCTCAGTCAGGACGGCCAGACTACATATCTCAACCCTTTCAACGGAATCTTGACACCCACGCCGGGAACACCGCAGGACTGGGCTACTTTCGAGCCCATTCTCATGTATGGCGATTTTCAGCCGCACATGCGCTCCCAATATTCTGCGCAATACAACCTCACTGTGCAGCGGCAGCTCACAAACGACATGAAATTGGAGATCGGCTATGTCGGATCGCAGGGCCACAGGTTGCTGGCGACCCATGACATCAATTATGGAAACGCGCAAACTTGCATCGACTTAAACACAATTCTGGGCTCCGGCACTTGCGGGCAGTTCTATGCGGATAGTTCGTTCTTCATTCCCGGCGGAACGGTTCTTAATGCACCGCTTCACCTGCCCTATGCCCAAAATCATTCCGTTCTCCCTGCCGGATACACAGTCGGGCCTGCGGGCATCACTCTTGTTGGATTGCGGCCATATTCTGCGCCGCAATGTAATCCTCTGACTGGCGTTGGCTGCCCCACCACAGGCGTGCCCGTGTTCTCCAGTATTTTTGCGCAAGATACGATAGCCAATTCCGCCTATAACTCGTTGCAAGCCTCGCTCGATAAGCGTTTCGCCCACGGGCTGCAATTTACCTTGGCATATACGTTCAGCAAATCTATTGACGAAGCTTCCAGTTTCGAAGGAATTTTGAACCCGCTTCCGGGAGCGAATAACCGTTCGCTTTCGCTATTCGACGCGACTCATCGTATTGTCGCCAGCTACTACTGGGAGTTGCCTGTTCGAAAATTTGACGGCGCCAAGGGCAAAGTCCTTAATGGGTGGGCACTCTCGGGGATTACGACATTCCAGACAGGCTTTCCTATCCGCATTACCTCTGAAGCCGACAACGAATTGATGGACAGCTTTGACTTCGAATTGCCTGGCGAGCCCGATCAAATCGCGCCCTTCAAAACGGAGAGCCCACAGAAGAACGGCAACTACTTCTTTAATCCGAATAGTTTCACGGAAGATGCAAGCATAGATCCGAGCTTGTTCGGCCGGATTGGCAATGCTCCTCGTACCATCTGCTGTGGTCCGCATATCAGCAGCACCGATTTCGCGGTCTTAAAGCAGATCGCCGTGACTGAGACGTCACAATTTCAGTTCCGGGGCGAACTGTTCAACATCTTCAACCACACACAGTTCACCAATCCGGATGGCGACAGCAGTGATGGCTCCCAATTTGGGCAGGTGACGCAGGCACGCGACCCGCGCTTGGTACAATTTGCCCTGAAGTATATCTTTTAGGAAGTTCATTTTCGAGCCCGACCGCTTCATGCAGCAATTCCGTGCGGCCCAACCGCCGGACACAAATCTAATAGCCGCTCACCCCGGCTTGAGCATTCCTGGAGAAAAATCCGATGTACCCCGAATTAGAGAAAGAGATCGCCACTTATGAGCGGCGAACGCCGAAGTCCGCCGAGGCCCACAAGAAGAACCTCAAACGCATTCCGCTTGGCGTTGCCAGCAACTACCGCGCTTACGACCCGTATCCGATTTTTGTGAAAGATGCCGGTGGGAGCAAGTTCCGCGACCTCGACGGTAATGAATACATTGACCACAACCTAACTTTCGGTGCATTGATGGCGGGACATTGCCATCCCGCTGTGATGAAAGCAGTGGAAAAGAGACTTTCAACCGGAACCATGTATGGTATGCCGCATGACATGGAGTGGGAACTGGCCGAAGAAATCTGCACGCGCTATCCGGTAGAAATGTGCCGCTTCGGCAACAGCGGAACAGAAGTGACCATGCACGCGATTCGCATGGCGCGTGCCGCAACCGGACGGGACAAGATTGTAAAGTTCGAAGGCGCGTACCACGGGCTGCACGACGCGGCTCTTGTCAGCGTGAAGCCACATGCTCCAGAGTTTGGCGACATCAACGCTCCGACCGCGGTTCCCGGCGGTTTGGGCGTACCTAAAGCCAGCATTGATAATGTCACCATCGCGACATTCAATGATCTGAATACCGTTGAGCTAAGGTTCAAACAGAATCCAGGTCAGATTGCCGCGATCATCCTGGAGCCGATCATGATGAACGTAGGCTTGTGCATGCCAGAACCCGGCTTCCTGCAAGGTCTCCGTGACATTGCGACTAAAAACGGCGCACTGTTAATCTTCGACGAAGTAAAGACGGGCGCGAAGCTCAGCTACGGCGGCGCCTCAGAATACTTCAGCGTCAAACCAGACATCATCTGTCTTGCCAAGTCCATTGGCGGGGGTCTGCCGCTGGCCGCGTTCGGAGCTAGCCGGTCCGTCATGGATTTGATTTCGCAGCACAAAGTGTTCCACGGCGGCACCTACAATACGAATCCGGTTTCCATGGCGGCAGGTTTAGCAACGTTCCGTCATGTGCTTACGCATGAGAATTACGCACACGTGGATAAACTCAGTAAGAAGCTCACAGAAGGCTATCGCAAGATCGTTGCGAAGAGTGGCATTCAGGGTTACATCGCCAGCGCCGGCGCGAACGGTGCACTGATGCTGTTCCGGAAAGAGATCCGCAACTACCGCGATTGGGTGGCCATCGATTCCGATTTGTGGCGTTATTACTGGTTTGCCATGGTCAATCGTGGTGTGATGGCGCAGCCTTATTGGTGGGATGAGCAATGGACGATTTCCGTGCAGCACACGGAAGCCGACATTGATAAGCACTTGGCGGCGTTCGAAGATGTCGCTCCGACGCTGGCGAAAGTCCAACAGGAACGCGCAGGTAAAGAGCCGGCATTGGCTGGTCACTAGCGGCGCGCGGGCGGATGTCTCCCCATCCGCCCGATTCTCTTTTTAGGATTTCACATTTGCCCGATCAGACCCACGACGGTTCGCCTCACCTCAAGCGCGTTCTTGGTCGCCGGGACCTCGTGTTGCTATTCGTTGTCGCCGTCTTCAATTTGAATGTAGTTCCATCGATCGCCGCCAACGGTGGCGTAACTGTTTGGCTTTGGATTATTTCGTTGCTCTTATTCTTTTGGCCGCAAGGCATCGCGGTGATTGAATTGGCCGGTCGCTATCCCGGCGAAGGCGGAGTCTATCTCTGGGCAAAAGAAGTCTTCGGGGACTTCCATGGATTCCTTTCCGGATGGTGCTATTGGACGAACAACATGCTCTACGTGCCGACCGTGATGCTGTATTTCGTTGGCGTTTCGGTATTTATACTCGGGCCAAGCCATCAAGCGCTCGGTGATAGCAAAACCTTCGCCTTAATAACTTCTACAGCTCTGCTCGTCGTTTTGACCGTTGTCAATATCGTTGGCCTTGGCGTCGGCAAATGGCTAAACAATCTCGGCGCCATCGGCACGGCGGTCGCTGCGGCGGTCCTAATTGGTTTGGGGATAGTTGTTTGGTTGCGCTTCGGCACGACAATTACCGCCTCTGATTTCCGCATTCCCGCCGACCCTCGCTTCGTCATGAACTCTTTTGGCGTGATTTGTTTTGGCCTTGTAGGCCTCGAGCTTGCATCCGTTATGGGTGATGAAATTCGCGATCCGGCCAAGACTCTACCTGGTGCGGTTGCATGGGGCGGCGTTATCTCGGGCGCGCTCTACATCGGAACTACGCTGACGCTGTTAATCGCAGTCAGCAAAAACGATATCAGTGTTTTGCAGGGAATCGTGCAGGCCGTGGGTCATATGGCCGCCAAAGTCGGCATTGGATGGATTATTCCGCCATTCGCCTTGATGCTCAGTCTTTCCATCGCCGGAATCGGCTCCGCGTGGATGGGCGGCTCAGCGCGGATTCCTTTCGTCGCAGGGCTCGACTCCTACATGCCGTCGTGGCTTGGCAAAGTTCATCCCAAATACGCAACACCTTATGCGGCGCTAATTGTGCAGGGAGCTGTTTCGTTAATTCTGGTCATCATCAATTTCGCAGCGACTGGCGGCGTGCAGGAAGCCTTTCAGACCATGCTTTCGCTAGCAGTTGTCCTTCAGCTCATACCATTTCTGTATGTGTTTGGGGCATTGGTCAAGTTTGCGATGGATTCGTCGTCAAAACCCGTACGCTACACCCGAGGCGTAATGGCTCTCGCCGGCACCAGCGGATTTCTGACAACGACGCTCGGCATTGGCCTCGCATTTTCGCCGGCCAAACAGATCACATCGGTATTTCGCTATGAGATCACCATGATTGGCTTGACGGCATTCTTTATCGCTCTCGCCGCATTTTTCTTTTTTGTTTATGGTCGGCACAAAGCTCCGCGCGCTGTTCCTGTGGAGGCTGGTACTTCCTCAATGAGATCATAGATCTGGAGATTTATTATGCCCGGTGGAATTAAGACTGACATTCGCAATTATCAGCTTTACATTAATGGCGAGTGGACCGACAGTGCATCCAAGAAAACATTTCCCGTTTATGATCCTTCGACGGAAGAAGTCATCGCGCAAGCGCCTGATGCCGGGCCTGAGGACGTAAATCGCGCCGTCGCGGCGGCCAAGGCAGCGTTTGACGATGGTCCGTGGGCAACAACAACTGCGCAGGAACGCGGACGCGTCCTCTTTCGTCTCGCCAATAAAATCCGGGAGAACATCCCGATGCTGGCCGAGATGGAAGCCCGCAACACCGGTAAGCCGATTGTCGAGGCTGAG
>Ga0187847_10002867_pt1 | contig 13559 bp, 7 predicted proteins | sample June2016WEW_4_10_FD_132458 | JGI IMG/M metagenome (GOLD analysis project Ga0187847, IMG submission 132458) | Peatland microbial communities from SPRUCE experiment site at the Marcell Experimental Forest, Minnesota, USA - June2016WEW_4_10 | ecosystem: Environmental > Terrestrial > Soil > Wetlands...
CCATTCGCAACGTGTGTCCATGGTTTGAAGTTGTCAGCAGGCGGGTCGTCGACGAAGGCGGTCCGCATCGGCGAGGCCCACAGGTCGAACTGGTTCATCGGCGTCAGGCCGAGAATCTGCTCGATCGTGCGGGTCAAGTTGACCTGCGTGTAGAAGGTGCTGTCGGTCATTCCGCCCTGCTGGACGTATGGGCTGACGATGTAGCCGGGGCTGCGGTGACCGTCGACGTGGTCGACGCCGGTCTGCGCGTCGTCTTCCTCGATGAAGATCGCCGAATCCTTCCAGATGGAGCTGTGGCTGATGGCGTCGACAAAGCGGCCAAGTGCCAGGTCGTTATCGGCCTGCATGGCCTGCGCGGTCGGCGGGCCGCCTGTATGGTCAGAGCTGATCCAGATCATCTCCAACTGCGGCACTGCACCGGAGGTCACGTCCTTCTGGAAGTCCTCATTCCAGATGTCGAAGCGGAACTGGTCGGGAATACCCAGATCGAACTGCGGGTAGTTCTGGACCGTGTTGTTGAGCAGGTTGGGGAGCGGAGAGTGCGAGGCGACCGTGTTGTAGTTGTAGAGCTGCTTCTCAGCGCCGGACTCATAAGCCAGCACGTCGTTGTAGAAGTCGATCCAGAGCGGCTCGCAACTGCCCGAAAAGATGAAGGGCAGGGGAGTGGGAGGCGTGGTGCCAGTGTATAGGTTGTTCGGGGTGCAACCCTGCGGCGGGTCGAAGGTGTTGTACTCGATGTACTCGCCGTAGTTCTTGAATGATACGCCTTGCTTCGCAGCCTGGTCCCAAAGGTGGCCCTTCTTTTGGTAGGCAATTGCATCGCCGCCGTTGGAGGGGTAGTCGCGGAGCCAGTCAGGCGACTGGATGTCGTCGCTGTAGGGCGCCATCGCCTGGACGATCCAGTTGTGACCGTCGGCCGACTGCCGGCTTGGGTCGTAGAAGTTATCGAAGAGCGGGAAGCGCTTCACCAGTTCGTGCGCATTGGGGGTGACGCTGCCAAACGTTGCATTGTCGCCGAAGACTGCCAGGGATGCGTCGCCATTGCCGGCGGCCACATCGCCCAGGATCTGGTCGTAGGTGCGGTTTTCACGAATGATCAGGAAGACGTGCTTGATCTTGGACGGATCGCCGATCCGGTTCGGAATCGCGAGCGCTTTGGCATGTCTGCTGCCGCCTGCGGCCGAGAAAATATTCTCCGCCAGGTCCCAGTGGTTGTTCTGGAAGACCTGGTCGGTCAGCGACCACAAGGCGGAGGAACTCGGCACCGGAACGATGCTGACCGAGCCCAGGTCCTGGTGGGTTTCGAGGCCGGTGACACCAAATTCGGATGTCTCTGAATCCGCTGTCAGCGGCGCACTGGGCACGGTTCCCGCGAAGGGATTCGGGTTGCCGGTGGTTCCCCAGCCCTTGTCGTTGGCAATCAGCAGAACTTTGTCCGTTGTGTCCAGCACGACCGAGGCCGGCGCGTAGCCGACCGGGATCAGGCCAAGGATCGGGTTCCATCCCCAGTTATTGAGATCGACCACGGCAATCGCGTTGGCGTTGTAGAGCGCGACGTATGCAATGTTGTTCTTCTCGTCAACGGCGATCGAGTTCGGACCCGCGCCGTAAGCCGAACGGCCTTCTCCAGGTACGCCGATCGGCAGCCCAAGGTCGATCTTCCGCTCCTCTTTGTTGGTGGAAGTGTCGATTACGGAGAGGGTGTCGCTATAGGTGTTGGCGACCAACAGCCTCTTGCCCCAGAGGGCCATGCCGGTCGGGTGCAGGCCGGTCTCGATGCTGCCTGTGACCTTGAACGAGGCCAGGTCGACCACGGAGACAGTGCCGGTGGCCGTGGAGCCGGTCGGAAACGCGGCGACGACCGGGGTGCCGTTGGAGTAGCCCTGGAAGTCTTTCTCCTTGGCAATGCGACCGGCCTCGTTCGAGACGTAGGCGGTCTTGCCATCCGGTGAGATCACGACGCTATGCGGGACGTTGCCGACGCGAACCTCCGCGCCCTCGACCGGCGTTGCCGCGGTCAGGTCGATCTGGGTCAGCGTATCGTTGTTGTCCAGCACGACGTAAGCGGTCTTGGCATCGGACGAAACCGCGATGCCCGTGGGATAAGACGTCAATACCTCATCGGAGAAAGCCGAAACGGAGAAGCCGCACGGGATGAGGAAGCTGCCGTTGGTTCCCCCAGGGCTGTTCCCGAAACAAGTAACATCGGTCTGATGCAAGGTGGCGTCGACGTCCATTAGAACGCTGACGTGAGCGAAGTCTGAGAGCAAGCCTGTTGATGGACTGACGCTGGCGATGCCGACGAAGCCTCCCTGTTTGAAGGTGCCATAGAAGGAATTGCCGTCCTGGCTGAAGAGCAGGTACTTGCCGTCCGGTGTATAAGTGATGCCGAGGTTGCTGCCGTCTGGATCTTTGCCCCCGATCGCCGGTTCGTAAGTTTGCAAGATGGCGCCGGTTTGGGTGTTGAAGACCTCGACGGCTTTACCATTGGACCCCGACGTGCCCATGACAAGGACCGCCGCAGTGTGATTGCCGGTGGGATTCAGAGCGATGGCCTTGGCGCGAACACGGATGCCGAGGTTGACCTGGGTGCCGGCGGGAGTGAGGATCGTGCCGTCGCTGACGACAAAAGTGCCGTTCGTCTGCGGGCCAACCTGGTAAGTCGGAAACGGCACGGATTGCGCGAGTGCCGGAATGCTCGAGGCTGCCGCCAGCAGGCCGGCGCCTAGAACCAAACGCTTGATCCGAGAGAGCTTTAGAGACATCTTTCGCGACATACTATTGTTCTCCTTGGGGGTTTTCATCACGCAACCGGGATCGGACATGCAACTTGAGCCCGGGAACTGGACATGAGAAAGGCGGATGCCTTCTCTTTAATTTCAGGAGATGGCGCACCGGGACAGTAACGCCAACGGACCAAGTCTAGGACCGCGAAAAGGACGGCAGCATGACGCGAAGATTACACTTTTGTCATTCGGTTACGGGGGTGTGAATGCGGAGTAGGGCAGTCGCTTCGCGGCCGAGCTTTGTATCTGTCTGGAGGGCAGCATCTTCGTCGGTTCGGGACGATCCTTGCGCTCGGCATATGGCTGGCCTTGTGGGGATCGATATTTGATGGTGCCTTAACTCGGGCGTGATCTGCATATAACAAAAGTGAATTACAAATTTGTCATGATCAGATGTGGGGCGTCCTTCGGGGATCGTACCTGGGCCTGGACGTCATCGAGCGCGATCGAACCTTGCACACGTGGCAACGTTACGTAAGTCCGCTGTTGGAAAAGCCGATGCGGCTCTTCGCCTGCAGCCAGGAACTCAAGACGAACTTACGACAGTATTCCCAACTGTCACCACTGGAACATCTGGATTGCGGTTCCGATGCGCGCAACGAGCGGCGGCATGACGCGGAATCTTCCTATTCGCTCAGCTAGCCGAGGTTTACTTTGGGAGGAGCCATGCACCGCGAGAAGAAGCAAGGGCCGTTCGTTAAAAGTTGGGCCTTGACTCGAGGCATTTGCGTTTCGACCGGAATGAGCGCGTTGTTTTCGCTTGCCAGCCTCTGTGCCGCACAGGTGGATCGCAGCGGGTTGACCGGCACGGTTACCGATTCCGCCGGACGTGTGGTTCCCGGTGTTCACGTAGTGATTTCCAAGCCGGATAGCGGCTTGGTCCGAGAGACCGTCACCTCGCGCGAAGGCGCCTATGAAGTGCCTGAGCTTCCCGTTGGTAATTACTTGGTCACCTTCACGGGCAACGGATTTGCAACGCTGACCTTCGATCAGGTGGTTCAGACCGTGGGCCGTACCCGCACGCTGGATGCGATGCTGCATGTGGCGGGCAGCGAGGAGCACATAAGTGTCTCGGCCAGCTCGGCGCTGATGGACCGCAACTCCAGCGCGGTGACCGGCTTGATCGAGAGAACGCAGGCCGACGAAATGCCGCTGAACGGGCGAGACTGGTCGGAGCTGACGGCCTTCGTGCCCGGCGCCATCGACACCGGTGGCAGCAACCAGCGATCGGTCCGGTTTGCCGGACGGGGCCTCGACGACGCCAACTTCACCTATGACGGCGTTGACGCGACCAACATCGTGAATCAGACGCAGCGCGCCTGGGTGCGGCTCTCCATTCCGCTGGACGCGATCCGCGAGTTCCGCGTCGACTCGCTGACGTCGAGCGCCGAGGAAGGCGGAACGGGCGGCGCTCAACTGGACGTCACCTCGCCTTCGGGCACAAACCGCTTCCACGGACGCCTCTTCGAGTATGTGCGCAACGACATTTTTGACGCGCCGCTGCCTGCGTGGGGCACCCCGGCGGTCTTTACCCCCAGCCTTGAAAAACAGCCGGAACCCCGGCAGCCGCTCCACTTGAACCAGTTTGGCGGATCGCTGGGCGGACCCATCGTGCGCGACAAGACGTTCTTCTTCCTCGCTTCTGAAGCTTACCGGCAGAACTGGGGTTATCCGGCAAGCGGCGACGTGCCGAGCGCGGCGATCACTGCAACAGTTCCGAGCACCTCGCCCGTGTATGCAATCATCCAGGGATTTCCCGGAACAGGTGCAAAGACAACTGAATATGCTACCAGCGACCCAAACACCAACATTGTGATCTGCAACTGCACGCAGGTGGTGAACGAAAACTCGTTCATGCTGCGACTCGACCAGCACTTCTCGGCGAAGACGACCGGCTTCATGCGGTTCAACTACGACCGGTCGGTCAATACGCAACCGCTTTCGGCTTCCGCGACCGACTTGCAGCAGAAGGTCTCCGCGCCGGTCAATGGCGCGCTGGAGTTGCTGCATGTTTTCAATTCTCACCTGGTGAACGAGGCCCATGCAGGTTTCAATCGTTCCACCAACAACCAGTACAACAATAGCCACGCCGGGATCATTTACAAGATTGCGGTTCAAAATGGCATTGGGCCGGGATTTGTCACTGAGAACTACGATTTCACCAGCATCTATGCGGGCAACTCGTTTTCGGTGAACGACAACCTGATCTGGACGCATGACCGGCATACCTTTAAAGCCGGAGTGGAGTACCGCCGCATTCAAATGAACCAGCATCACCCGGAAGACGGTACGATTACGTTTTCCTCGGTGGAGAATCTGGCAGCGGACGCGGTCAGAAAAGCGAGTCTGGCCGGCGCGCTGCCGATCAACGAGTTGCGCAAGAACGACTATTCGCTTTATGCGCAGGACGAGTACAAGTGGCGGCCGAATCTCACCCTGAACCTTGGCCTGCGCTACACCATCTTCGGTCTTTTCGACGAGAATGACGGGCTGGCCGAGCCCTTCGATTTCTCGACATGCGGACCACAGGGATACTGCCCCGTGGGCGCAAGCTTCGGCCAGCAGAACTTCGGCGATGTCGATCCGCGCTTGGGCTTTGCCTGGACGCCCAGAAACAGCGCAAAGACGGTGGTCCGCGGCGGATTCGGACTCTACCACGAAGACGGACAGTTGGACGATCAGAATCTTCCCGCCGGAAACGCAGTACCCTCCTATTCGGCAAGCAGCTCCAAGTCAACGCTCTCCTACTGCCCGCCCACAATGTGCCCCATCCAGGGGGACGCGGTCCTGACCGCGGCCGGAGCCAATGCGCTCAGCGCCGCGGGCGCAGCTTACAAGCCGAGCGCCGAACAACGGGATCGCAAAGACTCGTATGTTGAGCAGTGGAGCTTCTCGGTGCAACGGGAGCTGCCGGCGAGCTTCGTGGGCACGGTCTCCTACCTGGGAAGCCACGGCACACATCTGCTCGAGCAAGGTGAGACAAATCTCTTGGCCTACAACCTTTCCACGGGCGCGTATGGTCCGCAGACGCAGTATCCCGAGTGTGCCTGGAACGCGAATGCGCCCGCGGGCAGTTGCGCTACGGGCTTTCAGTGGCGCGGCTCGATCGGCATGAGCGCGTACGACGGTCTCTCCGCGTCAATACGGCGTCCGCTGTCGAACGGGCTCCTGGTGGCGGCCAATTATATGTGGTCGCACGAGATCGACAACGGCTCCAACGGCAGCGGAGATGGCGATGAGATTCAACCGCAGAATCAGGCGTGCCAGGCCTGCGATCGCGCCAGCGGCGCCTGGGACGCCCGCCATGTTATCAATGGCAACGCGGTCTATCAACTCCCCTTCGGCCACGGCAAGGCGCTGCTGAGCCGGAGTGGGGTTGCCGACGCCATCGCGGGCGGCTGGGAACTGACCACGTCGGCGCTGGCGCGGACCGGCTTTCCGGTGAATGTGGTAACGAGCCTGAACGGGCCGGACGGCAATCAGGCCGGCACACAGCGTCCCAATTTAGTTCCGGGCGTTCCTCTCACTCCGCCCGGAGGCAAAACGGTTGCGGAGTGGTTCAATCCCGCCGCATTTGAAATCCCGGCCCTCAATTCAGCCGGCAATGCGAGCGGATTCGGCACCGCACCGCGCAACCTGCTCAACGGGCCCGGCACCTGGCAGGTCGATATGAGCGCCGGCAAGACGATTCCGTTGCGGGAGCGCGCGAAGATTGAATTCCGAGCGGAGTTCTACAACATCTTCAACCACCCTCAGTTGGGTCAGCCGGGGGCAACGTGTGAAGGGGACGGCTCAGCCTCGGGCCCTACAGCCTGTGAGGCGGGGGCGGGGCTTGGACAGATCACCAACACAATCAATCTGAATACGGCCATCGTATCGCCGATTACCCCAGTGGGCTCGGGAACGCCGCGCGAGATGCAGTTCGCTTTGCGGTTTGAGTTCTAATGCTTTGGATCCGCAGGCGGCCAGAGTCGCCGCCCTGCGTATCCCCGTAAACGGCTCCGATGGCAAATCCGGATTTCAAAAAGGCGCGTGACAAATGAAGATCCTGGTGATCGAAGACGAAGTCAAAACTGCCAAGTTCCTCAAGAAAGGACTCAGCGAAGCCGGTTACGTGGTCGACGAAGCTGTCGACGGTCTGGAAGGCCTGCATCTGGCTCAGGAAGTCGATTTCGACCTCATTATTCTTGATGTGATGCTTCCGGGGCTTGATGGGTGGAAGGTTCTTGCACGGTTGCGCGAGGCGAGTCGCAAGACGCTGGTCCTGATGCTTACGGCGCGCGACGCCGTGCATGAACGCGTGCGCGGGTTCGAGCTGGGGGCCGACGACTACCTGGCAAAGCCCTTCGCATTTTCTGAACTGCTGGCCCGAGTGCGCTCGCTGTTGCGCCGCTCAACGCCGCGTCCGCAGGAGACTCTGCGCATGGCCGACCTGGAGATCGATCTGCTGCGCCAGCGGGCGACGCGTGCCGGCCAGAAGCTCGAGCTTACTTCGAAGGAGTTCCTGTTGCTGACCCTGCTGGCGCGGCGCGCGGGCGAAGTGCTGTCGCGCACCCTGATCGCCGAGTCAGTCTGGGATATGAACTTCGACAGCGATACGAATGTCGTGGATGTGAATGTGCGCAGGTTGCGCAGCAAGATGGATGATCCCTTTCCCATAAAGCTGATTCACACGGTGCGCGGCGCTGGCTATGTCCTTGAAGCCGAATCGTAGCTCGCCGGCCGCGCCACGGCTGCGCCGGACCCTGGCGTTCCGGCTTTCGGCGGCCTACTCGCTGGCGGGCCTGATGCTGGTGATTCTGGCCACGGCGAGTCTCTACATCGTCTTGCGGACCGAGCTCGACCGAAGCACAGAACTGTTCCTTGCCGACAAGCTGCACGTGCTGCGCACCATGCTGCGGGAACGGCCGGACGACGAGGATGCGCTGCGCGAAGAGATTGAACTGGAGTCTGCCGCCCGCCGCTACCAGCAGTTCTACATTCGTCTTCTCGACGAACACGGCGTGCCTGTCATGACCACGCCCGGCATGGCCGAACAATTGGATCTTGCCGAGCTCGAAAGCCGAACCCGCGGCCGCGCCGAGCGTTCCCTTTCGATGGCCGGCAGACACGGGCGGCCATTCCGGGTCGCCAGTGCTACGGTTGCCGTAGGCACGCCGCCGGCTCACAGCGACACGGTTCAAATCGCTATCGACGTCTCGCAGGAAGAGGAGCTGCTGGCGCGCTATCGGATGTGGTTCTGGATCATTCTGCTGGCGACGTCGGTTCTCTTCCCGCTGGTGGGATACCGGATCGCGCGGCACGGCATTCGCCCAGTCGAAGAGATCGCCGCAACCGCGCGGAGAATCACGTCGACGAATCTGCGTGAACGGATCGGGTCGGAAGGCTACCCTTTGGAGCTTGCCTCGCTTGCCGGAACATTCAACGAAATGCTGGAGCGGCTTGAAGAATCCTTCGAGCGCATCTCGAGGTTCACGGCCGACATCGCGCACGATTTGCGCACGCCGGTCAACAACATTCGCGGAGAAGCCGAAGTGGCTCTCGCCCGCTCACGGACGGCCGACGAGTACCGCGAAGTGCTGGAGTCTTCACTGGAAGAAGCAGTCCGGCTCTCCGAGCTGATCGGCGATCTCCTGTTTCTGGCCCGCGCGGAGGGCCCCTTAACCGAGTTGCATCGAGAGTGCGTGAACATCGGCGAGTTGCTGACCACGGTGCGCGACTACTACGAAGCCTCCGCGGCCGGCGCAGGAATATCGCTCGTCGTGAACGAAAGGGCCGAGCCGCTCAACGCGGAACTGGATCGCTCGCTGATGCTGCGGGCGGTGAGCAACCTGGTCTCGAATGCCATCGCGCACACACCGCCGGGAGGGACTGTCACGCTGGCGGCCACGAACGAGGGCGCCGCGATTCGCATCGAGGTCTCCGACACCGGCGCCGGCATTCCCGCTGAAGCACTGCCCAGTGTATTCGATCGCTTCTTCCGCGTCGATCCATCTCGATCCAAGAGTTCGGGCGGTTCGGGAATGGGGCTGGCCATCGTTCAGAGCATCATGACTCTCCACGGCGGCAGAGCGGAGATCGCCAGCCAGTTCGGCCGCGGAACTCGCGTCACGCTACGCATGCCAGCCCTGGCAACGCGATGACAAGACTGGTTTTCTCGCGCCATGCTGGCGTCTGTTGCTGAGTTTTTTGGCAATCAGTGCTCGCAGCCATGGTTTACGGCCCGTTGACCGGATAGATTCTCTAAAACGCCACAGGGTGTTGGATCGCGTTAACGCCGGGTTGGTCGTCAATTCGAAAGCAAGATTCCCGGCCGGGTTTGATTGACGCGAGATCGCGTTCATTCCCCATGCATGCCACGTCATTCTTTTGATTGTCCCAAACCGAAATTGGCCATCCGGGAGCGGGAAGCCGGTGACGCAGATCACTGTTGCCCCCCAGCCTGAGCGCGAATCATGAATGCTGTACGGTTAGCGTCGGCGCCTTTGGAGGCGATTCGTGATCCGGTCCAGATTGCCGCTGTTGCGCAGGATTTCGCAGATCGCTTTTCTGCTGCTCTTCCTTTGGCTGCTGCTCTTCACTTCGCTGAATCTTTTTATCGGCGGGGCTAACGAGATTCAACTGCGCGCGCCGGTGCGGCTGTTTTTTGAGTGGGACCCGCTGGTGGCGCTGGTTAACGCGCTGGCCGGCCACGCCCTTTATCGCGGGCTGATCTGGAGCCTGGTGATCCTGGCGCCCACCCTCTTTCTAGGACGCTTCTTCTGCGGCTGGATCTGCCCGATGGGCACGCTGCAACACTTTGTCGGCAACATGCCTTCGGAGTCGAAGAGGGGCAAGCGGCGCATCGAGGCGAATCTTTACAGGCGTTGGCAGACCGTTAAATATGTTGTCCTGATTGCCGGGCTGGTTGCAGCCTGCTTCGGCTCGGCTGCCATTGGCTGGCTCGATCCCTTCAGTTTATTGGTTCGCTCGTTTGGGCTTTCGATTCTGCCGGCCTTCAACGCTGCCGCGCGCGCGGTGCTGACCCCACTTGAGACCAGCCACGTGGCGGCAATCAAGACGACGGGCGAAACTCTGCATACGATTCTGCACTACACCGTGCTCGATCTACGCCAACCGCACTATGCGCAAGGGATGATTTTCGGCATTCTGTTTATTGCGATTCTGGCGCTGAGCCTGCGCATCACGCGATTCTGGTGCCGTGCAATCTGCCCGCTGGGCGCATTGCTGGGAGCGGTCTCGCGCTGGTCGATTCTGGGGCTGAGCAAAGATGCGGCCAAGTGCGACAAGTGCAATCGCTGCCTGCTCAATTGCCAGGGCGGAGACGATCCGATCGGCGGCTTGCCGTGGCGCAAGTCGGAATGCCTGATGTGCATGAATTGCGTAGGCAGTTGCCCGCACGACAGCTTGCAATTCAGGTTCTTCCGGCCCAATCTCGGGAGGGATGCCGAGATCGCTTCGCCGAACCTTGGCCGGCGCAGAGCCCTGACAGGCCTTGCTGCCGGCGCAGCGATTGTTCCGCTGATGCGCGCCAACACGGGGCTGGGCAAGGGCCGGAACGAACGGCTGCTGCGTCCACCGGGTTCGCTTGATGAATCTGAATTTCTCTCGCGCTGCATCCGTTGCGGCGAGTGCATGAAGGTCTGCCCGAACACGGCGTTGCATCCGACTCTCGAACAGGCCGGAATCGAAGGGCTTTGGACGCCGACGCTGGTGCCGCGCATCGGCTACTGCGAGCCGAGTTGCGTGCTCTGCTCAGAGGTCTGCCCCACCGGCGCGATCTGGCAGATTACGCCGAAGGAAAAAGGCTGGGTGGTGGGGGTAGGCCAACAGAGCCAGCCGATCCGCCTTGGAACCGCGTTCTATGACCGCGGCCGCTGCCTGCCGTGGGCCATGGCCACCGAGTGCATTGTCTGCGAGGAGTGGTGCCCGGTTTCGCCCAAGGCGATTTATGTCCAGGAGGCCGAGGTCGTCGACTCCGCCGGCAACACCAAGACACTGAAGCAGCCGCGAATCGATCCGAGCCGCTGCGTGGGCTGCGGGGCGTGCGAGTTCGCCTGCCCGCTGCAGGAGCATCCGGCGGTTTACGTTACGAGTATTGGCGAAAGCCGTTCGCCGAGCAGTCAGATTCTGTTGAACAGAAAGTAAAGGGAGATGTTGCAGTGAATCATCAGATGAATTGGAAGCGGGCGGTCGTAGCGATCATGATTGTTGCCGCGGCCGCTGGTATAGGGTGCAAGAAGCGAGCTTCAAATCCATTCCCCGCAACGAACGCGATTGCGGGATGGGACAAGACCAGTGAGACGCGCACCTATGCGGCCAAGGATTTGTGGCAATACATTGACGGCGATGCCGAGCAGTACATCTCGGCCGGAGTCGTTACCACATCAACCTCCGATTATAAATTTCACGGACAGTTGGAGGCGACGGTGGACGTTTACACGATGGGCGACGCGGCCGGCGCGCGCAAGATTCTTGAGACCGGCCAAACCAATGACGCCAAGGCAATACAACTGGGCGATGCGGGCATAGCCTATGCACAGAGCATCATCTTCAGAAAAGGCACGGCTCTGGTGCGCATCGTTGCTTATGAGTCCACTCCCGATGCGCAGCAGGCATTGCTCGCTCTTGCGCAAGGCGTGGAAGCGAAGCTCTAAAGAAATACGCGGACCGTGCAAAGGGCCGCGGGGAAAGAATGCGAGGACTGAGATGGAGAATCGCCGCGATTTTCTTAAAGGTGCAGCAACCGGCGCTTTAGTGCTTGGCGCCGGGAGCAAGCTGGGCCTGGCCGGAATGCTTGACAAGAAGGCTGAAGCAGCCAAATCCAAAGTCGTGGTCGCCCGCGATGCGGCGCTGCATGGAAGCGATGGGACGCTGGACGAAAAGCGTGTGCAGGCGCTGCTTGACCGCGCCATTGCCACGTACACCGGCCACGACAAGCCGATCGAGGCATGGAAGAGGATCGTGCCTGTGGGCAAGGTGATCGGCCTCAAAGTCAACGGCCTGGGCGGCAAGGGAATCTCCACTCATGCGGCTCTGGTGATGGCCGTCTGCGAGCGGCTGCAGCAGGCCGGCGTCAAGCCCGGCGAGATTATCGTCTGGGACCGCAACGCACGCGACATCGAGGCTTGCGGCCTCGCGATCAATACCGATCAAAGCCGCGTCCGCATCTACGGCTCCGATGTTGCCGGTTATGAAGACCAGCAGGAGGCGTGGGGTTCGGCGCGAATCAAACTCGCAAAGATTCTTACCCGCGAGTGCGCCATGGTCATTGGCCTGCCCATCCTCAAAGACCACAGCGGAGCCGGCGTCACCTTCGCGATGAAGAACATGTATGGTGTGGTCGATCGCCCCATGGATCTGCACGCCGGCGGCTGCAATCCCGGTGTGGCCGATCTGAATTGCATTCCTGCCGTCCGCGAGAAGGTGCGCTTCACCATCGGAGACGCCATGAGTTCTGTCTATGACGGAGGGCCGGGCTTCCACCCCGAGCGCCTTTGGCAGCCCAACGCGCTGATCGTGGGCGAAGATCGCGTCGCCGTCGATTACACCGCGTGGCAGATGATTGCGCGCAAGCGTGCGGAGGTGGGCATGCCTACGCTCGAAGCCGCGAATCGCCCGCCACGTTACATTGCCACTGCCGCCGATCAGGCTCATAGTCTGGGCGTCAACGATCCGCAACGCATTCACTTGATGGAAGTCTAGAAGAGTTTGGGTGTCCCACCCTCTGCGCGTCTTTGCTCTTGCGCCTAGGGTGGGATTCCATAAACCCAACAACGGGGAATCATTATGGCTGAGGAAACCGATCGCAAGCCGGAAGAGACATCGGGCGCAGCGCAGGGCATGACGCGGCGCGAGGCGATGCTGCAACTGCTGCGCGTGGGCGGCGTAGCGGCGGGTGCGGCGGGCGCGGCCTTCTGGCTCAGCGAACGCAGCTTCCGGCCCGTTCCTGCGCGTGGCGAGCAGGCGCGGCGCGACCATCGCACAGCAGCCGATGCGCAATGGCCGGCGATGACTGTTGTTCAAGGCGGAGAGCCGCGGGCTCTTGTTCAAAAAGCCCTTGAGAATCTCGGCGGGATTGGACGCTTCGTCAGCCGTCAGGACGTGGTTGTCATCAAGCCCAACATCGCCTGGGACCGCACGCCGGAGCAAGCCGCCAATACAAATCCTGAAGCCGTTGCCGAGGTTGTGCGCCAGTGCTGGCAGGCCGGCGCCAAGCGCGTTATCGTCACCGATGTCAGTTGCAACGAGCCTCGCCGCTGCTTTCAACGCTCGGGCATTCAGGCCGCCGCGCGAGCCGAGGGAGCTGAGGTGCTTCTGCCCGATCCGGAGCTCTTCCGCGAGGTGGAATTGGGTGGCGTGGTGCTGAAAACCTGGCCCGTCTTCACGCCGTTTCTTGAGGCCGACAAGATCATCAACATGCCGATCGCCAAGCACCACGTACTCACAGGAGCAACGCTGGGTATGAAGAATTGGTACGGCATCCTCGGCGGTGAGCGCAACCGGTTGCATCAGCAGATTCACCAGAGTCTGGTCGATTTGGCGAACTTCATGCTGCCCTCGCTGACCATGATTGATTGTTATCGCATCCTGCTGCGCAACGGCCCAACAGGCGGCAATCTCGAAGACGTTGCGACCAAGAAGACCATGGTCGCCGGCACCGATCCGGTAGCTCTCGACGCCTATGTCGCGAAGGCCTACTGGAACCTCGACCCCGCACAGATGCCCTATTTGCAGATGGCCGCCGCACGCGGGCTGGGAACCGTGGAGTTC
>Ga0187847_10002868_pt1 | contig 13556 bp, 12 predicted proteins | sample June2016WEW_4_10_FD_132458 | JGI IMG/M metagenome (GOLD analysis project Ga0187847, IMG submission 132458) | Peatland microbial communities from SPRUCE experiment site at the Marcell Experimental Forest, Minnesota, USA - June2016WEW_4_10 | ecosystem: Environmental > Terrestrial > Soil >...
CAAGGAGCTGGAAGCCATCCACGCGCTGATTGAGTACCCCAATCCGTGGGTGCGCGTCAGGCTCTGTGAATACATGATGGCCATCTATTATCCGGCTCACGACCAAGCGGCCATGGCCGGTTTGTTCCGCCAGATGCTCGCCGATCCCGACGAGATCGTCCGCGTGCGCGCCGCCCGCTGGATCAAGGCGCTCAACCTGGCATCCGGCATGCGCCCCGCGCTGGAAGAGTGGAGCCAATCCGCGCGCGAGCACAAATGGGACACCCAGGAGAGCTTCGAAATCATCCAAGGCCTCATCAAACAACAATGACCAGCCGGAGCCCATACCCCGCGGAGGACGTGCCATGAGCCCCAAACCGGACAGCACTCTGTACGGCTCGTCGGACGGCAGCGTAGCGGGCAGTCACGCCGAAACGGGCGGACCGCGGTTTCTGGTAGCCCCAGCGACTTCCACCGAGCAAAACCTGGCGCGCCTCTGGCTGATTCCGGTGGCCTGCTGGCGGGTGGATGACGTGCGGTTCGCATTTAGCTCCGCCTTTGTCACCCCCGACATCGCGCCCGACCTCCAACTGCTGGTGCGTCTCAGGGAAAGCCACCAGGACGCTTCCGCACAATATCCGCCCCTTTCCGTTTTCGGCCATGCCGATCCCGTGGGGTCGGACGATTACAACAAGGCCCTCAGCGGGCGGCGGGCCATGGCCGTCTACGCTCTCCTGATCGCCAATAGCGAACCGGGCAAGGCGGCCGCCATCTGGCAACAAATCGCTTCCACCGAGAGTTGGGGAAACCCACAGCGCCAGGCCATGCAGACTACCACCGGTCTCCCTGACGGTACCGCGGTTCCCGAGTTGATCCACGCTTACGTGCAAAAGCTGTGCCCGTCGGAACTGGCATTGACGCCGCAGGATTTTCTGGCGCAAGGAGCCGATGCCAAGAGTAAAGGAGACGTCCAGGGGTGCAGCAGCTTCAATCCGCTGCTGGTTTTCTCGCAAGACGACGCCGACCGGTACGCCCAGGCCCAGCAGGACGGCGATCAGCCGACTCTCGACGAGCGCAATTCCGCCAATGCTTCAAATCGCCGGGTGACGGTGCTGCTGTTTCGGCCCGGAAGCGTGGTGCTTCCCGGCAAGTGGCCGTGCCCCAGAACCAGCGAAGGCATCGCAGCCTGTCACAAGCGCTTCTGGTCGGACGGTGAGCGGCGCCGCGGCACCCACCTGCCCGCCGAGCGCCGCTACGAGAAGAGCAAGGACACCTTTGCATGCCGCTTCTACGACCGTATCTTTGCAAACTCTCCCTGCGAAAAACATATAATGATGGACGACTATCCATTCTCGACGTAATCGCCTCCATGCACTGAATATGATTCTCAGTCCACCCTTTCTTCCCGACCGGTTGCCGAACGAAGCCGACGAAGCTTTCGTCCAGCGGGCTATGAGCGGCGGCAATCCGGCCGAGGGCGCGTTTCCGGTTAGCTTCCAGATGAATTGGCACGGCGGCTTGCACCTCACGGCTCCCGCCGGCGACGCTCAGGTCCGCGCCATCGCGGATGGTAAGATCGCTTTCCTGCGATCGTCCACCAAGCCAAACAACGATCTCTTGCATCCGTTGAACTATCGCGGCGCGTGGACGGATGACGGGTGCGTCATCATTTCCCACCAGACCGAGATAGGCGCCGATGCCGCTTCCGGCGCGCCCACCGCGGTTGGCTACTTCTCGATCTACATGCACCTGAAGGACGTCGGCAGCGATCTGAAAGTGGGCGATCCTGTCTATCGCAAGGCGGTGCTGGGACAGGCCGGAACCATCTATGGCGTGGCTAATACCATCCATTTCGAAATCGTTTGTGACGACGATAATGTGCGGCTGCTGACCGGGCGTAGCGACACCTACAATCCCGTCGATGGCGATGGCCGGACCGACGCGATCTTCGGCGCCATGCACTTCTTGATTCTCGTCGGCACACCTTTCCTGCCCAAAGATCCGCGCGGCGCCCTAACGCCGCCCGCTCCGGCGTTCACCAATGAAGAGGCGATGTTTGTGGTGATGAAATTCGTTCAGGGGGACTGCACGATGCAGACTCTGTACCTGGACGGAACTGCGATCGGCGCACCCCTCGTCGAGCCGGGCTATGAGTACGAACTCTTCGCTACGGCCAGCAAGTACTATCCCCAATCCCCGAGCGCGGGTTACGAGTTGTTGCGCCTTGGGCGCGTGCGGGGCCCAGACCCGCTGAACCCGGCGGACGCACCGCACTGGCGACGGGTAGCCTACCCGGGCGGCGTCGGGTGGGTCGACCTCAACGGTGCCAATGTCCGAAAATTCAGCGACGCCGATTTTCCCTTCTGGGATCATTGGTGGATGCTCATCGACGGCTCTGCCAGCGCCGACAGCCGCTGCCGCGACGTGAAGATTATCGAGCTGCTGGATCCCAACGGAGACCTGAACGTCACGCCGCAGGAAGCCCAACAGAAACTGCAGGACCCCGGCATTCAGGTGCGCCTTGCCCACAAAATCTGCAAGTTCGCGACGGAATGGGACGCCGCCACCATCGATAGCCGCTGGGGATGGTTACAGACCGACCCCCAAACCAAGATGAACGCCGCGGAGTTCGCGCGCTTCAAGGCGCATGTGTCGGCGCTGTCCTTCTGGCAGCAGGCCAAACTTGGAATCGATGGCGTGCACTGGCATTTTCACCCGAGACAGTTCGTCATCCAATTCCGGCAGTGCGGCTGGCTGAGCCTGGACGAGCTGACCCAATTGATGCCCCGAAACGCCTGGGACTCGGCAAGCAACAAGACTTCCCCCATTTCATGGGCCACCGCACGGGGGCGGTTCTCACCCTATCTGCTGCAGTTGAATCGCATGTTCCGGAAGTACAACCTGTTGGACGCCGAACGGCAAATCCACTTCCTCGCGCAGTCCTTCATCGAAACCGCCCTCTGGCAGACCATGCGTGAGTTTGGAACCGGCCACCAGCAACATCACAAGGATGGCACTCTGTATTGGCCGGCTCCTGCCATGGAGTTCTATACTGTGTTTTATGGCCGTGGGGCCATGCAACTCACCTGGCCGATGAATTATGAGGGCTATGGAATATTCCGCCAGTATGGCCAGGTCACTGCAACTTACACCTACAGCGACAGCCGCATTACCCACGCTTCGAAACACCAATGGTCGGATGGGGGACCCGTGAAGGTCTGGTTTCGGCGATTCGATCCGGAGATTGTCGCCGACGACCCGTTTGCCGCGTTTGATTCGGCTGGGTTCTATTGGGTCTCGAAGCATCACAGTGGCCATCTCAATATCAACCGCGTTGCCGATCAGCCATTTAGCACCCACTCGGTGGGCCGGGTGTCCGTGCTGGTCAATGGAGGAGGGTATGGTTTCGGCGAGCGCCAGAGCTACGCGGCGTTTCTCAAGCGTTATCGGGACGACGACACGGCGACCACCGCAAAATCCACCTTCTCGGTACAATACACTTTTTCGGCAACTAATACCAAGACATACTCGATCCGGGTCGATTTCACTCCACAACGTCCTTCTCCCCCGATTGTTGGCGACTTTGTGGCGCCGGATCACCCGGTTGTCTAGGCAGAATACCATGCGCGCGCTCGTTATCTCCCTACTCGCGTTGCCGATCGGCGCCTGTGCCGGCGCGGGGCCGAATCAGGCCATCCCTTTTCGCGATGCGCGGAAACTGATTCCGGCGATCGCTGAGTTGGTCAGGACGCAGGAACCTTTTCCGCATACTGCCAAAGCCAGAATCGAACTGGCGGGCGGCGGCGCGATCGAAGTGCGCATCGGCGGCGAATCGCGTGTGCTGATTCCAGTCCGCATCCGCTTCGAGGGCCTGGGCAATTCCTATTGCAGGCTGGCGGTAGTTAACCCACGCAACGCACATGCCGAGTTTGTACCCCTTCCGGTGAGTGCCGACCACGACAATTGTCGGGGAATGCAGAGAATGGCGGCCGTCGATGTCAATCGCGACGGGATACCCGACTTGGTGTTTCAAGTGGAAATTCCATCCAACCGCTATGACGTCACGGTTTCCGAAGGCGCCGTATACCTGTCCAACCCGGGGCACGGCACGACTTACTGCTATGCGCCCGTCGCGAGCAGGGCGGTCGGCTCCGATGTGCCCTTTGATTCGAATAGCGTGCGGGCGGTTGTCGAAGCGGAAGCCGCCCGGCACGGCAAACAAGTTCTGGACTGCTACGCCCCGAGCAGCCCCCGGAAACCGGCGCAGTGACGCGTCGTCACACCACCCCCAACGCGAATGAGGATCTCCGTTTTGCCATCCTGGCCAGATCCTCTATCGCAACCGGCGGCCGAAAACGGGGGCCATCTCTGCCGCCCGCGCACGGAAAGCCTGGGAGTGCGCCTACGGCACCATCACCGTAAACTCCCCCGGCGTGACAAACGTAATCACGCCGCCCCAAATGCACATCAGTTCAGACGTGTTGTCCAACGTGGGCATGTTCCCCAACAGCACCGTAGGCGCGCCTGGAACCCATGGCGCCGGTGTGTTCGGTATGCATGGCATGGGCGTCAGCACCCCAAGCGCGGCTGCCGTCGCCGCGGCGACCTCGGGGTTCGCGATCGACATGCACATGCCGAAGGGCATAATGTTCTCCATCGGGACGTGGTCCATGATGTTGGCGTCCGGCACCTGGTCCGTGAACGTCTTGTTCACCGGCAGCACCACCAGCGAACTCGGCGCCATGCCGAAGGTGCACATCATCGATGCTCCCATGCAAACTTGCATTGCCATGCGAATGCCTCCCGCCGATTGGCCGTCCTTTATTCTATCGAATCCGGCTTCGAACGCAACTGCCGTATCCCAGGCTCCGAGGCTCCCGAGCGGCCCGAGCGTGGGTACGCCGGGGCGCCCGTTTGCTTGCGCGCGCAATGGACTTTGGGATAAGCTGAAGGCCACTGGAGGCTGAGGTCATATTGTCCAAGCCGTCGAGGTTCCGTCATCGTAGACGCTGCCAACTTCCGATAATCTGCCCGATCGCCGCCAGGCGGGCCAAAGGCCGGTAGGCGGTTCTGGTGGGCGCCAGCGTTGAACCACCGTCTCCATCCCCGCCTTTGCTGCGCGTAAGCGTGGGGACGACACCGGAAGACCGGCGGAATTTCCACTTCCTGAAAGCATTTCGAATCGGACGCGTCGAAGATTGCGAAGTTTGCATCAAGAATGAATATGTGAGCCGCGCGCACGCCGAGGTGGTTTTTGAGAACGGCCAATGGTGGGTGCGCGACCTGAACAGCAGCAACGGCATTTTTGTCGACGGCCAACTGGTTCAGACTGCTGCCATAGGCGCATTGACGATCGTCAGGCTGGGCATCGCCGGACCCGAGGTTTACCTCGGAGTCAAGCCCGTACCGCCAGAACCAAAACCGCCAGAACCAAAACCGCCCGAGCCAAACCCCCCTGCACCAAAAACTCCTGGCGGACCCGACGCCAACATGGCTCGTTACATGGAGCGCTACTTCGGCAACCTGGCGCCTGGCGAGCCCGTCGGCGAACATACGGCGATGGTCCGCATGGCTTTTAAGCAAGTACAGACCAAACAAAAGCGCAGATACGGAAAAATCATGGCAATCCTTGGACTTGCCATATTTGCCGCCGGAGGTTACGCACTGTACCTGCACCTGCAGGTGCGCAAGCAAACAGCCATGGCGCAAGACCTCTTCTACGCCATCAAATCGATGGACCTGGATATCGCCAACGTGGAGCAGTTGGTCCTGGATTCGAACAACCAGCAAGGAAGAGAAGAGATCCGGAAGTACCAAAGCAGGCGGACCGAGATGCTGAAGAGCTACGATCAATTCCTGTCGACACTCCACGTTTACGATGTCAAAATGACGGAACAGCGGCGTCTCATCTTACGGATTGCGCGCGTCTTTGGAGAGTGTGAATTGGCCATGCCCGCCGAGTTCGCGACGGAAATCGAGAGCTACATCAAGAAATGGCAATCGTCCGGCAGGCTGGCAAGAGCGATCCGGACCGCGCGGGACAATGGCTATACCGCTAAGATCTCGGAAGAACTATTAGCGCAGGACCTTCCGCCCGAATTCTTCTACCTGGCGCTTCAGGAGAGCGATTTCGACCAATACGTGAGCGGCCCGATGACCAGGAAAGGAATCGCCAAAGGCATGTGGCAGTTCATTCCCGAGACCGCCATCAAGTACGGCCTGCGCGTTGGCCCGCTCGTGGACTTCAGGCGGCCCGATCCGGGCGACGACCGCCACCACTATGACCGGGAAACCAAAGCGGCAGCCCGCTATCTGAAAGATCTGTACAGCACCGACGCCCAGGCCTCGGGCTTCCTGGTGATGGCGTGTTACAACTGGGGCGAAGATCGGATTCTTCCTCTCGTTCGCAGCATGCCCGCCAATCCCAAGGAGCGAAACTTTTGGCAATTACTCTCTGCCCATCGCGCCAAGATCCCACAACAGACTTATGACTATGTCTTTTATATAGCCTCCGCCGCTGTGATCGGCGAGAATCCGCGGCTGTTCGGGTTCGATTTCGACAATCCGCTGGCCCAGGGAAAATGACTGGAAACTTCCACCGGCTCGTTACGATTACCGAACCACGCGAGTCTTGTGAAACAGTTCCTCGGCGCTGCCGAAGTAGACTTGGCCGTCAAAGTGGAAGGCCGCCAGATTGGGATCGGTGCGCGGAAGACCCGCATGCTCCGGCCCTAAATGGACCTCGGTCAGCCGGGCGCCCACCGGAATCTGCCGCGGATCGCCGCTCAGGTTATGGGCTGGAAAGGACTCGGCGGTTTCGCGGATTTCTCCGGGCGGAGCGCTCCACTTTTCGTTGAAGAAGCTCCAGATGGCATCCGCGCAGCGGCTAGGACATGTGGGCAGAGTCTCCCCGGCGTTGAGGGGGATCATCACGCCACACGTCGTGCAGCGATACAGACCGGAATGCGACACCTGCTCGCTTACTTTATACAAAGGCCCCCCCGAAACATTAGCCTATCATGGAAGGCGGGCTTTAGCCCGCGCGGGGCTTTAGTCCCGCTGGTCCGGCTATGTTTCCGCCTTCTCCGGCTTTTCCGGTTCTTCGTTCTCCGAGCCGGCCTTCCGCACCGTAACGGTGCCCCGCTCGGTGACCACGTGGATGCTGGCCCCCTGCCCGACAGTCCCCTTCAACGACGACGAGTGTCCATCGGTCTCCTTCTGAATGGGCGAGCCGAATTCGTTCACGGCCTCGCCGTGATCGGTGGTGGCGACCAACTGGAAGGCGGCTTTATCCGGCAGCACCAGGCTGATCTGGCCGCTGTGCGACCGCGCATCGATCTTGGCCAGCGGCATGTGCTTGGGTTGCAGCTCAATGTCGCCGCGCTCGGTTTCCAGCTCCAGCGAGTTGGTGAAGTCTTCGATCTTCACATCTTTGGATTTGGTGACCAGATGCACGGGCCCCACCAGGTTGTTGCCGGTGAGTTCTCCCAGATCCATGCTGATCTGTCCAGGCAGCGCCGCCACCCGCAGGTCCGTGTTGGGCGATTCGAAATGCAGCGGCTTGGCCACGTTCTTGAATTCCAGGTTGCCCGAATAGGAGCCATTGATGGTCACCTGTCCGGCGATGTTTTCCAGTTCGATATCCGAGCCCTTGCCCTGCAAATCCAGATTGCCCTTCAGATCCGCCGCGCGGACCAGGTCGCTGCGCTGCATCTCGACGCGCGCGTCGCCGCCGATTTTATTCAGCCGCACATCGGCGCGATCGGACTGCAGCACCACGCTGCCGTTCACTTCGCTGACGTCGAAGTCGCCGTAGTTGCCGTGCGCTTCCACGCTGACACGGCTGGGAACGGTGATTTCCAGGTCTTCGGAGATCTTGCCGCTGGTGGGATTGCGGTCCTGGTTGGTGCGTACGGTAATGGTGTCCCCTTGCGTCACGATCTCGAGCGGCGTGCTGTCGTTGCCCCGGTCCGCCTCGGTTTGATTCATGGCCTGGATGGTCTTCCGTCCAGTGACTTTGACCTCGGCGGTGTCGGCGCCGACCACCTTCAGGTTGCCGCGATTATTTTCGAACACCACGCGGGTGACGTTGCCCGCCGGCTTCTGGTCTCCGACATTGTAATCGTAGTGCTCGCCGAAAGCCTCCCACGCGGGCCGGAAGTGTACCCCGTGGCTATGCGCCTCGAAAGCCCCCCAGCCGATGAAGCAGATGAAAACGATTAGCACCACTTCGCCGCCGCTGAAGCCGGAAGCGTGTTGCAGGCTGCCACGAAAATAATCCACCAGGATCTCGATCAGGCGCAGCGAGCCCCAGGCGATCAGCAGAAACGGCCAGTACTGCGCCAGCAGGTCGAAGAGCTGGATATCCGGCCGGAGATTGTACAGGAGGAATGCGGCGCCGAGCAGGATCAGCAGGATCGGGCCGGTCACCGAGCGGCGTCTCATCGCGCGCCTCCTGCTCCGGGACTCGACCCCGATGGAGGCGCCCCCGCGGGCGGGATACTGGTGGTGCGGCCCAGCAGGCTCAACAATCCGAACACGATCAGCAGCACCGGCCAAGTCTGATTGAATCCGTAATTCGTGAAATTGTTCAGGGCGAACAGCGAGCCCAGCGTGATCAGAGTCACCGGCCAGCGAATGGCCCGGAGTAAGTTGGCATCATTGGCGTTCATGGCGCACCTCTTGCCGCATCGTACCGTCGCCGGCCACCCGCACGAAGAGCATGTAGGCGCCCGCCAGGATCAGCAGAATGGGCCAGTATCGCAACAGGTAGCGGAGCTGGATGACATCCATGGTGTTGAGCAACAGCAGCACGCCCAACCCGATGAGCGTAATGGCGCCGACCGGAAAGCCGCTGCGGCGGCCATGCACATCCAGAATGCTGGAGAATTCGTCCACCGGCTCGCCGGCGCGGCGCTTGCGCGCGGTGTGATAGGCTTCCAGCGCCATGTACATAACCCACACGCCGATCATGATTCCAAACAGCGGTTCCAGGTCGCCCGCCGTGCCCGAACTGGTGATCGAGACCAACAGTCCAAAGATGATGGCGTGAACCAGGCCCTTGGCATATTGGCCGTTGTAGATGGCGCCCACCCCGGGGATGAAGCCCAGCAGACAGGCGAGGCCCGGGGACACGTCGCCCGTAGCGATGGATCCCGCGGAGGGTGAAGAGCCGGCCGCGGCAGCGGTTTCCTGCGCCATGCGGTCCACGACGGCCTGTCGAATAGCGCCTTCGATAGCGGCGGCAGGCGCATGCTCATCGCAGAAAATAGTGCCTTGCGCGGTGCGCTTGCATTCGGTGCAGAGCGCCTTGCCGCAGGCGCGGCAATAGGCGACGGCGGGCGTTTCGGAATGGTTAAAGCAGTTCATAACGGTCTCCCCTAACGTCAGTGGGACTGGCCTCCCGGCCGGTCCTCGGTTCCCTTCACTGGCAGCCGGTGCGTGTCCGGAGTGCGGCCGGATTTTTCCGTATCCGCCGCCGGCTTGGGTTCTTCTTCCTGTTGCTGCTGCCAGTCGTGCAACTTCGATTGAATCTGGTAAACCACCTTAAGACTCTCGTAAAACTTTACGGTCCGCTGGTAGCCGCGGTACACGCGGTCTTCGAGCGAGGCCCACACCTGGGCCGGCGCCAGGTCCGCCGCCCGTAACTGGCGCGCCGGCGTTACGAACCGCGCCAGCATGGCGAACGACAGGATGGTCATGGCCATTCCCATGGCGAAGCGCGGCTGCAAGACCGGGTGCAGCACCTTGCGGAACCAGTTTCTTGCGCCCGTGGAGGCGGTCTTGGCATTGGCCCAGGGAGCGTGGAACAGCAGCCGGGTCATCAGCTCCGGCGGAGCTTCCACCTCGGCCGCGCGGTCCATGAATCCCACAGCGGCGGCCCCGTCGCGGGCCAGTTCGGCGCAACTCCGGCAGCCGGCCAGGTGCTGCTCGACCGTAGTTCTGGCGTCCGGCCCCAACGTGCCGTCAACGTAGTCGCAGATAAGATTTTCCAATTCCGCGCACGTCATACCAGTACCTTCTGCCTTCGCAAAACACGGGCCAACTCGGCCCGGCCCCGGTTCAGCCGGGACTTCACGGTTCCCTCCGGGATGCGCAGGATGTCGGCGATCTCCCGGTACTCCATATCCTGCAAGTCGCGCAAGATCACCGCCTCGCGCAACTCGGGCGACAGCTTCTGCAAGCCCGCCTGTAAAATCTCGCTGGCCTCGCGGCCGGCCACCATGGATTCGGGCCTGGACTCCGCCGAGACCGATTCCTCCACCCGGGGAAGCTGCTCTTCGATCGAATCCGTCAAGCGTTCCTGCCGCGTGCGCCGGTAATTATCGATCAGCAAATTGCGCGTCAGGCGCGCCAGCCAGGTGGTGAAAGCGCCTTCCGTGGCGCGGAACGATTTCAGCGTCCGGTAGATCCGCAGGAACACCTCCTGCGTGAGATCCTGCGCCTCGCCATCTTTCCCCGTGAAACGATAACAAAGCCCGTAAACGCGGCGGGTGTGGGTTTTGACCAAATCCTCCCAGGCGGCTTCGTCGCCGCTCAGACACCGCTCCACCAGGCTGTGATCGAGGTCCAAACTCTGTTTTACCCAATATTGGCCACCGCTGTCCGTTCTTTCTTGAAACGGAGCGCCCGAAACCATCGCCAGGGCCGCGGCAGCCATAATCGCCTCGTATCCTCCTCCTGAACCTGCTTGCCGGTGTATCGTGTTCATCCGGCTTACATTTAAAGAAACGAGGCATTCTCATAATAGGTTCATTTTTTCCCGGAAGCTAGTGCCCGGCGTGACGCAATGGTGGCACAGGCTTCAGCCTGTGAGGGCCTTTTCAGCATCCTGCTAGGGGCCGCGCTCCGTTTGTCGGCGGTGAGCCAAGACCTCGACAGCCTCCGGGTGGCGTCCTGCACTCGATTCCATGTAGCGCCGGTCGCCGCTCCCGCCGGGAAGGTTTAGGGCAGCACTTGGTAAGCGGTGTTGCTCGATAACGTGCCGCTGGGCGTGACCACCTGGACCGTGCCCGTGATCGCGCCCGCGGGTACCGTGGCCGTGATTTCGTACGATGCCAGGACAGTGAATGCCGCCGCGATGCCATTAAAGGTAACGCTGGTCGCGCCCGTAAAATTCGATCCCATAATGGTGACGGTCGTTCCGGCGGTGCCGAACGCGGGGAGGGTCTTCACGAAAGGGCCAAGACCAACCGACAAGCGGTAGATCGTGCCACTTCCACTGGACCCGCCGGAGGTCGTTGTCCCGTAAAAGGCCCCGTCGGTATGTTGAACCAGCCCGCCCAACGGTTCTTCGCCGTCGACAAGTGCGAACCTGTGCAGGGTGGTCAGCGTGCCACTGGGGGTGATCCGAAAGACCGTGCCCCAGTCGCCGGTACTGCCGGCTTGCGTCGTCCCGTAGAAGTTCCCGTCCGTGCCCTGAACCAACCCGGCTTGCGGCCGGGCACCGTCAGTGTTGCCGAACGCGTGCAAGGTAGTCAGCACCCCGGCGGGGGTGATTTGGAACACCGTACCGACGTTGCTGCTCAGCCCGCCAAATTCCGTTGTCCCGTAAAGGTTTCCGTCGTTGCCTTGAACCAACGCGTCGGCCGGCGCGGCGCCGTCCGGACCGCCGCTGAAGCTGCAAATTGTCGTAAAAGCGCCGCCAAGGCTGATCGTGTAGATTGTGCCGCCCCCGTACGCCCCACCGTAGAATGTCGTTCCATAAAGCAGCCCGTTGCTTGCCTGGACCGGCGCGGCGAATGGGGAAAAGTAGTAGCCCGCGCCGAAATTGTGCATCGTCGTCAGCGCGCCGCCAGGCGTGATCTTGAAGATGGTGCCGTTTTGTTGGGTACCGCCCCTATACGTTGTGCCGTAAAGCGTGCCGTTGAATGCTTGGACCAGCCCTATGGGCCAAGCGCCGTCGGTAAGATCGAACGTGTGCAGCACCGTGAGCGTCCCTTCGGGGGTGATCTGGAAGACGGTGCCGTTACCGGTAGCGCCGCCCGCGGACGCCACTCCGTAAAGCAGTCTATTAGGTGCTAGCAAGAGAGCGGCTTCGGGGTTAACGCCATCGGGACTGCTGAGGCTGAACAGGCTTGTAAAGGCGCCCTGCGGGGACACGCGGAATATTGTGCCAGCGTTCGAGGTCCCGCCGGAGTACGTAGTCCCATATAGTTGGCCGCCAATGCCCTCTATGAGGGCTGCGTCGGGGGCCGAGCCATTGGTTCCGTTGAAATCCACCAGAGTGGTGAACACCTGCGATGGCGCGGCCATCGCCACCGCGCATAGCAGGAAGATCCAACGGGAAAAGCGGAAGATCACATTAACCTCCATCTGCCCTGCAAATCTGGTCCGTAGGGGACAGCCCCTATCATACAGTCGGGCGCATACTGCCCTGAGTGTTCTTTCCGAAGGTACGGTACTGGTGCTGCGCCCCCTTCCGGGACCCCGGCCAGCCGGAGCCCTCCGCCGATAACGATGACGCAACTCGGACTCAACCGTCCACATTGAAAACAAACGCCCAAAGGCAATCCGTGAACCGAGTTTCCATCGCCCCCATGCTACGCTTGCATCGGGTGGAACACCCGGACCATTCGGACGATCCCCAAGGAGGATTACGAACAATACCGAAAGCCAATTCCCAATCCCAGCGGTTGCTTAATCTAATGCAAGCGGCCCAATGCAACCCGACGCAACGCGAAAATCACGGTTCCGAGCCGCGACCGCAAGGGAGTGCCACCTAGCCCTGCGGGCCACCAAAAGTAATGAACACGCACGGAGCAGCGGGGCGGGCGCCCTCGCCCGCGGACCGGCGCCCTCGCCGGTCCACCGGCCGCAGGCCGGCAGGGCGTGCGCGTATTCAACGGAGCGGTTGCCGGGGATTTTTACACAACTTGCAACCGAATTCCCACCGCCGTCTTGCAACGCTTGCATCGGCTGGAGAGCATCATCAGCCCAGCCGGACGATCCAAGAGAAGGAGTACGAAGCGAACCCAATTTGGTCCTTTGTTTTCAACAAAAGCGAATCAGGAAAGCCAATTTCCCATCGCGCAGTCCAGCGACGAAACGCAACGTAATGCAACACGAAATCGTAAAATGGCTCGTGGTTGCAGGCGCTGTCGGGCTGTCGCTGCGCTGGCGGCAGCCGCGCACCTCCAGCAGCGGTTTGCAACATAATTGCGCTTGCTGTGTAGCATTTCCGAAACCGCCGTGTTAGGTTCATTCTCTCCGGGAAATGAGGATCTCCGATTAAACGCAACTGGAAATGGCTGGCCGTGGGGGTGGCGGCCCTGGCGGTGGGGATCTGGCTGGTGCGCCGTTTCCTGGAGAGCCGGGGCTTCGACTGGCGAGCGTTCCGCGCCACCCTGTTGGCCTTGAGATGGTGGTGGCTGGCGGCGGCCAGCGGGTCCGTGATGGCCGGCTACTACGGCCGGGCGTTGCGCTGGCGCGTACTGATGCGGCCGGTTAAGGCGGACCCCAGCCTCTGGAACCTGTTTTCCGCCACCGTAATCGGCTTTAGCGCGATCACCGTATTGGGGCGCCCAGGCGAATTCGTGCGGCCGTATCTGATTGCCAGCAAAGAGAAGGTTTCGACC
>Ga0187847_10002870_pt1 | contig 13551 bp, 14 predicted proteins | sample June2016WEW_4_10_FD_132458 | JGI IMG/M metagenome (GOLD analysis project Ga0187847, IMG submission 132458) | Peatland microbial communities from SPRUCE experiment site at the Marcell Experimental Forest, Minnesota, USA - June2016WEW_4_10 | ecosystem: Environmental > Terrestrial > Soil >...
ATGTACGGGCCGGCGCAGCGAATCTTCATGCTGCCGCCCGAAGCCTTCACGCCGCCGCCCGACGTACATTCGACGGTCTTCCGCTGGCGATTTGCGCCGCGCTTCGCCGAGTTGGGCGTTGAGGAGGCTGGCTTCCTGCGCTTCGTGCGGCAATGCTTTGCGCAGAAGCGCAAGACGCTGGCCAACAACCTGCGCGCTGCCGGGGTTCCGCCGGCGACCGTGGCGGCTGCGCTGGCTGAGGCAGCAATCGACTCGATGGCCCGCGCCGAAGAACTGCCCATCGAAAGCATTGCGGCACTCTGGCGCAGTTCAGAGCTCAGGGATCAGAGATCAGGGATCGGAGATCAGCCTGCACAACCTGAATCGGCTTTGTTTTAGTGGTGCCCGCTGCCTCCGCTACGCGCAGCCCCGCCTGCTGGAGCGGCATGGGTGGGCGGCGCGCTTCTGGCGGGAGCGGGACGGCTGCCTGCCGGCGCATGTTGGACGCCGCCGGACCGACCCGCAGGCGCATAGCCGGGACGGCTGCCGCCATAAGCCGCGCCGGGTGCGGGGCGCTGCCCGGCGGGCGTTCTCACGCCCATTGAAGCGGGCTGAGAACGATACGCTTGCGCCGAGGCTGAATGGTCATACTGCGGACGCGGCGAGATCGCGCGCAGCGGTTGCACTACGTGACCGGCAATCGTGACCGGGGCATTTCTGTCGCGCATCACGACACCCTCCGCCCCGGCGGGCGGACGGCGATCAACCGCAACCACCGCATAGGGCGCGGGTCTGAATCCGGCGATCACTGACCGGCCACCCATCCCTCTCACCGGCAGCGGATGCGGCCGCAGCGGCGGACGATAGCCGCCCGGCCAATGGCGTATATTGGAGATCCAAAAGCCGGTACCCCACCAGGGACTGCACATGCCCGGCGCCCAGCCCCAGCCGAAGCCGCCATAAAAATTCCAGGCGCCGCACTGGTAGGGCAAATAACCCCAGGAATCGCTGGAAACCCAAATGTATCCAAAGCGCGGAGTCCACATCCAGTTGCCGTTGCCATAGGGATCCCAGTCCGCGCTGGCGGCCTCATAGGGTGACCAGACAGCACCCTCGTCGGGCACGTTGTACCAGTTGCCGTTGGCGTCCAGGTCGCTCCACGCCGGGTTATTCTTGTCGGGCATGTTGCTGGCCGCGCCGGTGCTGGCCGCTTCAGCGGAGGTCAGTGCCTGATCGAGATCAGAGTTCCACGCGTCCCAGGAGTCCGGTTCGATCGATTCGTTAAGAACGTATTGGGCTGGATCGGCGGCGTTCAGAGCCACGCTCTCGCCACCATGCAGATCGACGGCCAGTGCGCTTCCGCGCTCCAGATGCGCATTGCCGGAAAAGACGGCCAATTCGCCCGGAGGGTTGTCGAGGTTGACGCGCATCACGGTGAAGCCGCTCGGGGTGACGACGCTGTCGCCGAAGCGAACCTGAATCTGGCCAGCCTCGCCATGCAGCTCAAAGTAGGCCAGGCCCCCATTCAGCACGATCTCCTCATCGCCCGCGCCGCCCTGTCCGCGCAGTGCCGCTAGCGTCAGCGAGCTGTTGGGCGAGAGCCGAACCACGCTGCCATCGTCAAACTGAATCTCCGCCCGGCCATCGTCGGAGGAGAGCAGTTGGGTTCCCTCGAAGAGCGGGGTGTTGGCGAGCGCCGGATCGGCCAGCAACTGGCTGCCCTGCGCGATGCGCACCTGGCCCTCGACGCTGCTCAGCCGGGCCGCGCTGGCCGTCGGCGTGGCGGCGGCTTCCTCGGCGTGGGCGCGCAGGCCCGGCGTCAGCCAAGCCGCACCCACAACGAGCGCCGTCAGCGCCAGCATCCAAAAGCCTGGTTGCCGTCCTAGCAATCCTCTGCAATGCATGGTTCCCCCACCTTCCCAGCGCGCTCCCTGACCGGACCGTCCTGCGCGCACGGCTATCCAACCCTCTTCTGACACGCGCGGAGGCAAAAAGTCGCGCCCTGCTCCGCCGGAAAATTACTCATCCGCCTTCTTGAGCAGCTCTCTGGCCCGCTTCCTCACCCGTTCCATCACGTCCGGATCGCCGGCCAGCCGCTCAAGAATCTCGCGGATGGCGCAAAGCTGCTGCACTCGCCCGTCGCCCGAAGCCTCGATCATGTACTCCATCTCCCGGTCCAGGCCCAGGCGGTCATGCAGCAGGAGCGTCTCCAACTGCGCGCCTTCCAGAATGGTTTCGCCCACGGCTACCAGCGACTCGCCCAGCGCCTGAATCTCCTTATCGCTGGAGTAGTTGAACTCGCACGAGCCTTGTCCGTCGGGGCCGGCATAGCTCAGCTTCTTCGATCCCTGGAAAGCCACCTTCAAGTGGCTCTCGCACTCCTGGTTGAAACCCTTATGTTTGCGCGCCGCAACAAAGACGCGCTGGGCAAACTGCGCGCTCACATGGACATCGCGGTCCTGGGCGGGAGCATTCAGCTTCGGGTAATCCTCGGTCTCCATGCTCCGAGCGGGCGCAGCACCCAGTTCCGAACGGAAATGCCCGCTCCCGTCCGGATGAAGCGTCAGCGTCCAGTGCGGCGTGGCGAGGCCAGGGTTCGAGAAATCCATCTGGACCACTGGGCCGGACTGGCCGAACGCGGGCAGCGTAAATGAAGCCAAAACGAGCGCGGCCAACGCCAGCCACGCCCCCTTCATCGCCCACCCCCTTGCTGGGCAAGCGTCTCGGCGGTGTGAATGTGGCAGATCGCAATCGCCAGGGCGTCGGCGGCGTCCGCCGGCTGAGGCACTTCGGTCAACTGGAGAAGCCGCGCCACCATGAACTGAACCTGCTCCTTTTTCGCCAGGCCGTAGCCGACCACGCTCGACTTGATCGTGAGCGGCGCATACTCCGCCACGGGAAGCCCCTGCACAGCCGCCGCCAGCAGCGCCACGCCCCGCACCTGGCCCAACTTCAGCGCCGACTTGGCGTTCACCGAATAGAAGACCTCTTCAATGGCCACAGCATCCGGCCGCCAGCGCTCCAACTCGGCGCTCAGCGCGCGAAATACCTGCTCCAGGCGCTCGGCCGTAGTCTTGGACTTGACCAGCCGGATCGCCCCCATCGCCTTCATCGCCAGCCGCGGCTGCCGTCCCGCGTCGTCCGACTCGACAACGCCGTACCCGGTCACTTCCGTTCCGCAATCGATGCCGAAGACACGCATTTGCAGCAAGTGTACCGCAGTTACGGCCAGACCCCTCAATCCGCCCAGCCGCCTGCGAGTAACGCAATTCATCTCTTACAGATACGGACGAAAAAAAGAATGACCCGCGAGGACAACCGCGTGTATACTGCGCTCAGCCGAATACGCGATGGGTAGAACCCGCTACCCATCTTCTCCCTGTGTGCGGGCCTGTCGTCAGCCATCTCCCCCAGCTGGAGGCAAAGTGGAAAGGGAAACTGCGGAAAGATTTCCCCGAAGCTTCGGAGACCCGCGGCTGCTTGTCCTCGCCGTGGCGGCGCTCTTTGCGGGAGTCATGGTCTACGCTCTTGGACGCAATCCGGGCAGCGTGCATTTTCTTCCGCCGGCGCTGCAATTTGGACTCCTCCCGCACTCGATGCGCCACCTGACAGGCCAGCTTCCAACCTTCGCTCATGTTATCGCCTTTTCGCTCGTCACTGCCTGGGCGCTGGACTGCACCAGAAAGCAGGCTTTGGCGGCATGTGCCGGCTGGATGCTCCTGGAGATGGCCTTTGAAGTCGGGCAGCTTCCAACGGCCGGCGCCTGGCTGGCGTCAGAGGTTCCTCATTGGTTCAGCCGCGTCTGGCTCTTGGATGGAACTGCCGCCTTCTTCCTGCATGGCAGCTTCGACCCATGGGATATGGTTGCCGCCGCGCTCGGGGCGAGCGTGGCATTTCTCGTCGTTCTCAAAATTCAACCCCGGAGGTAGTCATATGAATTGGCGCAGATTGCTGTTGATCCCCATCGTTCTTGCCGGTGCGGCGAGTATCGTCGCCTCAGGCCCGGAAGATAACCCGTTCAAAGATTTGCAAACGGTCTCCCCCGTCACTTGCGCTGCGGGTAGCATCGCGGTCACCGTCGCGATCACAACGAAGCAGAGCGGCACCGATTGGGTCACAACCGCAACCGGATCCGTGACCTGCACATCGACCACGCCGGCCACCCCGCTGGCCAATGTCCAGGTCGGCGTCATGTGGCCTTGGAAAGAGATGGGCGTCGCAACCACGGATGCCAAAGGCAACTACTCGATAACCTCAGCCAAGAAAGCTGGACAGCCCAGCGGAGCAGCGGTAGCCGGTGTACAACCAGCTACTCCTGCTGGCGGCACTGCACCTGCCCCCGCTACCGCCACCTCGAATAAGCTGTAGACCAATCCACGATCCGGACGCCGCCGCGCATGGCCCGTCCATGCCGACAGGGTTGGCGTGTCTCGTAATCGCCCCCAAGACCCGCATCGGCCTGAGTGTACCGCAGACAACCTATCCATAAAAAACCTGCGGAATCACATTGGCCGCCAGGTCATCTCGACGCGGACGGGGATCTCGTTCTTGATGGGCACTGTAAGGAACGTGGGGCGATCGATTTTGAAATCGGAACAGGTGGCTGGAACGGTCCCGGTGATGCGCACCTCGCCACCCTGATTTACCCGCTGGAAAGGCACGTGAGCATAGCGGGCGGTCTGACCGGCAAACTGCACTTCCAGATCGGCATAGAAGGTTGCCGAGGCTGCGTCCGCCTGGGAAAAGCGTGTGCGCACCACAACCATGGGATACTGCGCCCCGCGCGTGGTTTCGAGCATGTGCAGATCGCGGTTGGTGTCTCCCGAATTGAAGGAGTTGACCGGAGCCGCGATGAGAAAATCGCATTGTCCTGCGTGGCAGACGCCCTTGCCTTTGGCCGCATGGCTGACGCCGTCAAGCTCATGCACCGGGTGAGACATGTGATAGGTGAGGGTAGCTTGCTCGGCTACCCATTGAGTATCGGATTGCGCCCGGACGGGAGAAGCAGCCAGCAGCAGGGCAAACAGGATGCACTTGTTCATTTCTTCTCCCAGAATTTCAAATGAAGCGGCCAGGACACGGCGACGATCGACGCGCCATAGGCGGCCGCCGTGGCATAGGCCACGGGGCCATGCGCCGAGGCAAGGCCATGGACCTTTTCTCCGGCTGACTCCTGCTTATAAGCCATTATCCCCAGGAGCGGAGTGACGATCATCCCCGGCCCGTGGATGAAAGACAACACTTCGTGGACGCGAATGGCGCCGTGCTTGTGGGTTCCAGGCACTCTGGGAGCAAAGGCCGCATAGTAGGCCGTGGTGAAGTAGAGCGCGGCGGTGGCTCCGCCGAGAACGGCATGGAAATCGAGATTCCCCTGAGTCGGCTCCTTGATCGGTTCTCCGTTCTTGCCCTTCGCCTTGGCCATAGATCCGGTAATCAGGGCCGCTGCCATGGGAATCGTGGTAATCAACCCCAGCCGCTGATGGACCTTGAGCATGTGCGTCCGCTTCTCGAGGATCGCCTGCAACTGCGCGTTCGGCTGCGACTGTTGCGGCGTGAAGCCCAGATCGCCGAGCGAAGGAGCTGCCGGGGCCGGGGCAGGCGCATTGGGCAGAGGCTCTTGAGACGCCGCGGCGGGCGGGTTGGCGGGGGTTTCCGGCGGAGCCGCGGCCTGCTGCGCCGCCAACAGCTTGGGAACCAATAGTGAAAGCATGAGGACCGCCCATGCCAAGACGATCTTCGTCTCTTTCCATTTCATCGCAGCTTCTCCATTGTCGAGCGGATACGGGGAACCTCCCTTGAGATCACATGCGACACCCTGGTGCTCAGACGCAAGCGAGCCTGATTCGTTTGGCTCGGGACGGCTCGGCCTCTCCACGCGGCAGAGCCAGTAGAGAGACGGAGGTTTCGTCGTTACAGGGCCACCCATTGGCCCGAGCTGGCCGAGTTGAAGATGGCTTCGATGACGGTCATGTTGGCGATGGCGTCTTCGAGGGGAACAGGAACCTGCGTGTCTTCGAGGACAGCCTTCGAGAAGGCATCCCCTTGCAGGGTGTACTGATCGCAGACGGGGAAGGTCTCCGTCGCGATGCCGCCGCCGAAGAGGTCGCCGGTCGCGTCGATGAAGAGGCGAGTTGGACGATCGGGAGGCGCGTTGAAGGGGATTTCGATCTCGATGCGCCCGCGCGTTCCCAGGAAATGAACTCGCTGGTAAGCAACCAACTGCGTGCTGCACGTAAAAATCGACTGGCCGTTGGGGAAGTCGAGCAAGGCCGAGGTGAGCCGGTCGGTCTGCATCCGCGGATCGCGATCAATGGCGGCTACAACGCGGGTTGGCTCCTGCCCGAAGGCGTAGCGCGCGGCGTGAATGAGATAGCAGCCGATGTCAAGCAGCGCTCCGCCGCCCGACTCGACACTGTTGCGTATATTGGCTGGATCGGCGTTGAAGTAGCTGAAGAAGCCGGCGACGGAGCGCAGTTCGCCGATGCGCCCCTCGGCCAGCAACTCGCGCAGGCGGAGCCATTGCGGGTAGCTGCGGATCATGAACGCTTCGCCGATCTTGACTCCGGCACGCGCGCGGACGGCGAGCAGCGTCTTGGCTTCGGCGACGGTGAGGCTGAGGGGCTTTTCGCACAAAACGTGCTTGCCGGCCTCGGCGGCCTTGATCGTCCAGGGAACGTGCATCTGATTGGGCAGCGGATTGTAGATCGCGTCGATGGCGGGGTCGGCCAGCAGCTCCTCGTAGGAGCCATAAGCGGTGGGAATCCCGAGAGCGGCTGCCGCCTGATGAGCACGGGCAAGATCGCGGGATGCGATGGCCGCAACCGTGGAGAACTGGCACCTCTGCATGGCGGGAATGACCTTTTGGATGCCGATGTTGGCGGTGCTGAGAACTCCCCAGCGAAGTTTGGCTGTCATGGCGATAATGATAAACGCCGATGCCTGGGGATGACAGGGAGGCGGAGTGCGCACCGGCTCGGAGAATGGGGTTGCGGGGCAGGCGGATTCAATGTGCAGGCGGCTGGTTCATGGAATTCTTACCCAGGTTTCAGTCCGGCCCAGCAGCGAGATGCCGATATAGCCGCGCATATGCAGGCTGTCTTTGCCGACGGCCCAGATCTTGCCCTTGTATTCCTTGCCGTTCTCCGGGTCTACGACGGTTCCGTCGACCCAGTCGTCTCCATCCGGATGGAAGCCGCGCATGAAGACCATGCCGAGGATAAGCTGGTTCTTGCATTCGCCGGCGCACTTGTCGCATAGATCGCGCGGAGTACGGCCGGGGCGCACCTCGGTGACACGGCCAAAGAGCTTGCCGTCCATCAGGTAGGTTTCAGCTTTACCTCCGGGCGTGCCGTCGCTGTTAACGATCTGCCAGTGGCCGACGGCGCTTTGCAGCTTCGGCGAGAGTTGCTGCGCGCGGGCCGGAGCGGTGGTAAGCAGCGCGAAGAGAGGCAAGGAGAAGGCGCAGAGGGCTCTGTGGAGGGTCGTTTGCAATGGGTTGTCTCCTGCTTGTGAATTATAGGCCTGGATCGCATCGCGCGAGGAGGATAGGGCGCCCGGCCTTTGAGGCACGTCCAGCACGGAAGAATTGTCGAAGCGATATACTCAACCTCGATTATGATTCGGATTCTGGGAACGATCTTTGCGGGACTCTTGGGGCTGGCCTTTGGCAGCTTCCTGAACGTGTGCCTGAGCCGCTGGCCGGAGGGCGAGAGCGTGGTGCAGCCGCGCTCGCACTGCCGCCAGTGCGGACGGACGCTAGCCTGGTGGGAGAATATGCCGCTGGTGAGTTGGCTCGCTCTGCGTGCGCGCTGCCGCACCTGCCATGCGTGGATTGGATGGCGGTATCCGCTGGTCGAGTTGACTGTGGGGGCGCTGTGGGCTGCGGTCGCGTGGGACATTCTCAACTTGATCTTCTTACCTGATGCGCCGACTGTTGATATTGCCTTGGCAGACGCAATTGGAAAGATGATCTTCTATTGGCTACTTGTAGCGTTGGCGGTGCTAGATGCAGAGAACCTCTGGCTTCCGAATTGGATTACTTTACCGGGAGCCGCTATTGGATTTTTCTTTGCCGTGTTTCTTGGTCCGCTCGACGACTCTTGGTGGTCTTGGGGATATACCGCGATATTATCTGCGCAATGCGATCTACTCAGCATATTTATCGCCGCCGGACTCATCCTGCTCATCCGCTGGGCTTACTGGCTCATCCGCCGGCGCGAAGGCATCGGCCTGGGCGACGCCAAGCTGATGGCGATGCTGGCCGCCTGGCTCGGTCTGCCTGGCGCTTTGCTCGCCTTTGGCCTGGGAATGGTGCTGGGAGCGCTGGCTGCCGTGGTCCTGCTGGTGGTCCCAACCGCGCGGCGAGGCTCGGAAACCTGGGCGCTCAGCAAGCTGCCGCTGGGGACTTTTCTCTGTATCGGCGGCATTGTCAGCAGCTTGTGGGGGCAGCCAATGATCGCAGCCTATCTTCGCTGGGCTGGGGTCTGAGCGCTACTGCGACGTCACCGTTGCCGGGGGCGGGGTGGGCGGCGGGTTCTTTCCGTTGGCGATCTCAGGCTCTTTCAGGATTTTGACCGCATCCTTGCCGTGGCGGCTGTCGGGGTCGTATTCGGCAACTTTTTGATAATGCGCGCGGGCGTCGGCCATGTTGCCGACGCGGCGCTCGGCCTCGGCCAGACCCCAATAGACGTCGGGATTTTCCGGGTCGAGGATGAGCGCGGACTCGAAGCGCGAAAGCGCCCCCTTCCAGTTCTTGGTCTGCAAATAATAAGTACCGACTTCGATGTCTTTGGAGGCGGCTTCCTGGTGGGTCGGCTCCTTGACGACGAGCTTTTTCTTCTTGCTGGGCTGATCGTCGTCGGGCGGGGGCAACAGCTTCTCAAGGCCCGCGAGGCTGGAGCTGGAATCGGCGTCCACGGTACTGGCGGGAGCCGGCGCGGGGTCGTCGGGGGAGCGGACCGGGTCAAGATCGTCGCCGGGCAGCGGGATTCCGGCGGCTTCGGGCGGGTTGTAGGTTCCTTCGGGCAGGGCGGGCGTGGACTTGGAGGGCATCACCGGGACGTTGCTGGTGTCCTCGGGAAATGGGTTGGCGTTGGATTGGGAGGGCGGCGCGGCGGCGGCTGGTTTCTTTTGGTCTGTCGTGCCAGCGGCCGCCTGAGCGGCCAGATGCGGCGCAGTCAGGCAGCAGATTACTAGCAGCGCGACTGAAAGAATCCCTTTCATCTTCCTATCCCTCAAAGCCATCTCTGGTCACGGAGTACTGTTCATTGGCCCCTGTCCACTGTTACGATGCGGTTCATACGGCTCCAAAGAAAGCATCGCACATCCGCATGGGACTGATCATCCGCTCCTCCGCCATACACGCCGCCGGCTGCTACACCACCACGGCCATTCGCAAGGGCGCGCGCGTGGCCGAATACACAGGCCACCGGCTCACCAAGGCCGAGGCCGACGCCGCCTACGAGACCTCGCCGATTACCTATCTGTTTGGACTCGGCGACGGCTCGGTGGTCATCGACGGCCACTGCATCACCATGTTCATCAACCACAGTTGCGACGCCAACTGCGAGACCAGCGAGGAGGACGGACGCGTTTGGGTCACGGCGATCAAGAACATTCCCGCGGGCGCTGAGATCACCTACGACTACTGCCTCTACGACGGCGGCGACGACGAGGCGATCTGCAACTGCGGCGCGGCGAAGTGCCGCGGAACGATGTACTCGAAGGAAGAGATCAGGCGGCGCAAGGCCGCGGCGAAAAAGGCGCTGAAAAAGGCAGCTAAGAAAATGCGGAAGGTTTCTCTCAGAAATGGTTGATTCCAGGATAGTTAATAATTATATGCAAAGTTTTGGACGGTTTTGAAAATAAATAAGGGGGGGGAGGGGGGGTATATTTAATTAAAGTGTATTTTATCAATAACTTACTAAGTTTTAATGCCCGAAATCGGCTCACAATAGCCTGTTTTCAGGGCAAAATTGGCGTTTTTTTGCCCGTTTTTGGACAAAAGGGACTAGGGACTGAGGGACTAGGGACTAGGGACTGTTGCCTAGCGGTCAGTTCGGCCCCGTTGCATGGACTGCTTCTATTGTGCGCCAACGGAGTTAATTATATGCAACAAATCGTGGGATTGGATTTCCCCGTTGCGCGCCGGGTTGCGGTTCGCAGTATCTCGACAGAGATCAGGGGTCAGAGATCGGAGATCAGAAAAACGCTGGCTGGGGTTCATGGTCTCGCAGGTCCGAAGGTCCAGATCTGCGCCACCTCTCCCGTGTCTCGATTCTGGGAGGAGAATTCCCTTCTCTTTTGTGTGCAATTGAGTGCATATTTCATCCTTTACTCCATGTATGTCATTGAGTTTATTAAATTTTCTTTGGACCTTAAATTGCATAATACTTATCAACGCCTTAAGTGTGCGGTTTCCCTCGTATCTGCGGACAGAGATTGCTGGTTTTCAATTGAGGAGCGGAGTGAACCCCATCACTACCGCAACGGAGGTTTCTCCGGTTTTCCTCGCCTACGACAACCACAAACTGCCGTAGTCAGGGCACTTTCGATGACCATAGCGAGAATCGCTAGGGAAACGTTGACCGGAACGGCTCAAGAATTCTGGGGAGGGTACGATGAAGAAACTTTTGTTCGCATGTGCCACACTTGCGATGGGTGTTGTCCTGGCTTCTCAGGCGTCCGCCAACACAGTAACCTTCGACCACACCAACGGCACGTATACCCTGACGTCGGATAACCCGGCTGACCAGGGAGCAAATGTGTCAGTGGTCAATGCATACATTCAGAACACCTCGGGCACCCAGTCTCTTGGTATTACCGGCTTCGAGTACTACCTCGGGGGTAGCTCCGTGAGTGGCGCCGCCGGCGACACGCCGACTCAATTCCTGGCCGCAGCTAACGGCTGGACCTATCAGCTCGGCGGGGGGGATTACAGCACAAGTACGGCAGGCACTGCGTGGAGCCAAAACGGAGTTCCGACACCCCACGGCGCAGTGGAACCGATAAGCGCCTCGAAAAAGAATTACCTGTCCGCGGTCACTCTGGTCAATAGCAGTTCCTCGGGTTATTGCTACACGGGCGAAACTCTCGCTCCGGGCGCCGAGTGCTACGTTGAGTTGCTGGTGACAGCCAACTACGGTGGGGCGATCGGTTCCTCATCCACGACGTTTCTTTATGGCTACGCCGAGGGCGTGGATGGAACAGGAACCTTTAACGGAACAACTTGGTCGCATGGCGCCAATCCCGCCGAAGACCAGGGCATGGAAGAGTCCATCGAGATCGATATCGCTCCCGAGCCCAACTCGCTCGTCCTGCTTGGCACTGGCTTCGGCCTGTTGGGCTTCGGCCTGTTCCTGCGCAAGCGGTTTGCGGGCTCCGAGCCCTGCATGAGCCAATCCACGATTGCCTGATGCAACGATGGGATGTTGCATTCCTGAGTTTCTTCGTCTCCATCGGCCGGCCTTCGCACCCTGCGAAGGCCGGTTTTGACTGCGGGGCGCCGCAGGTTCCGATGCTGGAGCCTGGGAAACTACGATCCTTTCCCTGCCCCTTGCGCAGCATTAGGCTTCGCTGGCGCAAAACGGGGATGGAGAATGGGATTGGATTTCCCCGTTGCGCGCCGGGTTGAGGTTCGCGGTATCTCGACAGAGATCAGGGGTCAGAGATCGGAGATCAGAAAAACGCTGGCTGGGGTTCATGGTCTCCCTGGTCCGAAGATCCGGACCAGGGACACCCGCCGACCACGAGTTCGCGGATGCGAGTGGCCGCAGACTTTCGGGCCGCTCAAGCAACCCTACACAGTCGTCTGTCTTGTAACCTCGGCGGCAATAAACGGATAGCGGCGCTGGAGGAAGTCCAGCGCGACGGTACCGTTAAGGAAGTCCCTAAGCACTTCAAATCTGATTTCCACCCACACGTCGTCATTCAGACGAAGAATCTTGATCGTCTCTTCTACCTGGGCTCGCGTCGGGGCGTCCAGTCCCGCTCCGGGGCCAACATAGAGGTTGGCTAGGTCGAGGACAAACCACCCATTCTGAATCTGAAATGGGTCCAGGACGCGTGTGCTATCACCCTTGTTGCTGTTGATCCTGTCCGTTGCCAGACGGTAATTCGACCACTCATATGCCAAGTCGGGGCGGACTGCCTTCGGTTGAAAGTGGTCGACGCTGCATTGTCCCGGAATCCATAATGAAGAGAACGCACAGATGTTTCCGTAGGCGGTTTTGAGCCAAGGGAGAGCAACTTTCCAGTAGGCTCTCTTTTTAAATTGGTCAGCCGTCGGCTTAGGGGTGATTCGCAGATATGCTTCTCCCCTCGCCCGAACCTCGGAGGCGAAACGCGGGGGCTCCTGGGAAAGGGTCGTCCGGATCAAACGCTGACCCCCTTCATCTCTAAATAATGGAGCCAGCGGGGCCAAAAAGGATCCTCCGCCGGCAGTGCTTTCGCAAGTTCCATATGTATCGGCCTAATCTTTTCAATATCCGGGGAGGAGGAAGCAAGTAGACTCCGCGCCTGCTCCATTGCAGACTCCCCTTCGCGTGATCGCGGCTGCTTTAGCGCGAATATTTCCGATGTTAACCACGCGTCCACAGTTCCGTACTTCTGAAAAGCGATTTCATTGAACTCCACGCTCTTCCCGTTTTTCAGGTAAAGATGAAACAATGCATCGCTATCTTCGGAAAAGTCGCTCTCGACCGATGCAAGAATGAGAGGGGAGTGGGTGGCAACCATAAGCTGTGGTTTTATCTCTTTACTGAGCAGCTTAGTAACGTCCAAAAGGGCCGGCAATATTGAACGCTGCCATCTGGGATGCAGATGTGCTTCGATTTCGTCAACCATGATGACCATGTTCTTCTGTGTGGGTTTCTTAGCCAATGCTGAATAAATAAGATGCTCATTCCATGCCCAGACAATCAGGTAGGCCATGGCCACAATCCTTTTTATTCCCGCAGATTCGTGCGTAAATGGCACCTGCGAGTAGTTGTGAAGCAGCGTTGGAATGTCCCTCGGGTCATCCGGGAGTCTCATCGGCTGCCCAGGTATTAACGGAGCCATATCGGGGGGTGACAGCTTGGCAAGTACACTTTTGAAAGTCTCAAATGTAGATTGGTCTGGCTTGTTTTGCCAGCGAACCCAATCACGGATCAATCCTTCTATGCGGCCGATCTCCCCTACCAGAACCTGATCCCTTGTAAAACTGAAAAAGTTAAGCCGATCCTTGCGAGTCGAAGCGTCAGTTCCATGCTGAGCGGGATCCCATACAGCAAATGACCCATCGACACGGGCGTAAACAATTAGTCCGGGGATCGTAGGCCGTTTTTCCGGCGCATCCCAAGTCTTGGTCTCTAAGTCATAAGGAACAACTGTTCTCGTAGGAGGGCCAGCATCATCCGAGCTCCCCATAATCGAGAATGAGATGCTCGGCGTGGTTTTTCTTTCGGTCCGGCTTGGAAGGGCTGGCCTCCCCTCCGCCCAGTGTCCCGTTAAGCTCCACCACGCGCACTCCAACAGAAAGGTCTTTCCAAGACCGTTGTCGCCCGTGATAATTGAAAGGCGTTCGGCAGGCGA
>Ga0187847_10002871_pt1 | contig 13550 bp, 9 predicted proteins | sample June2016WEW_4_10_FD_132458 | JGI IMG/M metagenome (GOLD analysis project Ga0187847, IMG submission 132458) | Peatland microbial communities from SPRUCE experiment site at the Marcell Experimental Forest, Minnesota, USA - June2016WEW_4_10 | ecosystem: Environmental > Terrestrial > Soil > Wetlands...
CTGGCGCTGGTGATGTAAGCGCGGAAAAAATCTCGACGGGGAGCCTCGAACCAAGCCGCTCCCTGAAGATGAACAGGTGAAAGAAAAGAAGAGCCGGGCTAACCAGCCTGGCTTTCCTGTTTTTTGGGGGATGATTTCCCGAGGGAAATAGTCCTTCAGCTTCGCGCTCCCTCGAATAATAATTACAAACCCAGCTCCATGTAGAGCGTTTGTGGCGCAGGGTTTACGCGGTAAGCGGGGATTTCGTGGAAGCCGAGCCGGAGGTAGAGGCCGACGGCGTCTTTCATCAGAGGTTCGATGGTATCGAGACGCATGCGCTTGTAACCGAGTGTCCTAGCTTTCGCGATAATCCCGAGGGCTAGTTTCTTTCCCAGGCCCAATCCGCGAAAACGCGGGCGAATGTAGAGCCGCTTCATCTCGCAGATGCCAGGCTCAAACTTGCGGAGGGCGACGCAGCCGGCGAGTTCTCCGTCGGCTTCATTATTCACTTCCGCGTTCACTCTGGCGAGGAGCAGGCAACCTTCGGGAAGCGCGTAGGCTCCGGGCAAAGTCGCCATTTCCTCCTCGAAGTTCTGAAAGCTCAGGCTGATGCCGAGCGATTGAGCGTACTCCAGCATGAGTTCGCGGGCCTGGGCTATCTGAGGGGCGGATTGGGCTTCGGTGATGGAGTGCATGGGAAATGCTCCTGAGAGAATAGACGCGGCTGAGCAGCTCGCGGAACGATTATTTTGCGTGATGCTTGCCCTCTCAGGCGCTAAAGCGCGGACACGCCGGAAGAGCCTTAGTGGCACGAGTAAACTCGTGCCCTTCCCATTTCCCCGCAGGTCGAGTTTTGCCGTCACTGGCGCCGTGCGCTCCTACCAACAGCGCCAGAAATGGCCTTCGTGAATCTTAGTGTCCTTCGTGGTTTCGATCTTTCTACCACCAAGGTCACGCAGGACGCCGCTATCCAAGTCGTCATAGAATCGTCTGAAATTGCTGTTGCGACAAGAACCGGGAGGCAGTGCATGAAGATTAAAACAAAAATTTGGGTGAGTCTGGCGGTATTCGGTTTAGCCCTGATGCCGCAGGCAGGATTCTCTCAAAACCCAGCAAATCCCTCCCAAGCTGCGCCCCCCCGCGACGGTTCGCACGATTTTGATTTCGAGTTTGGCAACTGGAAGACGCACCTGAAGCGATTAGTGCATCCGCTGAGTGGTTCGACGACCTGGGTGGAATATGACGGGACGACCGCGGTCCGCAAGATTTGGGAGGGCCGCGCCAATCTGCTGGAGCTCGAAGTGGATGGCTCGGCGGGGCATATCGAGGCGATGAGCCTGCGGCTCTATAACTCGGATGCCCGCCAATGGAGCCTGAATTTTGCCAACAGCAGGGTTGGGAGTTTGAGCGTACCGACGGTGGGCGAGTTTAAAGATGGGCGGGGCGAGTTTTATGACCAGGAGGCGCTGAACGGGCGGATGATTTTCGTGCGATTTGTGATTTCGGAAATCACGCCGAATTCGTGCCATTTTGAGCAGGCGTTCTCCGAGGATGGAGGGAAGACCTGGGAAGTGAATTGGATTGCGGACGATACGCGTGTGGGAACATTGCCTGTTTCAAATGCATCTGGGACCTTTGGCGAAGGCCAACATGATTTCGACTTTGAGTTGGGGCGCTGGAATATCCACCTGAAGCGACTTCAGGACCGGTTAGCGGGATCCACGACGTGGGTGGATTTTGACGGCACTTCTGTAACCCGCAAAGTCTGGGACGGGCGCTCGCAGATCGAAGAGTTCGAAACGGACAGCGCAGCCACGGGACACATCGAGGGGCTGACCCTGCGGCTCTTCAATCCGGATACGCATGAGTGGAGCTTGTATTGGGCGAATGCGAAGAAAGGCGTGCTTGATCCTCCGCAGGTCGGCCAATACAAAAATGGGCACGGCGAGTTTTATGCCATGGACACGTGGAAGGGCAAGAGCGTGATCGTGCGATTTTGGTGGTCCGAAACGAATACAAACAAGCCACACTTTGAGCAGGCCTACTCCGACGACGGCGGAAAGACCTGGGAAGTGAATTGGATTACGGACCAGACGAGGGTTGGGGGAGCAAAGTAAATCTTTTCACCGCAGAGGACGCAGAGAGCGCCGAGAAAAATTTCGTGAAATCGTTCTTGTACCTTCGTGCTCTTTGTAGTTCCAGCTTCTTTTGTCGAACCACCAAGAACAACCACGCACGAAGGCTTCTGCCCTCCGCCGCCCACCCTTTTGCATAGTGCGCAAAATGGTGGGGCAGCTAGCAGCAGATCAGGAGGTCTGCCCTAGACAAACCTATTCATAGCGCAGGCTCTCCACCGGGTCGAGCTTGGAGGCGCGGGTGGCGGGGACGGTGCCGAATATGATTCCAACCAACGACGACACCAGAATCGCCACGATAGCCGAGATGCCCGAGATGGGCAGCCGGTATTCGGTAAGGAAACGGACCGAGTAAGGAATGGCGAGGCCGATGACCACGCCGATCAGGCCTCCGCCGACCGAAATGAAAATAGCTTCCGACAAGAATTGAAAGCGGATTTCGCGGTTGGTAGCGCCGAGGGCTTTGCGGATGCCGATTTCGCGGATGCGCGCGCTCACCGTGGCCAGCATGATGTTCATGATGCCGATTCCGCTGACAAGCAACACCACGGCGGCAACGAGCAATAAAACCATAGTCAGCGCATTGGCGGTCTTTTCGGCGACAGAAACGAGTTCGGTGAGGTTGCTGACAGTATAGACAGACTCGGCGCGATGGCGCGACTGGATGACTTTACGGATTTGCTCGGTGACTGGAACGACCATGGCCGGATCGGTGGCGGAAAAATAAATCTGCTTCACCGAGCGCGTATCCGTGAAATAGCGGCTCACGGTGTACGGAATCACCATTGTGTTGTCAATGACTTCGGATTGTCCGAAGGTGTTTACGCGCTCGCGGAACGTGCCGATGACGGTGAAGGGCAGGCCGCTCAGTTTGATGACCTTACCGACGGCGTTATCGGTGTTGCCATAGAGGGTCTCGGCCAGCTTTTGCGTGATGAGGCCGACTTTGTTGTGGGCCTGCTCGTCTTGCGCGTCAAAGAAGCGACCGGAAATCACTACGAGATTGCGGACATTGAGATAGTCAGGATAGACGCCGAGAATGCGAACATCGCGTTCCTTGCCGTTGCCGATGGGAATGCGGTCATCGAGCGGAACCACAGGTGAAGCTGCGGCGACTCCCGGAACCTGCTCCGCAACCGCCCGCACATCTTCGATAGTCAGTTGGTCAGGCGTGACGTTGCGCTGGCCGCCGCCTTCGTATTCGACATAAATCAGATTGGCCCCGATGGATTGAATCTGGTTGAGGACATATTGCTTGCCGGTCAATCCGATGGTGACCACGAGAATCAGCGATGCGGTGCCGATGACCATGCCCAGCGCGGTGAGCATGAAGCGCACCTTGTTGCTGCAAAACGTGTCGTAGGCGAAGCTGAAAATCTCCCCAAAGACAAGCTTGGGAGGACGCCTCGCCGGCGCCGCGGTAATAGCTGTGGACATGTTCTTTAGATGCTACGCGTTGGAAATGGACGGCGCAATTGCAGGCGAAACCGAGTCGCAAACAGGAATGGAAAGCCCGGTTCCTTGTGGAAACCGGGCATCAGGAGGACATTATTGAAGTATGAACGTACCGCGTATAAACGATGAAGAACTAAACGGTCAATTCGAGAGAATCGCTGGCGACGGCTTGCTGTCTCCCCAACATTCCGCCGCCAGCTCTTTCTCATATGCCTGAACCTAGCAAGGCGGATCCCACGCCCTGCTCGGTTCAGACTCATTTGCTGATCCCGTGACCTGCTTGAACTTGCGGCTGGTTAGCTTGGCGAAGCACAATCATGTCACTGTATTTCTGTGTGTAAGACGCGTGAGAGTTGCAGGTTGCTAACAGCAAGTTTGCAAACTTTTTCCACAAGTGGGATTGGGGTCGGGGTTCGGCTGCTAACACGTTACAATAAAGAGACTTGGACAATACTTTATTCAGCAAGCGAGCGGCATTCGGCGGGACGAAACCAGCGGAAATCGTCGGACTGCTATCGCTTAGCGCTGGGGCTTTCGCCGTTCAGGGCTATCATCCGGGCGCCGAGGATGCCGAAATCTACTTGCCGGGCGTGGAGAAGATCCTCAATCCCGGGCTGTTCCCGGTAAATTCGGAGTTTTTCAGCGCGCACGCTCACTTGACGCTGTTTCCCAATCTGATTGCGGCGTCGGTGCGTTTGAGCCACTTGTCGCTCGATCATGCGTTGATTCTCTGGCAGTTGGGCTCCATTTTCATGCTGCTGCTAGGTTGCTGGAAGCTGAGCGGTTTGTGTTTTGCCGATCCGAAGGCCCGTTGGGCTGGAGTAGCTATGGTGGGGGCTTTGCTGACTCTGCCGGTGGCCGGAACGGCGCTGTATGTGATGGATCAGTATGTGAATCCGCGAAATCTGGCGGCGTTTGCAGGAATTTTTGCGGTCACCAATGTGTTGCAGCGCAAGTATGCGTGGTGCATTTTGTGGTTAGGGTTTGCGGGATCGGTTCATCCGCTAATGGCGTGCTTCGCGGCGTCTTTCTGTCTGCTGATGGTTGCCATGGAGCGATTGCGGTGGCCAGCTTTACTTGCCGTGGGGCCACTGGGAAATTGGTTTGGGCAAGCGACGCCAGCCTATCACCGGGCGGCCCTCGAACATCCCTTTCACTACATCATGAAATGGGCGTGGTATGAGTGGCTAGGAATTGTGGGGCCGATTCCGATTTTGTGGTGGATGGGGCGAACGGCAGAGAAAAAAGGCGAAGACACTTTGGCGCGATTGTGCCGTGCCTTGATTATTTACGACATCGTCTATTGGGCGGCTGCATGTGTAATTTCGATTCCGGCGAAATTTGAAATGCTGGCCAGGCTACAACCGCTGCGCAGTCTGCATCTGCTCTACATACTCTTGATTTTGATCGGCGGAGGGTTTTTGGGCGAATATGTGCTCAAGAACAAGCTATGGCGATGGCTAGTTGTGTTTGTTCCGTTGTGCGCGGGAATGTTTATGGCGCAGAGAGCAATCTTTGCGAACAGTGGGCACGTGGAGTGGACGCGGGCCGATTCGAAAAATCCATGGGCGCAAGCGTTTGACTGGGTGCAAAAGAACACACCAGAAGATGCGTACTTTGCGCTGGATCCGTGGTATTCGCATATAAACGGCGAAGATGAGCAGGGCTTCCGCGCGATTGCCGAGCGCAGCATGATGGCGGATGCGGGCAAGGACAGCGGTGCGGTCAGCATGTTCCCCGGTATGGCCGAAGAATGGTGGTCACAGGTGCAAGTTCGGCAAAATTGGATGCTATTGCGGCTCGTGAACATTGAGCAACTGCACGACGCGTATCATGTTAATTGGGTCGTCGTGGAGCAGCCGGCCGGGGCTGGGTTGAACTGTCCGTATGAGAATAAAGCTGTTCGGGTGTGCCGATTGGATTGAATCCGGCGTATGATTTGCGAAACCGGGCAGAGATTGGGTTCTGTAAGCTTTTGATTTCTTACCAACGAGGACCAGGCGCATGGCGCTAGCGACGGCGGTTACATCGCAAAGTTTGCTGTTTCCTTATGAGAAGTGGGCGGCGGAGCTTCCCACGCTGACCCTGCGGTATAAGAACAATCCGCCGTGTCCTCACATTTTGCTGGAAGATTTTGCGAATCCACATGTCGCGGTGGAGTGCGCCCGGGAATTCCCGGGGCCGACGACGCAAGCCTGGACCCACTACAAACATCAGAACGAAAACAAGCTTGGCTTCACCAAGCGCGATGCATTTCCGCCCGCACTGGGGAAACTCGTTGATGAGCTGAATTCGCCGGAGTTCGTCGCTTGGCTGTCGAAGTTGACGGGTATTGCAGGACTGATGGCTGATCCCATGCTGGAAGGTGGTGGACTGCACCAATCCACGCGCGGCGGGTTTTTGAATATTCATGCCGACTTCAGCATGCACCATTACCACAAGAATTGGCGGCGACGGGTAAATCTGATTCTGTATTTGAACCCGGAATGGCAAGAGCAATGGGGCGGAGCGCTTGAGTTGTGGGACACGCAGATGAAGCATTGCGTCGCCAAATATCCGCCGTTCTTGAACCATGCGCTGATCTTTAATACCGACGAAAACTCGCTGCACGGCTTCCCTGATCCGTTGCGATGCCCAGAAAATGCATCGCGCAAAAGTCTGGCATTGTATTACTACACGATTGACGATAATGCGAATGTGCATGCGCGGTCGACGGATTACAAATCGCGTCCCGGCGACGGGGTGGTGAAGTCGGCGTTGATCTGGATGGATAAAAAAGCCGTGGATGTTTACTCGAGGGCGAAAGCGCGATTCGGATTTTCGGATGAGCTGGCCAGCAAGATTTTGGGGATGTTCTCGAAGAAGTAGCTTCCGTTATTTGCACGACTGGATTTATTTTAACCTCGAACTCTTCCGGTTGCTCGGGCCTTGGCTCTAGCGTTTGCGCGGCCGGGGAACACTTTTCGCTTCAGGCATGGATCTTCCCAAAGCAGCTAACCTGCGAGCACTTTCTCGCTCAACGAGTGCCTTAAGAGCCTCCTGAATCAAGGCTGACTTTCTATTCAATCCCGTCAATGCTTGCGCAATGCACATTAGTTCGTCGTCAAGCGTGAGTGTCATTCTCATAATTCCCTAAACTTAAATGCATATCAATTTCGTTGCGAATTTCATTAGTTTTTGTAAAGTCTTGGCGGAAAAGAATGTCCACCCAAAGAAAAAAGGCGGCCCTAGCGGGCCGCCTTAATTTTTCTGCAGGAGGCGTTTACGGGACCAGCGTTGCTGAGAGAATCTTGACGTCCGCATTGTCGGGCAAGGTGACGCTTTCGACGATCTTGCTCGAATTCAGCGGCAAGGGATAAGCGTACAGGTTGAAGGGCCGCATATCCTCGGTCCCATCCTCATAGTTGCGGTAAGGCATGGCAATGGCTTCATATTCGCCGGGGTACTGCTGCGGCGTATACCAATCGCTGAAGCTGCGGATGAATTTTGAGGTAGTTCCATCCGTGTAGGTGACGGTCAGGGCTTGGGAGATCTGATTTCCGTTGATACCAGTTCCCACCAGCGCCAAAGCCCGGTATTTGTATTTTCCTGGGTTCAGAGAAATCGTCTGGCCGTTCGCCGTAGCCGCGTCCTGGATGTCGGCAGAGCCAAAGTCAAAGAGTACGCCGTCAAGCACGCGGGAACCGGTGATGAGATTCGCGGAATAGGAATAGCCGAGCCCATCGAGACCACCCGTCGTATAGGTCTTGCCGTCAAGGTAAGCACCGTAGGTGTCAAACTCGGAGGAAAGATCGACCGGTACGCCACCACCTTTGTGGCCAAGGGCAGCGCTCACTCCCAGAGCGAGCGGAAGGTTCTGAACAATGCTGCCTGAAGTCCCCGTAACCGTCAGATTGTAGAATCCCGTCGCGGCGGTCGAGTCAGCGCCGAACACGATTTTCTGCGTATTACCTGTGCCGACAACTTTGGCGGTCACGCCCTTGGGAAGGGTGGACAAACTGAGCGTGACTTGTCCCGTAAAGCCGTTCTCATCCGTGATGGTAATCACAGCATTGGCGGTGCCGCTCTGGTTCAGGTAAACGCTGCCGGGGCCGGAGAGCGTAAAGCTGCCACCGCTCCCATTTCCGACGGCGGTATTAATGGCTGCGGCATACTGTGCGGCCAGACCTGTGCCGACGAAGTCGTCGTAAAGCCACATGAAGCCGCCGATGATTCCGCACTGATCGTGCCATCCGGTCATGATGGTTTGGACTTGCGCTGGAGTGTCATTCTTGTCCCAGAGGCCGGGGAAGACGGGAACGCTACCAAAATTCCAATCGACGCAAGGGCTGTTGCCCTGGCCACCAGCGTAGGCTTGAAGATGAACGCCATCCACGGTGCCGGGAAGCTGCGTGTTGATCTGGGAAACGAGGTTGATCCAATAGCTATTGTTGACGTAGGGGTCGGGCATGACTTTATAGCCCAACTGGCCAACCATCGCGGCGAACTGAACCGTAGTCGGATCGTTGTAGCTGTTCTCATCGTCGAAATCGAGGGCGTCGAGGGCGGGAATGGCAGCTTTCAATGCAGCAAAATCTTTGTACAGAATGCTGTTGGGCCCAGTACCCTGCGACTGAACCAGCGCGGTGATGTTCTCCCAATCGCCGAAATTGGAAGAACCAATACTGAAGGTCACGCGCTTCACCGTACCCTGCTTCAATTGCGCCATTTGCGCGGGGAAGTTGGGATAGGACTGGTTGCCGACGTAAACGCCGGCCGAGGTCAGGGGGAACTCGCCGTTGAAATTTAAGTCGCCGGAACTATTCACTTCGACGCTCCAGACGATAGCTTCGGTAAAGCCGGAGGTCTCGATTTCGGTGATGGCGGCGGGGTTCTTATAGAACGGGCCTCCGCCGAAGATGCCGGTGTAGCCGACGGCCTGTGCGGACGCAGCCTGGACGCAAAAACCTGCAATCACGGACAACAAAAGAGCCATCATCGCGCCACGTAAGACGGCGGACGAAGCACAAGGAACGACTGGGCTGGGTTGGTCAGTGCTTTTCACATCATCTCCTGGGTAGAGGGTAAGTTTGGTGCGGATGCCGCCGGCAATCGAGGTCTAACGCCGCGATTTTTTGCCGATCAACTTTGAAGGAATTATACAGATGGAGCAGGCCGGGGAACAGTAAATTTTTGTCAGAAGCCTTAATTGGCGTGGGGTTTGGGCGATCCGCAGGCGAGGGCGCGCTTGCCGCACTCAGATGACGCGCTTCCTCGTCCGCAGCAGAAAAAAGGCGGCCTTTGCGGCCGCCTTGGTCATAGGACATGAAGTTGCTTTACGCTGGAGCGGGGTAATCGCCGCCTTTGGCCAAGCCGGTACGGCCGGGTTCAGGCTTCAGGACCTGCTGAACGCCATCGTCGGGTTTCGAAGGGGGCGTGATTTTCGGCAGCTCCTGACCTTCAATCAACATACGGATTTCATTGGCATCGAGCACTTCGCGGTCGAGCAGAGCTAGCGCAATCCGCTTCAGGGCTTCCCCATTTTCTGAAATGACAGTACGGGCAGTCTCATAGCCATGATTGATCAGGCGGCGAACCTCCTCATCGATCTTGATGGCTGTGGCTTCGCTGTAATCGCGGTGCTGGTTGATCTCGCGACCGAGGAAGATCTGCTCTTCTTTCTTGCCGAAGGTAAGAGGGCCGAGCTCACTCATCCCGAATTCGCAGACCATCTTACGCGCCATTTCGGTGGCCCGCTCGATGTCGTTGCCGGCACCGGTACTCATCTGGTTGAGAAAAATCTCCTCCGCGATGCGGCCGCCCATCATGATGGCGATCATCGTTTCCAGATAGTCCTTGGTGTAATTGTGCTTGTCGTCGATCGGTAACTGCATGGTCAAACCAAGCGCCATACCGCGCGGAATGATGGTGACCTTGTGCAAAGGATCGGAGTTCGGCAACTTCGCCGCGACCATGGCATGACCGGCTTCGTGATAGGCCGTAACCTTCTTTTCGTCTTCGGTCAGGATGAGCGATTTGCGTTCGACGCCCATCAGGACTTTATCTTTCGCCAACTCAAAGTCGAACATGAGTACAGCTTTGCGATTCTGCCGCGCCGCACTCAGCGCCGCTTCATTGACCATGTTGGCGAGATCGGCGCCGGAGAATCCCGGTGTACCGCGCGCCAATACTGAAAGATTGACATCGTCAGCGACTGGAATTTTGCGGGTATGCACGCGGAGGATTTCCTCGCGTCCACGAACGTCCGGACGATTGACAACCACACGGCGATCGAACCGTCCGGGCCGTAGAAGCGCCGGATCGAGAACGTCAGGACGGTTCGTTGCGGCCATCAAGATGACGCCGTCGTTGGACTCGAAACCATCCATCTCAACGAGCAATTGATTCAATGTCTGTTCGCGCTCATCGTGACCACCGCCGAGCCCGGCTCCACGATGTCGCCCGACCGCGTCGATTTCGTCGATGAAGATGATGCAAGGAGCGTTCTTCTTACCTTGCTCGAACAGATCGCGGACCCGGCTCGCACCCACGCCGACGAACATTTCCACGAAATCGGAACCGGAGATTGAAAAGAAGGGGACATTCGCTTCGCCGGCAACGGCACGGGCCAGCAAAGTCTTACCGGTTCCCGGAGGGCCTACAAGCAAGACGCCTTTGGGGATGCGTCCGCCGAGCTTCTGAAACTTCTGGGCCTCACGTAGGAATTCAATGATCTCTTTGAGTTCTTCCTTCGCTTCTTCCACGCCCGCTACGTCTTTGAAGGTGACTTTCTTCTGCTGCATGGAGAGCAATCGCGCCCGACTCTTGCCAAACGAGAGGGCCTTGTTTCCGCCGGTTTGCATCTGGCGGATCATGAAGAACCAGAGTGCGGCCAACAAGATAAGTGGCGCAAAATTCAACAACCAGGTGGGCCAGCTTCCCGCATTGATGTCGCGGAAGTTCATCTCCACGCCCTTATCGCGGAGATTCTTGATCATGTCGGGGTCGTTAACCGGGGCCGTGGTATGGAAGGCGCTGTTGTCGCTATATTTGCCGCGAACTTCCTGGCTGGTAATGGTGACTTCTTTGACCCTGCCCTGGTCCACATCGCTCAGGAACTGGGAGAAGTTAACTTCCTTATCCTTTTGCCCATTGGTGCTCGCTTTCACCACCTGCCAAAGCAGAAAAGCCGAGAGGACGATGACTACCCAGAAACCCACGGTTTTAACGGTTGAATTCACTAGCACTCCTGATCAGTCATGCTGTCAGCGGGGGCCGAAGCAATCCCTGACAATTGGTTACCCAAATTAGATGCCGCATAGCGCGTTTGCGACCCATACTCAGATGGACGCGCCGGAAAATTTATTCTACCTCTTCTTGGAGTAAAAGAGACAAACTTCCTGACATGACTTAAGTCATGGATTCCATTTAACTTGTAGCGGCCACATAGGCAAGATTGCGGTTGGTTTGCTCCGGCGAGCCGAGACCGTAGCCGATGAGAAAAACTTCGTCCACGAGAAAACCGAAATAATCCGGCTGCAATTGCACCCGGCGGGCCGATTGCCGATCGAGCAGAGTGGCCAGCTTGACCGAAGCCGCGCCGCGGCCACGCAAATCGCTCATCAGAAAATCGTTGGTCACGCCAGAGTGGACAAGGCCCTCAACTACTAATACGTGCTTGTCGCGAATGTCGGCATCGTGGCTGAAAAATATCTCCAAAGTCTCGTCCGGCGCGCTCTCCTGCTGCTTGCGGTAACGGGGTTTGATGAACTGGCAAGTCACAGGAACGTCGAGGGCGCGGACCAAATCGGCCATGAACATGAATCCGTTTTCAAGCAAGGCCAGCGCATGAATGGATTTGCCTTTGTAATCGTCGGAAATCTGGCGTCCCATCTCTTTGACGCGTTTTTGAATCTGGTCGGCGGCAATGACCGTGCGCAATTCGCCAGGCTTCAACATCGGTGTCATGCGGTCCTCGGGGAGAGCTTCATTTTCGAGCCTTTCATTGTGTGGCTTTTATTTTCCGGTTTGCAAGGGAATTTCGCGGATCAGCAGCGCGCGAGATCCATTTAGATTTTGGTCGTGTCTGTGATCGGGGCGGCGGGCGGAAAAACCGCGCAGCCATAGCAATTCATCTCCGCTGGCCACCACGGGCCATAATTTCCGTTCTGTGCCCGTGATGTGGCGCTCCTGCAAGAGTTCTTTCACCTTCTTGGGCGACCTGGCGTGGGCCGGCCAGAAGCGGTCTCCCGCGCGCCAGTTTCGCACGCACAGTTGGGCCGCCGCATATTTCTCGCCGAACAAATCGTTGGGATTATAACCTTCGCTGTCGCGCGGCACTAGAGAGGCTTCGAAACAGGCGGCGGCTTCGGGGACTTCGACGCGTCCGGGGACCGGAAGAATGTAGTCGAAATCGGCGTCAATTTTCACTAAACCGGGCGGAATCAGACAAATGCTCCCGGCTTCGCGAGATGCCCGCCAGCCTTTGGGCAGAGCCGCAGCCTGGGCATCGCCAGCGGAGATAGCAATAATTTCTTCGACATGCTTGAACTCGAGATTCAGGTGAAGCGACTCAGCGGCGGCGCGAATCATGCGACGCTGGAGAGCAAGCGGCAGAAGCGAGAGTTCCGAGATACGAAGGCAGTCTTGTTTCCATACGCGCGGCAGGATTTCCGCGATTTGCCGGCTCCAATAGGCTTCTTCATCGCGCGCGATTTCCGCAGTTTCCGCTAAAGTCTCACGAACGGACGGGTTCAGCGACCGCTCCAACCGAGGCAAGATTCCGTGACGAATTCGGTTGCGCGCATGACGCAGATCACGATTGCTCGAATCTTCGCGCCAATCCTGATGAATGGAATTGAGGTGCGTTTCAAGTTCGGGCCGACGCACGCCAAGCAGTGGGCGAATGATGGCGGCGTCTTTGCTTCTTGCTGCTTTACCTGGTAACTGGCTACCGGCCACTGCTCTTAGCGGATAAATACCGGCGAGTCCACGTGTGCCAGCGCCGCGGAGAAGACGCAACAGCACAGTTTCTGCCTGATCGTCGATGGTGTGCGCGGTCGCGATACGAGTCAGTCGGCCTTCACGCAGGAGACGAAAGAAATATTCATAGCGCAAAGTCCGTGCAGCAGTTTCGAGGCTGAGATGCTCGTTCTTGGAGCAGGCGGCGACATCGCCGCGATCGCAGAAAAAAACGAGCTCACATTCGCGGGCCAGGTCGGCGACAAAACGCTCGTCACCATCGGATTCCTCGCGGCGCAACAGGTGATTGAAATGAACAACCGCGAGGACAATGCCAAGTGAGCCTTTGAGATCCAACAAAAGACGCAGCAATGCCACCGAATCCGCGCCGCCGGAGACCGCCACGCCAACGCGGTCTCCGGGCTGGAGCAGTGCGTGTTTGTGAATAAAAACTGCGACTTTTTGTTGCAAGGACGGCACGTGTCCATAGTACAACCGGGGCCCCAAATAGGCAGGGAGCTAGTTATTGAAATTGAACGTCACGGGTATACGAACTGGCGCTCGAGAAGGGGATTACTACTTCGCTCGGTTCCGTTCCCGCCACAAAAACGCGGCAGGGCGAAACCCTTGGATAGATTGTGATGTAATGCCCCATTACCAAAGATGCTGCATCCGTTCAACGGAAGGAGAAAGTTTCCGCCAATGACATTCACAGACGACACGATGCTTCTGAGGCAATGCGCTGCCGAGTCGAATTCGCGGCTGGAGTTCTGGTCGAAGTTTATTCGTAGCATTCAGGCCCGACGGATGGTTGAAGTGGGAGTGTACGAAGGGGAGTTCGCGGCGTTCATCTCGCGCGTTGCGAGAGCGTTTCCAGGTACTACATGATCGATCCGTGGCGGCATCTCGACGACTGGAACAAACCAGCCAACCGGGATGATAACGAGTTCGAGCGAATGTTTCTACAGGTAATGACAAGGACGGACTTTGCGGCGACCCGCAGAGTTGTGCTGCGTGGAAGAACTACTAATCGATCTAATA
>Ga0187847_10002872_pt1 | contig 13550 bp, 12 predicted proteins | sample June2016WEW_4_10_FD_132458 | JGI IMG/M metagenome (GOLD analysis project Ga0187847, IMG submission 132458) | Peatland microbial communities from SPRUCE experiment site at the Marcell Experimental Forest, Minnesota, USA - June2016WEW_4_10 | ecosystem: Environmental > Terrestrial > Soil >...
CCATTTCGCGCAACTTCCCGGCTTCCGGGAGTCAACATTAAGTGATTGAAAATACAGGAGTTATTTATGGCTCCTCAGGTAGGACTCGAACCTACAACCCTTCGGTTAACAGCCGAACGCTCTTCGCCCTGGGATGGACTCGACTATCTTTCTCAAGGCCAGTTGGTCATCCAATTACAATGTTTGTTATAATTGACCAGTGACGAGCTTCAAACCGGATCAATTGAAACTGGCACGTGAGGCCGTTGACCTCACCCAACAACAAGCGGCCAAGCATCTAAGCGTTTCCCAGGCCTACCTTGCCATGATGGAGACGGGCTCCCGCCGCGTCACCCAGCAAATCGGACTCAAGATGATGGATCTGTACCGCATGGGACCGACTGCCCTGCCCCTCCGAGTCGATGCAGTTAAGTCTTGGAACTCCAAATCATTGGCCAAGGCAATTGCCAACCTTGGGTACCCTGGCTTCCAGCATCGCGCGGGAGCCCCGCGCTTCAATCCCGCGGTGGTTTTGTTGGCGGCAATCTCCCACGACGTCGAGGTCCGAGTGCTCGAAAGTCTCCCCTGGCTGGCGGTGAAATACTACGATCTTGACTGGGAGTGGCTCATACGAGAGGCCAAGATTCGTGATGCCCAGAACCGGCTCGGTTTGGTGATCACGTTGGGCCTCCGGATCGCTGAGAGCGCGGCGCAACGGAAGCTGCGCGAAGTTGAAGAAGCACTGAACCGGGCACGCCTCGTCCATGATCACAGCCAAAACTACCTCTCAGAACCGGTGCTCGGTTGGCTGCGCCGGACGCACCTGTCTGACGCCCAGTGCTGGAATCTCCTACCTCCCATCTCTCCGTTTCGACCCAGGCTGATTGAAGTCCTGAAGCCTCCATCGAACCAGCCTGTCGCAGGGCAACTGGCGTCTGCTTCGAAGAACCGTGAAATCAGAACCCGGCTGCTGATCATCGAAGCCCTCCAGCGTTTGGGCATTCCAGAGAGCAAATGGCCCGATTTCGTTTTGAGATTCCATAGGAACGCACTTGGGCATCCCGGGTTTAGCCAGCCCTTCGAGATGGCTCCTTTCCATCCCCCAGTTTTCGATCGGCTGAAACAGTCTAAAGATCAGTGGGCAAAGGCTGCCAACGCAGCTTGGCAGCAACAACGCGACGGTTTTCTGGCATGGTGCCAGTCCGGGGTGATCACCGGGTTGGATGAGGAGATACCTCCCCCGAAAAGCACACGCGGTGCCGGCAGGAAAGGGCGCAGGCTCAACGCGCCTCCTCCGCTACGCTTCGAGTGGGCCGCGCGTCGGCTGAGCGGAGCCGCATGGAAAGAGATGGCGGATGTGTCCTACAAAGCCACTCAAGTCAGGCAAGCCGCAACCGAGATCCTCAAGCTCGCGCGGTGGCCTAAGCCAGCCCGCCAGACGGTTTGAGGTCCGGCGGCGAATAACCTCGCGGCAATACGGCTCGCCCCTCGTCCCGCGCCCAAGAAAAGAGAATAAGGAACCACCCTTATTATCCTTTATTTTGTTAGGCTTACAGGGAGAATCCTGGTACATTCGGAGGTAGGCCGCATGCGATCGGCGGAAGGCTAGCGCTTCCAAGGATTGAATGTACCGCCTAGAAAGGAGTGTCAGATTATGATGAACAATCTTCGCCGGCGAATTGAAAAGCTGGAATTAAGAAAGCTGGCAGCAGGACAAGTTAGTGAAGACACGGTCCATCAAGCTTTGGGTCGGAACCCCGACAATGCGGAGCTGCTCATCAGGGCGCTTCGTGCGGAACGCGAAGGTCGCGAGCTGAGTGCCGACGAATTTAGAGGCAAGCAGGCCTTTAGGCAGGCCATGATCCAGGTGTGCGGGTCCAGCTTCCGCGAGGGGTTTGAGGACGCAGTGGACATTTCCAAAGTCGTAAATTACGCGTTCATGTGGAACTCGCATTCTGAGTTTTTCATCGTTGAAAACTTTGAACAGTATAAGGAAGAAGGCGCAGTCGAGAGGCCGCACGTATCTGCCGCTAGGCAGAAACTCGACGCCGAATGGAACCGACTCTGTTCTATGGCCGGCTCTCCTGTTAGCGAAGGAACGACTTTCACGAAGGCCTATTTTGGCCAAGCAAAGGCTCGTGATTTACAGAAAGTAGGCTCAAAATGACAAAACGAGGACGTCCATTCAAAAAAGGAAACCAGCTCGGTCGCGGCAGGCCCAGGGGCTCCCGCAACGAGCGCACCCTGACTGTCAAACAGAAGCTCGACGAAAGCAGCTCGGCCATCCTCGACAAGGCAATCGCTTTGGCTCGAGAAGGCGACGCGCCGATGTTACGCTTACTGGTGCCTTATCTTTTGCCACGCTCCAACGATGTGCCGGTTAAGATGGGACCGCTGCCGATGGGCACGCTCGAAGAGATCTCCCAAACAACCGCGGTCACACTCGATAGGGTCGCATCAGGAAAAATCACGCCTGGCCAGGCGCAACAAGTTTTCACGTGGGCGGAGGAGCGCCGGAAGCTGATCGAAGGCCAAGAGATGCAAAACCGTGTCAGCGCTCTGGAAGGATTCAAGCGCAGGGCATAATCAAAGAAAAACGCAAACCAACATGCAGAATAACGCGAGTAACGAAGCAAGAGAGCGGGCGACGGAAACCAAACCGCGGCACGATTCGCGCCGCTCGCGGCTCGCTTCAATCTCGTTAAACCATTGCTCCCTAGACAGTTGCCGCTCGATTTCAAGAACCGATTACAAACCATTTTCGCTTGTTGCCTCAGTGATCCTGCACTCCCGAGCGCGTTATTTTTGCGTTATTATAACGCGAGCCTCGAAGAGTCCGTTCTTGGCCTCGGGCTGATTTCCGCTTGCATCGGTGACGACGAACTCGAGCCCCCGTGGTGCTACTCTCCCGCCAGCGCCGTCTCCGTAACAGCCGCTCGGTGCAGTTGCACGCTCCAGCGCTTCATCCACAGAAACAGCGTCAGCAAGCCCCAGAGATGGTATCCGGCGTTGATGCGCCTTTCCATGTGGTCGCGAATCAACGTCTCAATTGCTTGCTCTTGGAAGATGCCGCTTGCCTTCACCGCTTCCGGCGTCAGCGTGTCCATCAGCAGGCGCTGCAAGGGCCCTCGGAACCAATCGTGCGTCGGTATGTCGAACCCGGTCTTCTTTCGGTTGAGTATCCGCTCCGGCACCTTGCCGCGCATCAACTCCCTGAGCACGTACTTTTGCCGCCAGTCGCGTATCTTCAGCCGCTGCGGCAGGCGGGCTGCGAACTCCACGATCCGGTGGTCCAGCATCGGCGGCCGCACTTCCAGCGAGTGCGCCATGCTCATGCGGTCCGTCTTGTACAGGATGTCGTCTGGCAGGTAGTAGGACTGGTCCACACGGAGATATCGCTCCACTACGCCGCTTTTGCCCGTTGAGACCTGCCGCACCAGTTCCCTCAGTCCGTTGTCGCCGCCGCTTCGCCGGATTGCTCTGAGCTGCTCGCTGGAAAACGTGCCGTTCCAGAAAAAGTGCGCTTCGTCGGCGTCCAGCCAGGTCCCCTCAAGCCCGCGCTTGAGCTTGTATTCCAATCCGATCTTCTCGTCCGATACCGGCACGTATCTCTCCAGCGCCCCGTGCACCCAGCGGCGCAGCCAGCGTGGAGTCAGCCGCAGCGGCTTTGCCAGGCGGTCCGCCTGATAGGTTTCGTAACCCCCAAACAACTCGTCCGCGCCTTCGCCCGAGAGCGCGACCGTCACGTGCTGCCGGCTCATCCGCGACAGAAACCAGATCGGGAGCGCCCCGGCGTCCGCGCTCGGCTCGTCGGAGTAATACGCGAAATCCTCAATCGCGCTCTCCAGCTCTGACTCCGGATTCAAGTCGAATTCGTGGTGATCGGTCGCGTAAACTTCCGCCACCTCGCGGAAATACTGGCTCTCGTCGAAGCTCCGCCCTCGAAAAGAAATCGAGAACGTCTTCAGCCGTCTCCCGCTCTGTTCCGCCGCGTAATGAAGAATCGTTGACGAATCCAAACCGCCCGAGGCCCATACTCCCAGCGGTACGTCCGAGACCAGGTGCTCTCGGACCGATTCGCGCAGCAGCCCGTCCAGCTCTTCCTTCGCGGCCTCCAGCGCATACGGGCGAGTCCCGTCCCGCGGCAGCTCCCACCAACGCTCCATCCGGCACCTGCCCCGGCGCCATTCGAGCAGGTGCCCCGGCGGCACCTTACGGATCCCGTCAATCAGCGTCCGGTCGCCCGGCACGTAATTCACCGAGAGAAACCGGTCCAGCGCTCGCTCGTCCAGCCGGCGCGGAATATGGGCGTGCTCCAGGATCGCCTTGAGTTCGCTCCCGAAGCACAAATCATCGCCGTAGCGGCAGTAATACAGCGGCTTGATCCCCATGCGGTCGCGCGCCAGCACCAGCCGCCTGTTTGCCTCTGACCACAGCGCCACCCCAAACATCCCGCGCATCCTCGCGAAGCACGCGGTGTCCCATTCGCGGAATGCCTCCAGCACCGTCTCGGTGTCGCACTGCGACCGGAAACGGTGCCCCAGCCGCTCCAGCTCGCGCCGGATTTCGATGTGGTTGTATATTTCGCCGTTGAAGACAATCGCGGTGCCGCCATCCTCGCTGATGATCGGCTGATCGCCGCCGGATAGGTCGATAATCTTCAGCCGCACCGCGCACAGCGTGACTTCGCTACCCTCGTATATCCCCTGCTGGTCCGGCCCCCGGTGATGTAAGGCATGCGTGATCCGCTTGGCCGCGTCCCGGTCCCAGACACCACTCAGCCGCGTGAATCCCGCAATCCCGCACATTCTCTTTTCGCAATCCCCGGAATCTCCAGTGTATCCGACGGTCGAGGCACAGGTGCTTTCTGCTGCATTCGCCAAAGCGTTCCGCTGCTAGCCCGCTGCCGGCTGCACCAGGCGGATTCTAGCCCCGGAAATCCAGCACCACGAGCGTGATGTCATCGGACTGCGGCGCGCCCTCGGTGAATTCCCGCACCGCGCCCTGTATCGCGTCGTGCAGGGCGGCGGACGACGCGGTGGCGTGGGCGTGCACCAGGTCGAAGAGGCGCTTCTTCCCGAAAAATCCGCCGTGCGCGTCCTGGGCCTCTGTGACGCCGTCCGTGTAGATCACAAGCTTGTCGCCTGGCGAAAGCTGCCGCCCGGCAGGCTGGTACGTCGTGCCGTCGATGAGTCCTACGGGAAGGCCGGTTGCTTCCAATTCGGCGGTCTCGCCATTGGGCCGGACAACGATCGGCGGGCACTGGGCGGCGTTCACATAGTCCAGCCGTCCGCCCTGGTCGAGCAAAGAATAAAAAACCGTAGCGTATTTCTCGCCGCCCGTTCGTTCCAGAAGAAACGTGTTGAGCCGGTCCATGCGGCGCGCCAGCACCTCGGGATGATTCGTCGCGGGGATCAACGCGCCCTGCAGTAGCGCAGCCAGCAGCGCAGAGCTGACTCCCTTGCCCGAAACATCGGCCACCACCGCGCTCCAGCACCGATCGTCGACCGGAATCACGTCATAGTAGTCGCCGCCCACTTGGGCGGAAGCCACGCTGCTGCCCACCGCCTGCAGCCAGCCGCTGGAAGGCAGCGCGCGCGGCAGCAGGCTCTGTTGAATGTCGCGAGCCACCTTCAGTTCCTCTTCCATGCGCTGCTTGGCCCGCTCCTCCTCCAGCAAGCGCGCATTTTCGAGCACGGTGGACGCTTCCATCGCCAGCGTCTGCAGCAGCTCGCGGTTGCCGCCCGCCATGTCCGCCGCCACCAGGCGCGAATCCAGATAGAGCACCCCCACGGTTTCGCTGCCCGTCGTGAGCAAGCTCGTCGTGTCGCCCTGCCCCGCCCGGATGCGCACCAGCGGTACGCACACCACGCTGCGCAGGTCCAGGTCAGCCACACTGTGCTCTGGCTTGTGCCCTTCCGCCGTACTGGCATCGAAATTCATGGAGAGCAGTTCCCGCCGGTGCTGCAAGGCCCGGTGGATCACCGCCCTCGGCACGCGAAGGTCGTCGAGCGGCAGCTTGTGGCCGTGCCGGTGGCGGGCCACCCTGGTTTCCAAGCCGTCACCCGACTTGAGTAGCAGAAAACCCCGTTCGAATCCGGTGATGGCCAGGGCGGTATCCACCACCTGGATCAGCACGTCCTCGAGCGAAAAAGAACTCTGCAGCGTGCGCGCCAGGTCCAATACGGCGCGCAGCCGGGCCAAACCGCCCCCGAGGCCCGGCGCTCCCGGGGCCCCTTCCGGCGCGGCCACCTGTTCCATCAGGCGCTTCAATTCGGCGCCGTCCATGATGAACAAGAGTTGGTAGGAGTCCTGCGCGCCGAAGTCTATTCGATCGGAGTTGGCGAGCGGCTGCCGGTCAACGCGCTGCCCGTTGACGAACGTGCCGTGGCGGCTGCCGGCATCTTCCAGAACGTAACGGCCGTGCTCGAATACGATCCGGGCGTGCGCCCGCGACACCCGGCTGTCGCGCAGAATCAGCTGGCTCTGCGGCTGCCTGCCGATCAGGAACGGCACCGGCTGGATGGAGACGCGGGTCCGGTGGCCGGCCGGATCGGTAACGATCAGGGAAGAAGGCTCGGCAGCGGACGCTGCGGCAGGGGCCGGTTCCATCTACTCCTGCCGGGCATGGGCGCGTCGCTCGCGCGCACCGCTGGCGGGCGACTTCGTGGCCGGTTTCGCCTCTGGGCGCATCGCGTCTATGTCGCGCGCCCGCAGCGTCTGGCAATGCGCACAGTACCCCCCTACCTCGGTCCGCGCCAGCAGGACCTGAAACCCGAAGTGGCTCTCAATCTGCTTCCGCAGGCGCTGCAGCGGCTCACCGAAAAACTCCTCCACGCGCCCGCAGCGCAGGCAGATCACGTGAGCGTGCTCCTGCTTGAGGCGGGTTTCGTAATAGTGCTGATCGCCGCCGAAATGCATCAGGTCAAGTTCGTCGACCAGCCCGCCGGCCTTCAGCATCTTCAGCGTGCGGTACACAGTAACGCGGTTGATCTTCGGATCGCGTTCCTTGGCCATCCGGTAGAGTTGATCGACATCCAGGTGCGCTCCCGTGCTGTCAATCAATTCGAGCAGAATCTGCCGCTGGCGGGTGAGACGAACCCCCCGCTGCTTCAGCGACCCTTCCGTCGAATCCAGCGCCATGGCGGAACTCTCCAATTCTATCAGGAGCAGCCCCGGCGAGGCGTGGACCGTGGTAGGTGGCCGCCTCTCCCCGCCTGATACAATTCGTGTCTGCCATGTTCCGCAAGGTCCTGATTGCCAACCGCGGGGAGATCGCGGTTCGCGTGATGCGCACGCTGCGGGAAATGGGAATTCCCTCCGTCGCTGTTTTCTCCGATGTCGACCGCACGTCGTTGCATGTCCGCATGGCGGACGAAGCCGAGTACGTCGGCGCGGCGCCGTCCTCGGAAAGCTATCTGCGTGCGGACCGGATTCTGGCGGCAGCCCAAAAGCATGGCGCCGAAGCGATCCACCCTGGCTACGGTTTCCTGAGCGAAAATGCCGATTTCGCCGAGGCCTGCGAGAATGCCGGCATCGCTTTCATCGGCCCGTCCGCGCACTCGATTCGCGCTATGGGCTCGAAAACTGCCGCCCGTCAGACGGCCACCGCAGCCGGTGCGCCAGTCGTACCCGGCACAGACCATGCGGTCGGATTGCCAGGGGCGCGGGCATTCGCGGCCGCTCACGGGTATCCAATATTGCTCAAGGCCGTGGCTGGCGGCGGCGGAAAGGGCATGCGAACCGTTGCCCGCGAAGACGAGTTGGAGTCTGCCTTCCGCAACGCCGCCAGCGAAGCTCAGCACTCTTTCAAGAATCCGGACGTCTATGTCGAGAAGCTGATCGAGAGGCCGCGCCACATCGAGATCCAGCTCATCGGTGACCGCCACGGCAACATGGTCCACTTGGGCGAGCGCGAGTGCTCGATCCAGCGTCGGCATCAAAAAGTGATCGAGGAGTGCCCGTCACCTCTGGTGGCGCTTCATCCCCAAATGCGGAAGGAAATGGGTGCGGTTGCGATTCGCGCCGCTCGCGCAGCCGGCTATTACAACGCCGGCACTGTGGAATATCTGGTGGACCAGGATCGCCGTTTCTACTTCTTGGAAATGAACACCCGGCTGCAGGTGGAGCATCCGGTGACGGAACTGGTCACAGGGCTCGACCTGGTGCGGTTGCAGATCGAGATCGCCGCCGGCGCGCGCCTGCCCTTTGCTCAGAAGGACGTTACTTACCGCGGTTGGGCAATGGAGTGCCGCGTCTACGCCGAGGATCCCTACCACGACTTTCTCCCCTCCCCAGGCAAGTTGACGCGCCTGACCCGGCCCCTCGGTCCGGGCATCCGCCTGGATGGTTGCGTTTACGACGGATGGACCGTACCCATGGAGTACGACCCGCTACTCGCCAAGTTGGCCGTGTGGGCCGGAAACCGCGAGGAGGCCACGGAGCGCCTGATCCGGGCGCTCCGCGAGTATGATGTGGGCGGCATTCGCACCAATATCGGTTTCTTCCGGCAGATTCTGGAGGATCCGGAGTTCCGCAGCGCCCAACTGCACACCGCATTCATCGACGAGTTCCTGGCACGCCGTAAGACCCTTCAGCCGCCGGCCGACGTGGAGGCGGTAGCCGCGCTGGCGGCGGCTCTGTATACGCAGTCGCGCCGCCCAGAGGGCGCTTCTCGGTCCGTGCGCACAAGTGCCTGGCTGGCAGAGGGCCGCGGGGACCTGTTGCGATGACTCTCGACATCATACTCTACGGCAGGGAACACCGCCTCGAACTCCTGGCCGGTGTTCCCGCATGCCGCTTCCGCCTCTCCGGCGGCCCGGAGCGCGCGGCGCATGTTGTGGCCCCTGTGCCCGGCATCTACTCGGTGCTGATGGATGGCCTCGTTTATGATGTCTGGGTCGAGGAAGCCGTATCCGGCCTGGTGATCGTGATCGACGGCTACCGCTTCGAAGCCGGGGTCTGCGACCCGCGCCGTTACAGCCGCCAGTCGCGCAACCGTGGGCCGGAAGGGATCCAGGGCCTGCGGGCGCCCATGCCCGGCAAGGTGGTGCGCGTCCTGGCAGCGCCTGGCGATGCGGTGGAAGCCGGACAGGGCGTGATAGTGGTGGAGGCCATGAAGATGCAGAACGAGCTCAAAGCCCCTCGCGCCGGGCGGGTCCTGTCGATAGCTGTCAAAGAGGGAGCCATCGTCGCTGCCGGCGACGTGCTGGCAACCATCGAATGATGACCCTGGCGCACGCACTCCTGCCTGCACCGTCAGCAATCGTGCCGGCGCGCTCCTGCCCACATCGCTGAGCCGTTTAGCCGGGACTCGGCGCCGCGCGCAGGATCACGTGGAGCTGGTGTCCGCCTGCCAGCCCCCGCTCTTACCGCAAATGAGCCTCGGCCCAGGCCAGCATGTCGCGCTGCGTTCCGGCGTCACCGTGGCGGGCTTCGATGTGCAGGTAACGGATGTCGCGGGCAGCGGCGCGCCGGGCAAGGGAGCCGTCATCACGCGCCCGGACGTGCTCCGTCAGCACCGCGTTGTAAGGCGACCCAGCCAGCGTTTCGTAATCAGCCGGGTCCGTGCAGAGGTAAAACGCCTGCGGATTGTCCGGTTGGGGCAACGAATGTTGGTCGCCCACTGCCGCGGCCTCCCTGGCGGACTCCGCGCCGGCACTGCTGTCCAGTGCGATCAGCAGGCCGCGATCCGGCGGAAATAGCGCGTCGAGGAGCTTCTCGCGCTGGCCGTCCAGCAGCTCGAGCGCCGATGCGACCTGGCCGTCGTTCCACCCGGTGTTCAGACTCCTCAGGCTGGCTTCAGCGCCGGCGCGCGAAAACATCCTGCCTGGATCAAGCTTGCCGCCGCTGATTTCCACCTCCCTCGTTGCGCCTTCAATCAGGTAGGCGGTTCCGCGCTGCGATTCCATGTGGCTGACGAGCAATTGCCGCGCGTCGCCCTCATCGCCATGGAGAAGCACATAGCGCCGCGTGGATCGCCGGTTGCGGATGATTTGGAACCGCATGCCCGCCACCGTGATTTCCTTGGGCCGGAACCATGGCATCCATCCCACCAGGGGCCCGGCAAGCGAAAGCGCCACGAAGTCGCGCCGTGAATAGGGGTTTGCCGATTTCATTCCATTTCCTCGTCCTGGCGTTTCTTGTGCTTGACCTTGGCACGGGAAGGCTTGGAGAGAATCACCGCTGTGGCGGGCACCCGCCCTACGCGCTCGCGAGCGATGGCCCTGACCTCTTTCGAGAGGTCAAACTTCTTTTTCTTCCGTGCCAAGCATCCTTCGCACAGCCGTCACCAGCATGTCCGGGCTGAACGGCTTGTGGAGAAACTCCACCCGTCCTGGCGCGGCCTGCTGCAAAACGCTCATGTCCACAGGATACCCGCTGCTGACGACAACTCGCAGCAGCTCGTGCGAGCCCAGTAACTGCAAAACAAGCTCGTTGATGCCGGTCCCGGCCATGCCGGCATCCACCACTACCACGGCGCATCTCTCCGGCTGCGGCTTCAGCTGCTCCCAGGCCTTCGCCATGGTGTTCGCGATGCTCACGGTGTATCCCAAGCGCCGCAGGTACATGCTCATCAGTTTGAGGAGCGCACCCTCGTCGTCGATGATTAGAATTTCCCCCGCAGCCTGGCTCATGCGCCGTAATTGATACTATCACCCTATGAAATTCTACACGGAATATCTAACATTTAAGACAGCCCGGCACCGGGAATATGTGAACATTACTTCTAAAGTTGAAAGCGCGCTGAACAAGAGCGGCGTCCAGGAAGGGATGATTCTGGTGTCCGCCATGCATATCACCGCGGGTGTGTGGGTCAACGACGCCGAAGACGGGCTGATTGCCGACATCGATGAGTGGCTGGAATCGCTCGCGCCCTTCCGCCCGGACTACCGCCATCATCACACCGGCGAAACCAATGGCGACTCACATTTGAAAAGCCTGCTGGTGCACCACCAGGTGATCGTGCCGGTAACCGGAGGCAAGCTGGATTTCGGCCCCTGGCAGCAGGTCTATTACGCCGAATTCGATGGCCGGCGCGCCAAACGCGTGATACTCAAGGTCATGGGTGAGTGAAGATTTCTCGCGAGGCTTGCAAGGAAATCGCCGCGCGCGGCATTGTGTCTAACGAGAGGCGCGGCGCGAACCACGCGGTTCGCCGGAGTCTAAGACGATATGATACGCACACTGTTCTGCCTGTTATTGGTCGCGGCCCTGGCCGTGCCCGCGGAATTACCCGTCACCCAGGTGGTGCTCTACAAGCACGGCGTGGGTTTCTTTGAGCGCGCCGGCACGTTAGGGGCCGGCGAATCGGCGCGTCTTGATTTTGACGCGTCCGAGATGAATGACGTTTTGAAATCGCTCACCATCGAAGAACGCGGCGGCGGTAAAATCTCCGGGCTGCGCTATGATTCCATGGACCCGCTGAGCCACACCCTGGCCCAGTTTCCCTTTCAGATCGGCGTTGCGCAACCGCTGAGCGGCATGCTCGACCAGTTGAAGGGCGCACGCCTCGAGCTCAAGTTCGGCAACGATACCGTGAGCGGCGTGATCGTCAACGCCCGGGAAATCCCCGCTGCCGAAAACCAGCCCGCGCGCGAGCAATTGACGCTGATGCTCGATTCGGGCGAATTGCGCAACCTGGACCTCAGCGCCGCCGCCGGCATTCGTTTCGCCGAACCGCAGCTCCAGCAGCAGTTCAAGGACTACCTGGCGGCGCTCGCCACGGCGCGGTCCAAGGAACGGCGCAGCGTGTATATCGATTCCACCGACGCCAAGGAGCAGCAGGTGACCGCCAGCTACATGGTCCCGGCGCCGGTATGGAAATCGAGCTATCGGCTCATCTTCCCGGAAGCGGGGAAACCCGTGCTAGAAGGTTGGGCCATCGTAGACAATACCACCGGCGAGGATTGGACCAAGATCCATCTTTCACTGGTGTCAGGGCGGCCGATTTCGTTTATCAGCCAGCTTTATGCGCCACGCTACGTGAGCCGGCCCACCGCCGAATTGCCGGAGGACACCGCCGCGCAGCCTGTTCTGCATGCCGGCGGATACACATTGGGCACACTGAACCCGGCTGACGCCGGTAGGGATAAGGAAGCGTTCGACGGGCCGGTTGGCTCTCTTGGCGCCAATGGGATCGTACCAGGTGTTGGGGGCGGATCTGGCGCGGGGGTAGGGTACTCGATGACAAAAAGACCTCGCTACCAGGCCGCGGCCGGGATCTCAGTCGCTGAAACGATGGCCCCGGCGCCGCCGCCGATGGCAACGCCCAGTTCCATCGTCGCCGGCGCTTCAGCCGATGCCATTGGCGAGCTCTTCGAATACCGCATCGCGCAACCCGTCACCATCCGCAAGAACGAATCGGCCATGCTGCCGTTCCTGCAAGAGGCGATCGACACTCGTAAACTGCTCATCTGGTCCGATCATTCTTCCGAACATCCCACCAACGCCGCCGAAGTCACCAACTCGACCGGCAAGGTGCTCGATGGCGGCCCCGTCACCGTGTATGACGGCGGCACATACGGCGGCGAGGCGCTGATGGAAACCCTCAAGGCCGGCGACAAGCGCCTCATCAGCTACGCCGTAGACCTGGGCACGCGCATCACCACGGCTTTCGGCAGCAAGCAGGCAGTGGAGCGCGAGATTCACTTGAGCCGCGGCGTCCTCACCATCAAGTCCGCTGCCGAAGAGACCGCCACCTACACTGCGCGCAACGTCGATCAGAAGGCTAAGACGCTGATCATCGAGCACCCGCTGCGCTTGGGCTACACGCTGCTCAACCAGAAACCAATGGAGAAAACCGCCGACAATTACCGCTTCGAGGTGCCGCTCGCAGCCGGGGCAACCAGGACGTTCGCGGTCTCCGAAGAACACGTCTTCGATAGCAGCTATGTAATCACGAATTTGTCGCCCGATTTCCTGCTGACCTACGTCCACAACCGGGAACTGAGCGAGGAAGGCCGCAAACAGCTCGGGAAGATCGCCAGTCAGAAGCAGCAGATCGCCGACAACAATGCGGCGCTCGATGACGCTCAGCGCCAGGTGCGCGACCTGGGCACGGATGAGGACCGGCTGCGCCGCAACATCGAGAGCCTGAACCGCGTCAGCGGCCAGCAGCAGCAGGTTCAGGACTACGCTCGCCAACTTGGCACGCTCGAACAAAAGCTCACCGCCACTCGCGACCACCAGGCGGAACTGGAAAAGAAGAAGACTGCCTTGCAGCACGACCTGGACGAGATGCTTGCTTCCGCCGCGTTCTGAGCCGGTGGTGGGGCAGGTTGGCAACCTGCGCACCGATTGTCAATCGGTGCAACCGGGCGCAAGCCCGGCGGGTGGTGGTGCGCTGTAGCGCACGACCCGGCCGGTCCGCCGCAATCGGACGCCATACTAGAATCGAAGCGTGAAGCTGGCACTCATCGGGTATGGGAACGTGGCGCGCGCGCTGGCGCGGCTCCTCAACAACAAAAGCCGCGAGTTGCCTTTCACCATCACCGGCATCCACACGCTGCGGCACGGAACCGCGGCGGACCCAGGTGGGCTCCCTTCCGAACCGGCGTTTGGCCCGCGCG
>Ga0187847_10002873_pt1 | contig 13548 bp, 11 predicted proteins | sample June2016WEW_4_10_FD_132458 | JGI IMG/M metagenome (GOLD analysis project Ga0187847, IMG submission 132458) | Peatland microbial communities from SPRUCE experiment site at the Marcell Experimental Forest, Minnesota, USA - June2016WEW_4_10 | ecosystem: Environmental > Terrestrial > Soil >...
ACAGGCGCGGATATCGGTCTCGGTCAGGTCTGGAAAGTCGCCCAGGATCTGCTCCTCGGTCATTCCGGCAGCCAGATAGTCCAGCACATCGTAGACGGTAATGCGCGTATCGCGGATACAGGCCTTGCCGCTGCGCTTGCCGGGATCAATCGCTATGATCTTTGTGTAGTCCATACCATCCTCACCCCTGTCGGTATTAACTCAGTATAGGTGCGGTTCGTGCAACATCATTCCGCGTTCGTAGCGATCTCTTGAAGGCACTCGTAGAACTTCTTGCCTTCCGGAAGAAGCGCATATGGAAACACGTCAGGGGAGTTGGTGGTTCCAGCCGGGGGAATCGCAATGATGAAACCAAAGGCGGCGAGCTTTGAGCGCGAAGAGTTGAGATCGAAGTAGCTCAACTTTCCATTTCGAAACTCGGTACCGTCTTCGATGGCCCATGATTGCCAGTGGCGTCGAACGTTATCGTACCACTGCATTGGCAACTTCTCAGCCTGCCCGAGGATCTCGGATTGGCGCGATATGAACACTCTCAATTCAAGAATGTCTCTCTCAGTGAGTTCCACCGCCGCCCGCATCATGTCGTCGAGGTTCTCCGGCTCAAGATCATTCTCCTTCACGCCATTTACGACAATGCGAGCCAGTCGTTTCAATCGAGCTTTTACGGACGTGTGCATAGCGCGGAGCGCGAGCGCTGCAATTGCCTCGGCAAATTTCGGTTCGTCTGGAAGAGCCTCGATTCGCCCTCGCAGTTCAACATGTTTTGAGTACAGATCAGCCAAATCATCGCGGACCGCTGTAACTACATAGATCAGATTGCTTGCGTAGCCCGCTCCAGCGAGCGCGCGGATTTTCTGCAGCAGACTTACCGCTCCGCCAGTGATGGACCAAGGGCCCCTCCCACCGACAAGCTTGAGAAGGTCGCTCGCAATCTCCGCAAACTCTCCGCCGGGAGTTTTCGAAATCTCCTCGAAGTTGAGTTGCGCCAGTGCGGCATCAGTTTCTAGATCAAACTGTCCCATCTGTTCCATCCCGCTCTGAGTAACTACGATTCGGGGTGGGCGACTTTCAGTCGCCCACCCCGATGTTTCTCCGCGCGTAGCGCGGGTCAGCCTGGACGGCCAGTCCTACTTCTTGTCGTCCACGTCCACGTACTCGGCGTCGATGACTTCGCCTTCCTTCTTCTGGCCCGCTCCCGCACCGGCTCCGTCCGAAGGGCTGCCAGCCGCAGGCTCCGAAGGCCCGCCGGCCGCAGGCCCCTGCGCAGCAGTCGCCGTCGCCTTGTACATCGCCTCGGCCAGCTTGTGGCTGGCTTGCGTGAGCCGCTCGTGCGCCGACTTCAGATCCGCAGTCGACGGCGACCCCTCAAGCGTCTTCTTGGCATCGGCCAGCGCCGACTCCACCTCGGTCTTATCGGCGGCCTGGACTTTTTCGCCGCTCTCCTTCAGCATCTTCTCGATGTTGTAAACCATCGAGTCGAGAGTGTTGCGGGCTTCAATCTGCTCGCGCGCCTCCTTGTCCTCGGCGGCGTGGGCATCGGCTTCCTTGGCCATCTTCTCGACCTCTTCCTTCGAGAGGCCCGAGCTCGACGTAATCGTAATGCGCGTGTCCTTGCCGGTGGCGTTGTCCTTCGCCGTCACGTTCAAAATGCCGTTGGCATCAATGTCGAATGTCACTTCGATCTGCGGCACGCCGCGCGGCGCCGGCATGATGCCGCCCAGCTTGAACTTGCCCAGCGTCCGGTTCTGCCCCGCCATAGGCCGCTCGCCCTGCAGCACGTGCACTTCGACTTCGGTCTGGCTGTCGGCTGCCGTCGAGAAGGTCTCCGTCTTCTTGGTCGGGATGGTCGTGTTGCGCGGGATCATGGTCGTCGCCACGCCGCCCAGCGTTTCGATCGAGAGCGTCAACGGCGTCACGTCGAGCAGCAACAGATCCTTCACATCGCCGGTCAGCACGCCGCCCTGAATGGCCGCGCCCACGGCAACCACCTCGTCGGGATTGACGCCGCGGTGCGGCTCGCGCCCGAAGAGCTTCTTCACCAATTCCTGAATCCTGGGCATGCGCGTCTGCCCGCCCACCAGCACCACTTCGTTGATCTGGCTCGTGGAAATGCCCGCATCGGCCAGCGCCTTCTTGCAAGGCTCGACTGAGCGCTCAATCAGTTCATCAACCAACTCCTCGAGCTTGGCGCGGGTCAGCTTGCGCACCAAGTGCTTGGGGCCCGACGCGTCGGCGGTAATAAACGGCAAATTGATCTCAGTTTCGACGGTGGTCGAGAGCTCGATCTTGGCCTTTTCCGCGGCGTCCTTCAGGCGCTGCAGGGCCATCTCGTTGCCCTTCGAGGTCAGGTCAAGGCCGTGCTCCTGCTTAAACTCGCTGATGAGCCAGTCCACGATTTTTTGGTCGAGATTGTCGCCGCCCAGGTGTGTGTCGCCGTTGGTCGACTTGACCTCAATCACGCCCTCGCCCACTTCGAGAATGGAAATGTCGAACGTGCCGCCGCCGAAGTCGTAAACGGCGATGGTCTCGTCCTTCTTTTTGTCGAGCCCGTAGGCCAACGCGGCCGCCGTGGGCTCGTTCACAATACGCTTCACGTCAAGGCCGGCGATCTTGCCTGCATCCTTGGTCGCCTGGCGCTGCGCGTCGTTAAAGTAGGCCGGAACGGTGATCACAGCCTCAGTGACGCTCTCGCCCAAATAAGCTTCCGCCGATTTCTTGAGCTTCTGCAGGATCATGGCCGAAATTTCGGGCGGCGTGTACTCCTTGCCCTGGGCCACAATGGCCACGTGGTCGCCCTGCTGGGTGACCTTGTACGGAACCATCTTCATCTCGTCATTCACTTCGTTGTAGCGGCGGCCCATGAAGCGCTTGATGGAGAAAACGGTGTTTTCCGGGTTTGTGATGGCTTGGCGCTTGGCCACCTGGCCCACCAGCCGCTCGCCGCTCTTTGTGAACGCAACGATCGAGGGGGTAGTGCGCGCACCCTCTTCATTTGCAATGACTTTCGGCTCGCCGCCTTCCATCACGGCGACGCAAGAATTAGTAGTTCCGAGATCGATTCCGATGATTTTAGCCATGTTTTCCTGCCTTTAGAAGAAATCCTGCGAATTCAGGATGCCAGATTGAGTCTGTTACTGTCAACTTATATGATGCGCAAAATATAATGAAGATGCAGATTTTGGGCAGCTCTTGTAGCGCCGGTCTCCTGACCGGCTGTACTGGCGGCGTCCACGCCGCCGGTTTACCTATTCATTCTTTGCCTCAGGAGACTCTCGCGACAGCCGCCCCTGCGGCCCCAAAAACCGCCCGCTGAAGCCCCTCGCCAAAATCCGGCACTACTTTCCAACGGCGTCTAACGCGGCGGCCAAAACCTCTTCCGGCTCGGGACGAACGCGGAAGTCGGCGTAAGCCTCGGCGTGGACGACGCGCCCGGCTTGGCTGATGACGTAAGTCGCAGGAAGAATGAGCCGCCAGGAGTCATCACCGTTGACGAAGGGAATATTGACAAGAATCGAGCGGTAGTAGTCGCGGTGGTAGTCGGGGATGGTGTACGCCAATCCGAATTGCGCCGCGACAGCGCAACCGGGGTCCGCGAGCACAGCGAACGGCAGCGAGTGCTGGCCCACCATGAAGTCGCTCTGGCGCTCAGTCTGTGGGCTGATAGCGGCCACGAGCACGCCGGCCTCGCGCAGCCGCGGATAGACGTCGCGCCAAGCCTCGATCTCCGTGACGCAATAAGGGCACCAGCGGCCGCGGAAGAAGTTCAGGACAATCGGCCCGAGTGCCAGCAGGTCGGCCGAGCGCACCGGCCGGCCTGACGAATCATTGAGCGTGAACTTGGGAACCGTAGCCCCGACAGGCAGGATTTTTTCCTCGATCCCAGACTCGAAGAGCTCGCGGACCGCGCGCTCGTTGATGGCCATGCGCTCGGCTTGCACAAGCCGCCGCGTGTTCGCCGTGATCTCGTCGAGTTGGTCCTGGAGGGTGGCGGTGGTCATGGTTGATTCCCGACACAAAAAGAGGCAAATTCAAAAGCCTGCCCTTTTGCAGCCACATGGATAAGCCGTATGCCTCGCTTCTGGAATTGTTCCTGTCTTTTCTGCAGCTTTGTCATCATGATCGGATGCGATGCACCCTGGCTACTGACGATAAGCGCGCCAATCTTCCCAGAGCAAAGCCTATGTAATCGCCAGACGGAAACTGTCTGCTCAATCTGTTCGACGGCGGTGATCACCTTTCCACCCTTCAGCTCAACTATCACATCGACTAATCCGGGCTTGCACACGATGAAGTCGGCAACCTTTTGATCTGGCTCGAAGAAGCAGTCAGTACAGCCGGCTCGCCCCTTGCGGCAGCGTTTATCAGCGTGAACGAAAAGTATTTTCTCTCCGTCGGGATTGTTGAAAGTTACTGCCTTTCCGCTTTCAGTCGGGGTTGTAATCCTGGAACCCGTCTTCCACTCAAAGCAGGGTCCGGCGCTAGTCGCCATACTGAATCTCCAGCAACTGGCCAAATTCTTCGCTGATCTTTTCCGAAATGTCGTCGAGCGTGTCTCCGTTGATCATCTTGGTTTCGTCATCCATGATCGAATGGAGAACCCCGTCTTTGCCGTCGAAAGCGTATGCGGCAAAATCTCCCGGTTTAATCCAGTACTTGCTTGGAACAATCTTTTCAATCTCTGCGACCTTGTCGGGTCGCTGCGCCGCGATATTTCCGGCTTTGATCAAGTCGTTGAATGCGGTGAGGATGTAAGGGCTGTGGGTGGTGATGACCCAGGAAAAATCTAAGCGCCATTCACTGCTCAACCATGCAAATAAGCGAATCAGATCATATTGTGTTCTCGGAAAGATATTGGCTTCAGGTTCCTCGACATAGACCAAGCCATGGCTCTCAATGATCTGACTAGGCATACCAGGAAGGTTGTCGGGGCGGGGAAAGAGAATCCTTTCCCTTTGTTCGGTAATCATCCTCCAAAGCACGTTGAACATCGGAAGCATCGCCTGGGTACCCGAAGACAGAAGGGACAGTGGGATGGATTTGCCATCCAAGGTCCTTCTAAATCTCGCGGCACCGTTGCGTCCTTCGACGTGCCCGCCGGCAATCCTGAGTATTTCACGGTTAATTTCATGCAGGAGACTCACTCCATCTTCACCCAATATTGGGTTTGGTGCACGCGCACTCCCCCACGAAACCTCCAGGGAGAATTCCTTAATTGTTGGATCTATATCTGGATTATTGACCGCGCTGAATCCAAGCGACTGGTTCGCGAAAAACGCCCGTCCGTCTGGAATATAAAGCGGTCGGTCGACGAATGTTTCAGTAAGTAATAAATAGAACTGCGCGCTCACTTGTTCTGCGACATATCTTCTGGAATCTGCGCTAGCCGCGGGTATTCGTTGAACCTGATTCACTAAACTATCGAAGAGCGCCTCGAACTTCGGAGAAAATCGGAGGTCCACGTTATCGAACTGCTTAGGTGCCGAAATTTGCAGGCGATAGGCATGTGACTCGAACGCTACAATAGCGCCTTCGTTGTACCAGGTTTCGAGTGGGAACCATGCAAGAAAGTCTCGACCCAGCGATGTCTTGAAGTCTTCGAACTGGCTTTGGTCTGAAGAAGGCTGGCTCAGGATGGCAACGCGAGCATCTTCAATCGCTTGCTTACTTAGGAAGTAAGCAAGCTTGCACAGCAGGCTCTTGCCACTGGATTGCGGCCCGATGAGGACCGTGATTTTGCCAAACTCCAGCTTGGCTTCTTTGATAACGGAGAAATTCTTGACAGTGAGGGTGCGCACCGGGCGGGTCTTGTTCCCGTTGTCAGGCATGGCGTCCTCCCTCTTGCGACAATTCTACCGCCCAAACCGCTGTTTGCCGCCCATCCCCGCCAGCCCGCCGCGCATCATGCTCCGAGCCAAGCCGCCTTTACCCATGCTCTTGAACATCTTGGCCATCTGCGCGTACTGGCGCAAAAGCTGGTTCACCTCCTGCACGCTTGTCCCCGAGCCGGCGGCGATGCGCTTGCGGCGCGTACCGGAGATGATTTCGTGATTGCGGCGCTCCTTCGGCGTCATCGAGTTGATGATGGCCTCGAGCCGCGTAAACTGCTTCTCGTCCACCTGGCCAGCGGCCTCTTTCATGCCGGAGAAGGGGCCGACCGAGGGCAGCATTTTCAAAATCGATTCCATCGACCCGAGCTTCTTGATCTGACGCAACTGCTCGCGGAAATCTTCGAGCGAGAAGCCGTCGCCAAGCAGCGCTTTCTTGGCCAGCTCCTCGGATTTCTTGCGATCGAGTGTGGACTCCGCCTTCTCGATCAGCGAGAGCATGTCGCCCATGCCCAGAATGCGGCCCACAATGCGATCGGGATGAAACGGCTCGAAGGCATCCGGCTTTTCGCCCACGCCAATGAACTTGATGGGCTGCCCGGTGACGTGCCGAATCGACAGCGCCGCGCCGCCGCGAGCGTCGCCGTCCATTTTCGTCAGCACCACTCCCGTTAGCCCCAGCCGCGAATGAAAATCCTGCGCGGAGTTGACCGCGTCCTGGCCGGTCATGGCATCGGCAACGAAGAGAATCTCCTGCGGCGCGAGGAGTTTTTTCAGGCTCTCCATCTCGGCCATCAGTTCCTGATCGACGTGCAGGCGGCCGGCGGTGTCGACGATGAGCGTGTCGCAGCCCATGATGACGGCCTCGCGGCGAGCTTCCTTTGCAAGCCGCTCCACAAGCGCCGATCCGGCGGCTTCGCCCTTCTCGTCTCCCTCGTACAACCTGGCCTCAACGGACTTGGCGACGACCTTGAGTTGCTCGCGCGCTGCCGGTCGGTAGACGTCTACCGAAACCAGCATGGGCCGGTGACCGCCCTTCTTGAGCCACGCGGCCAATTTCCCAGACGTCGTGGTTTTGCCCGAGCCCTGCAACCCAGCCATCAAAATGACCGTGGGCGGCCGCGAGGCAAAGTTGAAACGCGCCGTGTCTTTGCCAAGCAGAGCGATCAACTCGTCTCGAACAATTTTGATCACCTGCTCGGAGGGCGAAAGCGCGGTAAGCACTTCAGTACCCACCGCCTTCTCGCGGATGTGTTCGAGGAGGTCGCCAACGACCTTTAGGTTGACGTCGGCCTCGAGCAGAGCCACGCGGATCTCGCGCAGTGCCTCGGCGATGTTCTCTTCGGTTAGCGTGCCTTGCCCGCGAAGGCTTTTGAAGACGCGCTGCAGTTTGTCGGAAAGATTCTCAAACATAGTCAGTTCTTAGTTTATCGGGTCCTGCGGACGGCAGCCATTTGGACAAGCCCGTCCGCCTGATCGGCGTCGCTAAACTAAAGGCGAGGGGCGCGCACAATGGCTGACGGTCGCGAGGAGCGCGAAGAAGAGAAAAAGCGGCGAGAGTTGGAAGAGCGCGAAGACCGCGAGGATCGCCTGGAAAGAGAACGCCGCGACGACGGGGAACCGGAGCGGGGCGGGTCATAATCCGCCAGCCGGGCTGCGGTTCCGATCGATTTCATTCGGGTGAGAGTATAAGATTCGCGCCGGGAAGCTATCCGCAGATCCAATCCTATCCGCAGATCCAATTAATGATCGGTCCCCAATAAGCGATGTGTGGTTTGCGGAAAGGCTGATTGTGCGTCGTGTTGGGAACGAGAACCACTTGCGCTCGCGGCTCGCACCAGTCCGCCAGTTCGTGCGCCATAGCGATGGGAAACAGTTGGTCTTTCTCGCCGTGAACGATGAGGACCGGGAGCTTACACGCGGCGAGCCTCTGCTGCGCATGCCAGATGGGCGGGACCAGACGTGCAAGCGGACGAGGAATTCCGCCGGCGCATGCGGCATTACGAAAAGAAGTAAAAGCCTCGCAAAGAATGAGGCGCCCGGCGGGAATCCGATGGATCGCCGCAGCGGCCACGCCGCTGCCGAGCGAGAAACCCAGCACCGACAGCGGTAGCCCAGGCGCCCTCTCTTTGAGCGCGCCGAAAGCCGCGATCGCGTCCAGTTCGAACTGGTCCCAATCGGGCCGGCCGGAACTCTTGCCGTAGCCCGAGTAGTCGAAAACCAGCGACGCAACGCCATGGGCCGCAAGCAATTGCTGCACGCCGAACCATTGCTCCACGGTTTCGCCGATGCCGTGACAGAGCAAAACGCCAGCCCGTGCGGGAACGCGTGCCGGCTCGGCAAAGACCGCATCGAGAAGATGAACTCCACTCGGAAGGGCGTGGCGGGAAGCGCGTTCGTGGATGCCTTCAGGCCCTCGGCCACACTTAGTCCAGCGGAGAACGCGGTCGCGGACGATCAGAAACTGACTGATGCACGAAATCGAAAACGAAAACGCGGCGCGATGCGCGCGGTTTGGCGCGAGTTCCCGGGCCGCCTGCGATTCAACCGCGCTCATACATCTCTCCGACTCTCTGCTCACTGCGTGGGAGCAATGAGGTACTGTTCGAGCTTGCCATCGGGGTAGGTGTAGGTGGTGAGCTCGAGCTTGCGGCCGGGGTAAACGATCTCGAACTCCCGGAACGTCATGCCACCGCGCAGCTCGCTGCTGGTCTGGCGCAGGCTGAGCGGTTCGCCAAGCGGCGCAAGACTCAACTGGAAATCGGCGATGGCCTCAGGGGTGAAGTAGTCGCTCAAGTTGGGCGCGAGAAGCGAGCGGTCGATGCGGCCCTGTTCGAGGCCGTGATAAATGTCGAGCGCCTGCTGCTCGGGAGCGGCGAGCGGATAGCCGGCGACGAGCGGCGCGGCAAGGCGAGCAATGATGTTTGCGGCGTTCACCGCGTCCTGATTCGTAAGCACAGCCACCGCCGCACCATCGTCAATCAGCACTTCGTTGGCCGACACGAAGCCGGAAACTTCACCGTCGTGCTCAATCGAGCGATGGCCGTTGCGCTGTTTCACAAATACCCCCAGACCGTAGCCCGTGCCGTCGCCGTTTTTCAGCTTCACTTCGGTGAACATTTTTTTATAACTCTCGGATGAGAGGATCGACCGGGCGAGCAAACTCTCATCCCACAGCGCCAGATCGTGCGGCGTCATGGCCAGCTCGCCGGCCCCAAACATCCAGCCCAGCCCCTCCTTGGGCGCAACGCGCAGCGGACCGAGCCCGTGCCGATAGTACGGCGTCGCGTCCACCTCGGTGAGCTTGATGGCGTCAGAGTTCCACACCGACTTCATCCCCAAAGGCCGGAAGATGTGCTCGCTCAAAAAGTCCCAGTAGGGCTCGCCGGAAACAACTTCGATGATGCGCGCGGCAATAACGAAATTCGTGTTGGAGTATTGCCACTCGGTTCCGGGACCGAAATCCAGCGGCTTTTTCGCCCAGGTGTCGATGATCTGTTGCGCTGTTACCGGTCCGGTCATCGTGGTCATCACGTAGTCTTCGGGCCAGCAGTCTTGATAGCCGGAGGTGTGTGAAAGAATTTCGCGGATGGTCACTTCGTTGCCGCGCGTAAGACCGGGAATGTATTTGCCGACAGGATCGTCGAGCGAAAGTTTGCCTTGCTCCTCTAAAAGCAGGATCGCCGTGGCCGTAAATTGCTTGGAGATCGATCCGATGGAGTAGCGCATCTCGGGCGTTGCGGGGATGGCCGGTGACGAAGCCGTGGCCACGCGCGCGCTGCCGTATGCGTGCGTATAAACGAGCTTGCCATGCTGGATGACGGCAATCGAAGCCGAAGGCACACCGGTTGATTCGAGCACCTGCGTGGCGATGCGGTCCACCTGGCCGCGCAGAGCGGGATCGACGGTGTCGACCGTTTGCGCCGCAGAGCAGATGGCAGCGGCGGCCAAAAACAACGAAAGATGCACAAGGCGCAGGTACGAAAGATGGCAACGCATGAAAGCGATTCTCCTCTCAAACAGGATAGCCGCGCGGCACGGGGCGATGACTGTCAAGGTGATGCGATAGGCTGTACCAGGCAGGTCGCGGATGCGCGTGGTCTGCCCTAGATTTGAATGGAGCACCGAAGCAAACATGCAAAAACTGATTGAAGGGCACAAGCGGTTTCTCGCCGAGGTCTTCCCCGCAAAGAAGAGCCATTTTCATCTGCTGGCAGAGAGCCAGGCGCCAGCCTGGCTCTTCATCACCTGTGCCGACTCGCGCGTGGTGCCAGACTTGATCCTAGGCACTGAGCCTGGCGATCTGTTCATCGCGCGCAGCATCGGCAACGTGGTGCCCAACTCGAATTCAGATCTAGCTGGCCCAGATGGAGCCTGTCTAGACGCGGCCCTCGAAATCGCCGACGGTGTGACCGCGACTATTGAATATTCCGTGGAAGTGCTGAAGGTGCGCCACGCGATAGTCTGTGGCCACTCCGACTGCGGAGCCATGAAGGCGGCCCTCGACCGCAAAAGCCTCGCCAATCTCCCCAAGGCGCGGCGCTGGCTCGATCATGTGGAGGCGGCGTTTGCGCACCGGCAGCCCTTGAACGCAGCCGATGGCGAGAGCGCGGAGCTGGCTTCGCTGATCCGTGGCAATGTGGTGGCACAATTGATGAACCTGCACGCCCAGCCTCCGGTAGCGCGAGCCGAGGCCGAGGGAAGGCTCACGGTGCACGGCTGGTACTACGACATTCTCACGGGCCGCATTGAAGAGTACGACGAGAAACTGGAAAAGTTTGTGGCGCTGGCCGATTCAATTCCGAGATGCGATTCGTGACTCGGGCAAATATATTCGGCGGAAGCCGGAGCGGGCGAAAGATGGACTGCTCCGAGGGGCAGCACATCCTGTTTTTGACGAGCGTCACTGTGGAGGGTTGGAGACGCCCGTTTGATTCGGAGATACCGCGGGTTGTGTGGCGTTGGGATCAGCCGATCCGGCCGGCTGCGAAGACGGCGCGGGCTCTCCACCCTGAATGCCTATAGCGGCTCCCGATACGACCAACTCAACGCGCCGATTCTTGGCCCGTCCCGAGTTGGTCGAGTTATCGGCAATAGGATTACCCTTACCGTAACCGGCGGCGGTTACATTGGCGTCGGGAACACTTTGCGATACGAGATAATCGCGGACGCTGCCGGCGCGTTCTTCCGATAACTTCTGGTTATACTCGTCGGAACCGATGTTATCGGTATAACCTTCCACCTGAAGCTTAAGGTTCGGGTAAGCCAGCAGAATCCCAGAAACCTTGGCCAGTTTTTCGCGAGCCTCCGGTTTCAGCGTGTACTTATTGAAGTCGAAGAGCACGTCGGACATATTAACGATCAGGCCGCGCGCCGTTTCCGTGGTCTGCAAAACCTCATTCAACTGCTGTCTCAGGCGCTCGCGCGCTTGCGCGGCCTGCTGATCGGCTTGCTGCTTATTCAGCTCGGCCTGCTGTTGAGCTTCACGAGCCCGTTCAGCCTCTTCGCGTGCCCGTTCAGCCTCGGCATTAGCTTGTGCCGCAGCGGCGTCGGCCTGCGTGCGCTGCTCCGCCTGCCGCTGGGCCTCTTGCTCGGCCTGCGTGCGCGCCTGTTGCGCCTCGGCGTCATCTTCCGCCTTGATCTTGCGAATAGTGATGATGCGCGCGTCTTCAGCAGCTTGCACCGCCTCGCGCGCGTAGGTGATCACCTGTTTGCGTTCGCCCTTGTGCGCGTCGAGATCCTGCGCATTTTTGAGAGCGGTCGTGGCTGCAGCAATGCTGTCGACTGCGTACTGCTGCGCACCGGCGGCATCTGCGATCTGGATGGCATTCATGGCCTCATAGAGCTCGAGAGGCGAGCGCTCATCGCGGGTGATCGGATGGAGCACAGTGTGGCGTCCCGCAGTTTCAGCGTACGCTCCGCGAGGCAACAGGGAATAATGCGCAACCACCGGCTCAATGACGCCCTGGGTCTTGTCCTCGAGGACGAAGTTTTGCATCACCACCAAATCGCTGGGCATGGTGACGGCGTAGTAAGGCTCCGCGGTGATAAGCAAGCCGAATGCCTGGAGATCGGTGGTGACGGTGATCTGATTTTTATCTTTGGACCCGGTGGGAAGCACTTCGCCGAGATTGATAGGGCGGCCCTCCGGTGTAATTGCCCATAACACGTAAGTCAGATACTCAGGGCCGAAGCCGTTGGCCGGAGTAAGTCCCTGAAAGTCGGCTTCGATAACGGTGCGCCCCAGCTTGCTTTCCACTTTGGCTTCACCTTTGGCTTGGGGTAACAGCGCCGTGCCCTGGAAGCCGATTTTCGTGGATCCGCTGCGGTGAAAGTAATTAATGGCAGGAATATCGCGGGCGACAACTTGAACCTTATAAAGCGGCACGCTTGCGTCGAAGGCGCCCGGGGACGTTGCACCCTGGGGCGTGGATTGATTCTGCGGCTCGGCTTGCGCCGGGGCGGGATTGGGCTGCTGGGTGGGGTTAGCCTCCTGCGCGGCTAACCATCCCGATGCAGCGACAAATACAAGAAATAAACTGAATTTAAGATCTATCTTCGACATTGCTTTGTAGATGCATGCAAAGAGAGACGCGTTGTCCGCCGCAACAAGCCTCGCCGATGCAGACGGATGCAGATTTGATAGAGTCAGACGCTTGATTCGGAATTACCAGCCCGGCCGTGGCGAGAAGGACGGATTACTTCAATGCACGCCTGCCGGCGGCGTAACATGCTTCGCCGGTTTTTTAAATAGCCACGCAGCGCAAGCGCAGATCAGCGCCAGCACCGAAGTCCAGCGGAACACATCGACATAAGCCAGCATCGCCGCTTGCTGTTCCATTAGGCCGTAGATAAAGCCGAAGGAACCGGGGCGCGCGGCGGCCGGGCCTATGTGGCGCCCCAGATACGTGGCGATCATGGCGGATTTCTGCTGCAGTACCGCGCTTGAGGGCGACAGGTTGGCGCTGAGATGGGTCTGGTGGAGATCGGCACGGCGGATGACGGCAGTGGTGGCCATGGCAATTCCAATTGATCCGCCGATATTGCGCAGCATGTTGAAGAGCCCGGTGGCGTTGCCCATCTCCTGGCTGGGAATGGTGCGCGTCGTCATGGTGGCCAGCGGAACGAAGACGAAGCTGAGCGCAAAGCCGGTAATCATGATCGGAAGCAGAAGCGTGTAGGGACCGATGGAGAGATCGACCGTGCCGAAGATGAATGAGCACACGGCAAATCCCAGAAAGCCGGCGCAAAGCAGCTTGCGGTTGTCGAAGCGCGAGCCGAGAAAGCCTATGACGGGCGAGCCGATGAACGATCCGATGCCGCGCGGGCCCACCACCAGGCCGGCCGTGAATGCCGTGTAGCCGAGGATCTCCTGATAGTAAAGCGGCAGAATGGCGATGGTAATGTAGACGCACATGCCGAGCATGGTGATCAGCAGGCAGCCGGTGCGGAAGTTACGGTCTTTGAGCACATGCAGGTCCACCAGGCCCTTGGGATGGGTCCAGGAGTGCCAGATCCACAGCAGAAATGCGGTCACCAGCGCCGCCACGGCCCAGCGCACCCAGATGGAGCCAAACCAATCATCCTCCTGGCCCTTGTCGAGCACGATTTGCAGACAGCCGGTCCACACCATGAGCAGGCCGAAGCCGATGTTGTCGAACGCGCCCACCTTGGCGTTCTTGATGTGAGGCGGATCGTGCACGAAGCGGCTGATCATGATGAC
>Ga0187847_10002874_pt1 | contig 13548 bp, 9 predicted proteins | sample June2016WEW_4_10_FD_132458 | JGI IMG/M metagenome (GOLD analysis project Ga0187847, IMG submission 132458) | Peatland microbial communities from SPRUCE experiment site at the Marcell Experimental Forest, Minnesota, USA - June2016WEW_4_10 | ecosystem: Environmental > Terrestrial > Soil > Wetlands...
CTATATATAGTGGGCGCGCCTTGACGGGGCCGCGCACCACGGGGTATACGAAAAAATCAAGGTCCAAATCCAAGACTTTCAACGATAATCACCTTGGCTGCCGCAGGTCTCGATTTGAGACCGGGGAATGACAACGCTGCGACGGGCCGCTGACCTGCTGCCCACTAACCCTATTCCCGATTCCAAAGCTTCCATTTCTTGTTGCTTTGCTTCTCCGCAGGCACCGGCAACCCAGCCTCTGCCGGCGTAGGTAGCGTATGCGTATCCCACCACTGCTGCATCACCTGGTCCTGCCAGCGGTCTCCGCGTCTAACCCACAGTTGTGCCGCCGCATCGTAGCGGGCCTGGTTGTTTTCCAGCCAATAAGGCCGATTGTCGCGCAGCCACGCCTGCCTATAGAGTCCACCCAGCAATGCATAGCCGTCACGAATGTCTTCCAGGCGTCCGTTGTTCGAGCCGATGGCATTCAGTCTATCCTCGGCCTCGATCCAGCCGCTTTTGTCGGCAGCCAGGGTTTGCGCCTCAGAATAAAGCGCCAGAGACTCGTCCGCCGCTTGAAACTTCAGGCCAACAAAATCGATCCTCCGCGCGCCCAGTTCCAGAGCGTCCAGCGCCTCCAGATTTTCAAGCGTGCGATCCTCCAGCTTCGCCGCGGCCTTTGCCTCGGCTACAAGCGTGATAGCCCGCTCCGCGTGTAAGCGCAACTGGCTCTCGACCGGCCGCAGCTTGCCCCCCAAGCGCTGACCTTCCGGCGAGAAGGGATCAATCCAGAAGTAGCTGTCCTCGGCATCGATCAAGCCGGCTTGCCGGAACGCGTCGTGGGCAGCCATCAATTCGCGCTGCGCCAGGCTGATCTTGCCCGTCGGGTCGCTATGAAATGCCAGGCCAAAAGATGCTACGAAGTTGTCCTCCGAGCTTTCGCCCGTTTGCCAGCCGGCCGCTGCACCAAACAGCACGCCAAACCAGTTCTCGTCGAAGATGCCCTCGCCATCGTCATTCCAAACTGTGTTCAACAAACCGGTCGCGCCCAGCGCCTGGCCGTCGCGCACAAAGGCGCGAATATTGTCCAGAGCCTGTTTGTTATTGGGGTAAATGCGGTGCCAGTTGACCACCCCGGGCGCAACCCACGTCTCAAGACCTGCCTTGGTGAAGGGCTCGATGATTGGTTTGAAATCCGGCCTGGCGTCGTACGCCCAAGGCACGGCGATCATGTCCTTGGGCAAGGTGCTTACCAACTCCGGCGAGTTGACGGCGATGTCGCCCCAGAAAAGCAGCCGCTTGTTGTTCGGGGCAAGCGCCGTATGTATCCGCTTGAGGAAATCGAGGTAGACCGCGCCCAGCCCTTGCTTCTGCACCGCGTCGCGCGTCCTGCCCATCCCCAGCTCAAAGGTTTCATCGGCTCCGATATGCACGTAAGGTGCAGGAAACACCTTAGCCAGCTCTCCAAACCAACCAGCAATCAGCGGCAGCGTGGCCGGGTCTCCCGGTGCAAGCACCGCTCCATGCGCCGTTTCGCCCAGCGCCGAGAATTGCTCAAACTTGAGCACATTGTGCAGGTGGCCGAAAGACTCCTGCTCGGGAATCACGGTGATGTGGTACTGGGCCGCATACTCCACCAGCTCCCGCGCCTCGTCCGGGGTCATCGCACCGTCCGGAAAGGCCGCCACCGGCGAGGAGTCGTAAGCGAAGCTGTGCTCGAAGTAAGGCGAAAAGATGTTGATCTTATAAGCCGCCAGCGTACGAATCTCGCGCTTCAAAAAATCCATATTGGGCAGCGGTCCCCGCGACCAGTCGTCGGAGATTCCTCGATGCGCCATCGCCGGCCAGTCCCTCAGGGTGGGCACCAGCAACACCGAGTCTTTGCCGCTGCCTCGTATCAACTGCTTCACCGTCTGCACGCCATAGAAGACGCCGGCGGAGCTCTCTGCGATCACCGCCAGCCCGCCCTGCCCGTCCGATGCGATGATGTAACCCTCGTCGTGCATCGCCGGATCGAATGTCAGGTGCAATTGTGTAAGCAGCGCCTGGGCTGGCTCGCTTTCCGCACGCTCCAGACGGATGAAGGGTGCGTCCTGCTGCACACTTCTCTTCCCCAAGCGATCCTCGACTAAGTCTTCGGCCGCAAACCCATCCTCGGCATTCTTATCCGTGGAGACGAAAAATCCAACGCCCCCAATCGCAATCGCCTGAACGGCGGTGCACTCCCGCGGCGCGGGAATCAGGTGCAAGTCAGCGCAGGTGGGTGCAGGCGCGGTCGCCGGAGCTGTTTGTGCATACGCTCCAACCTCGGCAAACGAAAAAAACAGAACTACCACTGCAAAAAAACGATGCATCAGCATTCCCTCAACGATCAATAGTTCCTTACAAGGCTAACGTACCTTTGCTGCCAATGTGAACCTGGGGTCAAAATCATGCGCCGGTTCTCGTAGATTACCTCTGTCTGGCCGAACCGATTTTAGGAATAAGACCCGCCGATCCCCATTGAATCCGCGAGTTTTTCCAATCCGACTGTCCTGGATCGGGCGCGAGCGCGGAAGAATAAGGCCCGTTTGTTTCACGATGCAGTATGCAGCGCCGAAGTGTGACCTTTAGCACAGGTCTGAACCGCTTGCCGGGCGAGAATGAACTGTAAGGCCTGCCAGCCATCCACTGTGCGGGCCGGGAGAAAAATTAAATGAGCGATCTTGCGCAACTGGCCGAGTCCGTCACCGTTGATCCGTTGGTCGGGCATCCCGCCGACTACCACGTATTCCACCAGTTCCTGGAGCGCTGCAAGGATTTGCCGGCTATCACCACGGCAGTCTGCTGGCCGCTCTCGGACGTTGCGTTGCGGGGCACCGTAGAAGCTGCGGAAGAGGGGCTCATCCAGCCAACTCTGTTCGGCGATGCAGCCGCGATGAAGGCCCTGGCTACCAAGATCGGCGTCGATATCTCCGCCTATCCCATCGTTGATGCCGAGACCGAGCGCAAGGCCGCTGAACTGAGCGTGGCCATGTGCCGCTCGGGCAATGCCCAGGCCATGATGAAGGGCAGCCTGCACACCGACGAACTGATGAAGGTGGCCATGAAGGCCGACACCGGCCTGCGCACCAACCGCCGTATCTCGCATGTCTTCGTAATGGACACGCCGGCCTATGCGCGCACCCTGCTCATTACCGACGCGGCCATCAATATCGAGCCCGAGCTTGAGGACAAGATTCACATCGTGCAGAACGCCATCGACCTGGCGCACGCGCTCGGCATTCCCGAGCCCAAGGTTGCTCTCCTGTCAGCCGTCGAAACGGTCAACACCAAGATCAAGTCGACGCTCGACGCCGCGGCCCTCTGCAAGATGGCCGATCGCGGCCAGATCACCGGTGGCATCCTTGACGGACCATTGGCTTTTGACACCGCGGTCAGCGTCAAGGCGGCCAAGATCAAAGGTCTGGTTTCGCCCGTCACCGGCCAAGCCGACATCCTGGTGGTGCCCGATCTCGAAAGCGGCAACATGCTGGCCAAGCAGCTTGAATACCTGGGCGGAGCGCAGTTGGCCGGCATCGTACTCGGCGCGCGTGTGCCCACCATCCTCACCAGCCGGGCGGACTCAGCCGAAACCCGGCTCACCAGTTGCGCCGTCGCCGTGCTGCTGCACTATGCCGAACATCCGTTGGGCAGCTGATAGCTTTAACTCTTGGCTGAAAAATAAGAACGGGCGTCCTCTCGGTTGAGCGGACGCCCGTTTCCATTTGCTCCGAAGCCAGCGCCGGACGAATAAGCCATCGATTCCTTCGCTTGAAAAGCCGTCAGCGTCTTCCTCCGTCTACCGACTCACACTATGGATCAGCTTACAAACGTGAGCAATCGGAGCCCCTTTGCGGCAAATCGGCTATCGAGAAGAAAAAATGCTGAGGAAAACGCCTCAGCCGTCGTAGAATTGAATCCGAATTCGCAAGACAATTGAAAACGTCTTGAACGCTGTCCCGGTTTCCTCCGAAAGTAGAAGCATGCCCGGTTATAGCGGTTTCAAAGTTGCTGTCATGAAGCTTGAAGAACTCTAGTAGCTTTTTCCCCAAGAAGAAGCCGCCTTGCTGTATCTCCCCCACCGCATGTTGGCCTCGAATCTGCCCTGAAAGGCGAGCCTGTCTTGTGCCGAGTTCTGGGCAGACAGACTTATCTTGCTCGCGTGCCCTCAGCACTCGTGTTTCCCAGTTATCAATGGGAGTTTTGCGGAGCGGAAAGGTTGCAATGCCCAGTCATGCTGAATCAAATCTCTCGGCCTTGATCGAAAGCACAAAAGACCCGATCTGGTCGGTGGACCTCAATTTTCGACTGACCGCATTCAACCAGGCATTGAGCCAGCACTTCCAGGACACCTTTGGCGTCACGCCCGAAATAGGGATGCGCACAGAGGACTTCGCCCCGCCAGAAAGGGCGGGATTAATGCCTCCGTTCTATCAGCGTGCATTGGCGGAAGGCTCGTTCCGCGTCGAGTTTCCCCTAGCCGATGGCCGCACCCTGGAGCTGGCTTTCAACGCCATCGTCATCGATGGAAAAGCGACAGGTGTTTCCGTCTTCGCCAAGGACATCACGGCGCGCATGATAGCCGAGGATGCCCTCCGAGAAGCCGAAAGGAAATATCGAACCATCTTCGACGGCGCCCTGGAGGGTTTCTACCAAACAACCCTCGATGGCAAGCCTTTGAGCGCCAATCCCGCACTGGCCCGGATGCTGGGTTACGAATCGCCGGATGAGTTGCTGTCCCTGGTCAAAGACTCGAGCCGCGACGCGTGGGTGGACGCGGATGAGCGCGCAAGGTTCGTCCGAAGGCTCGAAGAGCAGCAGACCATCCGCAACTACGAATGCCAGTTCAAGCGTAAGGACGGCACGCCCCTATGGGTCTCGCTCAACTGCCGGAGAGTTTGCGGAACCGATGGAGGCGGGCTCTATCTTGAAGGTTTCATCGAGGACATCGCCGCGCGCAAGCAAGTCGAGGAACTGCTGCAGCAAACCTCCGAGCACGTCCGGCTCTTCATCGAGCACGCGCCAGTCTCGCTCGCTATGTTCGATCGCGATATGTGCTACCTCTTTGCAAGCCGCCGTTGGCTGACCGATTTTGGCTTGGGCGATCGCGACCTGCGCGGCCATTCGCAATACGAAGTTTTTCCTGAAATTCCCGAGCGCTGGAAAAATGCCCATCGGCTCGGATTGGCGGGCGAGGTGCAGAGCGAGGAGGAGGACTACTTTGTGCGCATGGACGGCACCGTGCATTGGTTACGGTGGATTTTGCGTCCATGGCATGACACCGAAGGCCGGGTCGGTGGAATCGTAATCTTCACCGAAGACATCACGCCCCGCAAGCTCTCCGAATTGCGGATGCGCGAGAGCGAAGAGCTTTATCGCACAACCTTCGAGCAGGCAGCGGTCGGCATCGTTCATACCACGTTCGACGGCCACTTTCTGCGCTGCAACTCACGGTTTGCCGAGATCGTCGGCTACCCCCTGGACGAGATCGCCGGCCTGACCCTCCAGCAAATTACCGTTCCTGAAGATTTAGCTTCCTGCATGGACATTCTGCATCGAATGTCCGAAAGCCAATCCCAGAATTCCAGTTGGGAAAAGCGCTATGTACGCAAGGACGGCAGCTTGACCTGGGTCGAGATCACGGTGTCGACGCTGCGAGACGACCAGGGAAACGCGCTTCATTCCATCGCCCTGGTCGAGGACATCAACGCCCGCAAGGCCGCCGAGCAGAGTCTGGCCGAAGCCGCCGAGGCACTGCGGGTAAGCGAGGAACGCTACCGCACCATTTTCCAGACCAGTGTCGATGGCATCGCTATCAGCCAGACGAGCGATGGAAAATACATTGATGCCAACAAGGTATTTCTCGATCTCATGGGATTCGAGCGCCAGGAGATCATTGGCAAAACTTCTCTGGAACTTACCCTCTGGGTCGATTTGGAAGCTCGAAACACCATGCTTGCGACACTGAACGAGCACTCAGGCTTTCGCGATTTAGAGACCCAGTTTGCCAGAAAGAACGGAACCATCATCTGGGTTCTGATATCGGCGTCCGCAATTGAGATTCACGGCGTTCCCTGCATCCTTTCCGTGGTTCGGGATATCACCGCAGCCAGAGCGGACCAGGAGCGGCTGGCCGAAGCCACCGAGGCGCTGCGCTCAAGCGAGGAGCGATACCGCGTCGCATTCCAGACCAATCTCGACTCCATCACCATCAACCGCTTGGGCGATGGAATCTATGTCGATGTCAATCAAGCCTTCCTCGACACCATAGGATCTGATCGCGATCAAGTCATTGGACGATCTTCGCTGGAACTTGGAATATGGGCCGATCCCCGCGACCGGCAGACCATGGTAGAAATGGTGCGCCAGAACTCATGTTGCCGTGGCATTGAGGTCCAGTTCAGAAAGAGGAACGGTGAGCTTTTCTGGGGACAGATGTCGGCATCGCCCATGGAGATTGACGGAGTTCCCTGCATCCTTTCCATTACTCGCGATATCTCGCCAGCCAAGGCTGCGGAGAATGAGATACGGACGCTCGCATTCTACGATCCCCTGACAGGCCTGCCCAACCGCCGCCTGCTCTTGGAGCGGTTGCGCCTGCCCGTTACCGCAGGCGGTCGAGTCAGCCGCTCCCGTGCACTGCTGGTCGTCGATCTGGACGATTTCAAAACGTTGAACGACACCCTCGGCCATCAGACCGGCGACCTTCTCCTTCAGGAAGTCGCCAGCCGCATCGCCGCCTGCGCCGACGAAGCCGACGCCGTGTGCCGCCTGGGTGGCGATGAGTTTGTCGTGATGCTCGAAAACCTGAGCGAAGTTGCCGAGGAAGCAGCGGCTCAGGCCAAGGCCACGGGCGAAAAAATCCTGGCTCTGATTAGCTCGCCCTACATGATCGAGGGCCGCGAATGCCTCTCCACCGCCAGCATCGGAATCACCATCTTCGACGATCGCCAAAAGACTGCCGATGAGATCCTACAGCAAACCGACATTGCCTTGCATCAGGCCAAGGCCGCCGGCCGAGCCACCATGCGCTTTTTCTCCCCCGCCCTGCAAGCTGCCGTCAACGCCCGCGCCGCCCTCGAAGAGGACTTGCGCCTGGCGATCAAGACAAAACAGTTTCTGCTTTACTATCAGCCTCAAGTCGAGCGTGGCCGCTTGACCGGCGCCGAGGCCCTGATCCGTTGGCAGCACCCCGTGCGCGGCATCATAATGCCGGACAAGTTCATTCCCATATCTGAGGAATCAAGGCTGATTCTGCCACTGGGAGATTGGGTTCTGGAAGCCGTATGCGCGCAAATTGCGTTGTGGGCCAGCCAAAAACAAACCGCGTATCTCTCGGTCGCGGTCAACATCAGCGCTCTCCAGTTCCGCCAGCCGGAGTTCGTCCAACATGTGCTGGCGGCCATCGAAAGCACCGGAGCCAACCCCCAAAACCTTAAGCTCGAACTCACCGAAAGCATGTTGGTGGAGAATATCGAGGAGGTCATCGCCAAAATGACTGAACTCAAGTCGCATGGCTTGAGCTTTTCGCTGGACGACTTCGGCACCGGCTATTCCTCGCTGGCCTACCTTAAACGCCTGCCACTCGACCAACTGAAGATCGACCGGGCTTTCGTGCGCGATATGCTGGTCGATGCCACCAGCGGCGCCATTGCGCAGACCATAATCTCGCTGGGCCGGGCCATGGGTTTGTCGGTAATCGCCGAAGGCGTGGAAACCGAAGAGCAACGGGGCTTTCTCTCCGGGCTCGGCTGCCATTCCTTCCAGGGCTTTTTATTCAGCCGGCCGCTGCCGTTGGACGAATTCCAAGGCTTCTTCAAGCGATTCGCCGAAAGCCCCGCTCCGCGCGGCAATTAAACCTACCACCTGCCTGGGGGCCCCGGCGACAGGTCCTCGTCGCTGGGGTGGCCTGCCGAGGTCTGTCAGTCCATCGACATGCTTAATTGGTGCCGAACGTCGGAACCACGAACCCAGAAAATCACATCGGTGGCGATGTTCGAGGCGTGGTCGGCAATCCGTTCCAGGTTCTTCGCAACCAGGATGCCGTTCATCGCCTGCTGGGTTACGCGAGGTTTTTCCTGGATCAATTGAAGCAGGTCGGAGTGGGCACGACGGTTCATGCGGTCGATCTCGTCGTCCATCTCGCGCACCTCCTCGGCCAGCCGCGCGTCTCCCTCCAGCAGCGACTGCACCGCCGAGCGGATCATGCGCCCGGCAAACTCGCCCATCGCAGCGAAATCCACCGGCAGATCGATCTCCTCGTGCTTCAGAATCTCCTTCGTGCGGCGCGCAATGCCCATCGACTGATCGCCGATCCGCTCCAGGTCGCCGTTGATCTTGATCACCGACAGAATGAAGCGCAGATCGATGGCCATCGGCTGCTCCTTGGCCAGCAGTTCATATGCCATCTCGTCCAGCTCATGCTGCGCGGTGTTGATGGCCGTCTCGTTCTGCTTGACGTACTTGCACAGGCCCTTGTCGCGCTGTAGGTAGGCGTCCACCGCGGACTCGACCGCTTGCTGCGACAAAGCCGCCATGGCAAGCAGCTTGTCCTTGAGTTCAGCGAGTTGCTGTTGAAAATGAATTCGCGGCAAGACAGTTCTCTCCTTCTATCGATTGTGCATCATTAATTGTTACACGCAGACGAATTTTAGACCGCGCACCAGAACTGTCACATGCTTTGGGCAACGCGTTCCAATCCGGGTATATGCATCAATCGGTGCAATGTTCTAGGCTATCAGCATGGACAGAGCTCGCTCCTCTGAAATTGAGATGCTTAGCGTCGATCCGGCCGAGTGCCAACAGCGGCAGATTTATAAGTTGATGACAGGGATAATTGTACCGCGGCCTGTGGCGCTTGTCTCTACCTTGAGCCGCGACGGTGTGCCCAACCTCGCGCCATTCAGCTTCTTCGCCGGCGTCGGCTCGAATCCGCCTACCGTGCTCTTTTGCCCTGCGCTGCGTCCCGCCGATTCTGCGGAAGCCGGCCATCGCAAAGACACGCTGCGCAATGTCGAGGAAACTGGGGAGTTCGTGATCAATGTGGTCAGCGAAGCCATCGCCGCTGCCGCCAACGCCACTTCAGCAGAAGCACCGCCCGAGGTGGACGAGTTTAACCTCTCCGGACTGACGCCGATTCCCAGCCTGGCCGTCCGCCCGTCCCGCGTCGCCGAGTCGCCCGCCCAAATGGAGTGCAAGCTCCTTCAAGTCATCTACACCGGCCACGGGCCCGCTAGCGGCGTCATCGTCCTAGGTGAGGTCGTGCACTTTCACGTGCGCGCCGACCTGATCGAGGACTTTCGCGTCGATCCCGCCGCCCTCGACGCCGTAGGCCGCATGGCCGGAAACACCTGGGTCCGCACCCGCGACCGCATCGAACTAATCCGGCCAAAATAAATCTCGTTGCGGGCTTGTATTTCGGTCTTCCTTGCCAAACCACTAAACTGGTTATCCAATCTTTCGCAAATTTTGCGAAGGGTTAGTAGCGAAAACTCTCCCGCAGAGTCATTCAAGGCAAGGAGTTTGATGGAGTGACCTTAAGCATTCAAGAGCAGTTCGGGCAGATCGACATCTACGTATTCGATCAAATCCTGCGCGGCAACATTGCGCCCGGTATGCGTGTGCTCGATGCGGGATGCGGCTACGGGCGCAACCTTGTGCATCTGCTCCGAACAGGCTGCGAAGTTTTCGCGCTCGACGAAGATGCCCAGGCAATCGAGCACGTCCGCCAGCTCTCTGACTCACTTCAAACCAGCCTGCCTGCCGACAATTTCCAAGTTGGGTGGATCGAGCGGATGCCCTTTCCCGATGGCTTTGCCGATGTGGTGCTCTCGAATGCGGTGCTCCACTTTGCCCGCGATGATCGCCACTTCCGCGCCATGCTCACAGATCTCTGGCGCGTGTTAAAGCCAGGCGGGATGCTCTTCTGCCGTCTTGGCTCCAGGATCGGCATGGACTTCAAGCGCCTGCGCGGCAATATATTTCTAATTCCCGATGGCTCGCAGTGGTTTCTGGTGGATCAGCAGATGCTCCTCGGTTTGACGGAAGAAATGAATGCTGTCCTTGTGGATCCACTCAAGACGACCATCGTGCAGGATTATCGCTGCATGACGACCTGGGTACTAAGAAAGCGAAGAAGCTGATCAGACTCGATGCCCTTGCCGCGATACCGTGCAGCGCACTGCGAACCGGCGCTCCTCCAACCTGCGCGATGGATTCACCATCAAGATGCACCCGTAAATAAAGCATCGTCGCCGTGTAACGCTTTCGCGATTTTCGCCACTATAGCTTCACGCACGAATGAAAAGTACGCATCGATTCTGGTCGAACGGATCGCTCCCAAAGAACAAAACCGAGGTCACTAATGAAAACATTGCAGTCTACCCGAGTGCGCATCTTTGCGTCCGCGCTCACTCTCTTGCTGACAGCTCCATTGCTTGCCAAGAGCACTCTCGCCGAAACACTTAGCGTCGCCACGCATGAAATCGCAACCTCCACCAGCATAGCTATCCGGCCCAGCGTAGAAACGCCAGTCATCGTGAATGTTGCGCCCAACGCCGCTTGCGTCCTGCACCCGCAGGGAGTCGCCGACGCCGATCATCTCATGCACCTCTTCGCCAACAGCGAGGGCGAACTTCGCTTCCACGTCAACGCCCGCCAGGAGTCCGCTCAATCCGCGCAGATGCAGATCGACTGCACCTCCGCCGACGGCAAGTCCACAACGTTCCCTCTCGAACTCAGCGCCAGCGCATCCGCCCCGAAACTGTCCTCGAAGTCGCGAGTCGCCACCCTGCCCCAGGGCGCCACACTACAGCCCGGCCTCTCCGAGGACGAAGCGAGATCTCTCTCCGACCGCGAGCTGGCACAGCGTCACTATCCCCCGCGACCCGACTCTGCCACCTCTTCGAGCGCCTACTCCACCTGGCTCGGGATCGTCTCGCAGCCAGCAGTTCTCGTCCGCGCCGGCGTGGTAACTCGTGCAGACATCAGCCATGATCACGGCCAAGTAACCGCCGGCTCTGGAAGCTTTGCCAATTGGAGCGGGTACGAACTAAGCGCCGCAAAAGGCACCTATGACGCAATACAAGGAGAATGGTACGTTCCATCTGTCGCGAATGTGACGGCTGCGGGTCTTGGTCTCCAAACCTATAGCGCCTATTGGATCGGCCTTGACGGCATCGGTACCAGCGACCTGGTTCAAGCAGGGACCGAGCAGCAGTATTTTGAATTTCCCCCCTTCTCCTTCAGCAACTATTACGCGTTTAGCGAATTGCTCCCCAATCAACCTACCGAGTCGGTAATCACCGGCATTACAGTCAGCCCCAGCAACCATATATTTACCAGCGTATGGATTGGCGATGTCTACGGTGACCAGGAGGTAAACGGCGGGTACGGATGGTTCTTCATGTTAAACGAAACCACTGGCCAGATGGCCGAATTCGAAACTCCGCTGGGCTCGACCAGTTTCACCGGCAGCGAGGCGAATTGGATCATGGAGCGTCCCTGGGTCAACGGCGCAATATCCATCCTTGCCGACTACGACGAGGCGATAATGTTCAGCGCCGAAGCTGGAACCACGGCTGGCCCTTGGGTGCCCTACCTGGCATCCAACACCACCAACTGGACCATGGTCAACGACTATGTGACCTATGACGACAACAACACCCTATCTACCGTGCAAGAAGAAGGAAGCAACACCGAGATGCTCTTTGTCTGGCATAACTATCACTAAGTGCCGGCCGCGGAGCCGGTTGCTATCCACTAACTTCAACCTTCCGCCTTCCGCGTAGCAGTTATAAGCGGAACTAACCAGCCCGCTGTAGCGCCGAATGGCCGTTCCAACCCGAACGGCCATTCAGCATTCGCCTCCCTCCGTTCAATTTGAATTACGCCGCCGTCATCTCCCGCCCCTTGGCCTCTCGTCCCATAAGCGCCAATCCAGCCAGCGACAGCGCGACCACGATCACGGTAATCGCCAACACCGCCGGGTAATTGCCCGTGCGTTCTGCGGCCAAAGCCTGCGCTTTGCCGTTCCATGAGGTAATCAGCCCGCCTAACTGGTAGGCCAGTCCCGGCGCCGTAGCCCGCACCGGAGCCGGCGATAACTCGGTGAGATACGCTGGCACCACTCCCCACGCTCCCTGAACCATGAACTGCATCAGCACCGCGCCCACGCCCAGCGTAATCGCCGAGTGCCCGTATGCGTAAAGTGGAATCACCGGAATCGCCAACAGCGCCGCGGTGACGATCGCCCGCTTGCGTCCCCACGTTTCAGAGAGCGCTCCAAAGACAAAGCCGCCGGCGATCGAGCCAACGCCATACAAAACGCCGATCAGCCCCACAGTCCCCGGCGTGAGCCTGGCCTGGGTTTGCAGGAAGGTCGGATACACGTCCTGCGTGCCGTGCGAGAAGCTCATGAAGGCGGTCATCAGCAGCACCAGAAACAGAAACGTAGGCAGAAATGCCAGCAAGCGAGCAAGATCCCCAGCCTTGGCGCTCCGTGCATCCTCAACAGACCGCGCGAGCCGATTCCTTTTCCCTTCCAGCCAAACCGGCGATTCAGCTACCCGCGCCTGCACATAAAAGACCAGCAGAGCCGGCGTCGCACCCAGGATGAACAGCCCCCGCCAGCCAATCCAATGGAAGAAAAGAGCGAATGCGCCTGCAGCCAGAATCGAGCCCAGCGCATAGCCTTCCTGCAAAATGCCGCTGAAGACGCCGCGGCCCTCCTTGGGCAACGTCTCAAAAGCCAGCGCCGCTCCTACACCCCATTCGCCGCCCATCGCCAGGCCAAACAGCGCGCGCAGCCCCAGCAGCACGCCGAGCGAGGGCGCAAAACCGCAGGCCAACTCGATCACCGAGAAGCTCAAGATATTCGCCATCAGCACCAGCCTCCGTCCGTAGCGGTCGGCCAGCATACCAAAGACAATTGCCCCCACCGGCCGGAACGCTTGCGTCAAGAAGACCGCGCTCAGTACCGCCGAGGGCTGAGTGCGGAACTCTGCGGCGATGGCCTTGACGCAGAAAATCAGCAGGAAAAAGTCCAGCGAATCCATCGTCCAGCCCAGGAACGCGGCCAAAAAAGTGTGCCGCTGGGACCGCGTAAGGCGCTGAAAGTCGTTCCACACAGACATAAACCGGAGCATAGCAGACGGCTTGGCGTCTGGCTTGAGGTCGGTAGCCGTCATCGGATTCGATGGTTAGCCCGGCGGGAAACGCGCAAAAGAATAGCAACCCCAGACCTCTGGCGGCACTTAAACCAAAAAACAAAATATTTGTTGCAACGAATAGTTATCTCTGCCATCTTAAGAATACAGGAAGTTCCCGCGCGGAACGCACCGGTAATCCACGTTTCGGCGCACACCGGCAAGCACCTCCCCTCGGCTCTGCCTGAAACCCCAAGAGCGGCCTCTGGCCCGGCAACGAAAGGAATTTTACGATGAAGCGTTTGGCATTTGTAACTGGCATTCTCGCGCTGGCGGCTCCCCTCGCCCTGGCGCAAACCTCCACCTGGACCAGCGACCCGCAGCACAGCGAGGTTGACTTCAG
>Ga0187847_10002877_pt1 | contig 13539 bp, 8 predicted proteins | sample June2016WEW_4_10_FD_132458 | JGI IMG/M metagenome (GOLD analysis project Ga0187847, IMG submission 132458) | Peatland microbial communities from SPRUCE experiment site at the Marcell Experimental Forest, Minnesota, USA - June2016WEW_4_10 | ecosystem: Environmental > Terrestrial > Soil > Wetlands...
AGCCTGACGCTTTTCAAGAAAACCCCTCTGGATCAGCTACTTAGCGACACCACCCTGCTAGAACTAAATCCAGCGCCCTCTAACCAATTGAAGCTATTCGACTAATTGCCGGACAGCACTGATGCGGAAGTTAACATTTTCCTCCAAGCAGAAGCACGGTAAATGTTCTATTTTGCATCTCTGTTGTGATTCATGTAAACCACATGGGTTTGCAGGAACTCTTCCAGTCCATGGCGTCCATCCGCGCCGCCAATACCGGACTTGCGCCACCCGGCATGGAAGCCCTGCATGGCTTCAAAATGCTCGCGGTTCACGTAGGTCTCGCCGAATTTCAATTCGTTGGCAGCGCGCATGGCTGCATCCAGGCTGCGGGTAAAAATCGAAGAGGTAAGGCCGTACTCGCAGTCGTTGGCCATGCTGATGGCTTCGTCGAGATCGTAAAACGTTGCAATTGGCAGCACCGGCCCGAATATTTCCTGGCGCATGATATCCATCTCCTGCCGGCAGTCGGCCAGTACCGTGGGTTGGTAGTAATAGCCGCGCTCGCGGTCATCGCATTGGCCGCGCTGGCCGCCCACTGTAACCTGTGCGCCATCCTTTATGGCCTGCCTGACGGCAGAGTCCACGCTGCGCAGTTGTGCGTGGCTGACCAACGGTCCCATCTCGACGCCCGGCGTGAAGGGGTCGCCCACAACCGTCTTCCGCATCGCTTCGGTCATGCGTGTCGCGAATTCATCGGCGATGGACTCATGCACGTAGACGCGCTCAGCACAGTTGCATACCTGCCCGGTGTTGATGATACGCGAGTCTCGAATCGCCTTCACCGCCAGATCGAGGTCGGCATCTCGCATCACGATCGCCGGCGCTTTGCCGCCCAGTTCGAGAGAGACTTTGGTGATGTTGGGCGCTGCAGCGCGCATTACGGCGGAACCTGCATCCACGCTTCCGGTGAGGCTTACCATTCCCACGCGAGGGTGCCCGGCGAGCGCCATGCCTGCCACCGAACCCTTGCCGGTCACCAGGTTGAAGACACCTTTCGGCAACGACGACTCGGCTACGATCTTGGCAAACTCGCAGGCGTTGTTGGGCGTTTCGCCGCTGGGCTTGATCACGATCGTGTTGCCGGTGACCAGTGCGGGAGCCATCTTGCGCACGATCAGGAAGAAGGGAAAATTCCACGGAAGGATGCCGGCCACAACTCCGATGGGAGCCTTGAAGATGAAAATGTTCTCGCCCGGACGGTCGCTCTGAACGATGTCTCCTTCATAGCGGCGGGCAAACTCCGCCATGTAGTCGAGGTAATCGGCGGAGAAATCGACTTCGATTTCGGCGAGAGGCAGAATCTTGCCCTGTTCCTCGACAATAACGCGCGCAAGATGCGACTTCTTTGCACGGACTGCGGCGGCAATCTCGCGTAGATATTGCGCGCGCCTGATGGCTGGCAGCTGCGCCCACTCCGCCTGCGCACGCTCGGCTGCCAGCACAGCCTCGTTGACTTGTTCCGGCGTCGCTGCCGGCACTTCGGAGATTACTTCTTCCGTTGCGGGATTGGTCACCGGAAGCATGGTTTCGCTGCCTGCAAATTCGCCGTCGATCAGCATCTTGTAATGCTTGATCGCCGCGGTCGTATGGGTTGTTGCGCTCATAAAAATCTCCTTAGTCTGCTGCCGGTTTCAAACGCCGCAGAGATGTACTTGGACGCCAAGTTCGGCAAACATCGCGGCCTTGGCTGCGAGCGCTTTGTCGGCTATCTGCGGCGTGGGCGCATAGGCCACATTCACGTGATTGGCGTGATGCCTGGCCATGAATTGATCTTGTGTGACGCCGTTCAGTAGCACGTGCATGATGGGCCACTGCGAGGTCGTTGCCTGCCAGCGGCGCTCTGTCTCTGCCTCAGGCAATTCGACCGCGGTGGCGCGGCCTATGTCCACACGCACCGTGCCGGCCTCGACAAAGACGCGGCTCCAGACTACTGGGCCCGGTTTGCCAACGCCCTTCAGCGTGCCACCACCCAGCCGGAAATACATGGGAGGCTGGCGCTCGCTTACCGCTTTAGCGTATCCGCCGCGAAGGTGCGATGCAGGCACGGCGCCCGAAATCTGAAAGACCCACACGAAGTCGTCGATGCCCTGCCCAGTGTAGTGCTCGCCCCAGCGAACATCGTGCAGGGTGGTTGCCGGATCAAGCTGCATGGCGCTCCATACGCGGTTAGTAATGAGCGCATCAAGCCCGGCGCATTCATCCACTTCATTGAAATGCGGCAGCGGTCGGCCGGCATAGAGTTCACGGCCATCCTTCGAGAAGACAGGCGGCCGCTCCACGTTGTTCAGCAAGCCTTCGACCAGATCGGAGGCCGGTACCATGTCCTTCAACCCCTGCTGATACTGAATGCCGATGGCGTCGCAACCGAAGCTGTCGGCGATGCGCATTGCCGCGATGTACATCTTGCATTGCAAAAGAATCTGTGCGTTGGTCAAGTCCGTTTCTTCGTTGGGACCGGTCTTGAAGGTCAATCCGCGCGCATCGAGCCAGTCGCGAATCTTCTGCGCTTCCTCATCGGGAACCTCGCGCATGGCAGCGACAAGCGCGGCTTGGCTCAGGCGCTCCTTATACACGCCTAGCGGGTTCAGGAGGTAATCCTCAATGATGGCGTTGTACATACCCATGCAGCCTTCGTCGAAGACTCCCATGATTGCCTTGCGCGCCTGGAGAATCTTGGCCAGCGAGCGGCCTAACTCTCGTTCGGCTGCCGGTAGAGACGCCAGAACGAGATCATGCACATGGCTCAGATCGTGGTCGACGCGGTGTTCCTTCAGCCATTGGCGCAGGCCTTTGCGGAAGGGCTCGTCGCTGAAGTCCGTGCTCCAAAGAGTGCTGAAGTTGGCTCCTGCCTTGTACAGACAGCCGTTCAGATTCAGCATGCCTACGAGCCCTGGCCATTGGCCCGACCAGTTAGCCACGGTCAGGATGGAACCCCGGTGACTAAGCAGACCGGCCAGAACATGACTGCTGTATTGCCATACCGCTTCGGCTACGACGATAGGCGCTTCGGGATGGATATGTGTGAAAACATCCATGCCCATGCGCTGGTTATAGATGAAGCCGTGCTGGAGATGTGGATCATATGGGTGTGCGCGGCGCAGGGTGAATCCCGCCGCCTGGAAGGCCTCGGTTAACTTCGCTTCCATCTGCGATTGTGCGGGCCAACAAAGTTGATTGGCGGATTGACGCAGATCTCCGTTGGCGACCAGCAACACTTCTTTGGCTGCCACTTGAGTAGGTTCTTCTAAGACGGGGACTACATAAGCTGCCATGAGTTCACTCCTTCATGTTCTCTCCGGCCTCGGCTCGCCGGCTTACATCTACCGCAATGTGTGTTGGCCCGCGGCGCAGTCGATTTCAGTCGCTTCCAGCACTCGGAAGCATGCATACGCCTCATCCCATCGTTCGGATCGGTGGGGATCGAACGAAAGACATTGCACCGATTCCGCGATGGTCGAGCGCCCCGAACGCACATCGGCCAAATGCCCGGTGGCCACCGCCTGCAACATGACATTGCCCAGAGATGACGCCTCGGACGGACCGCTTACCACCTGGCAGCCACACGCGTCGGCCGTCATCTGGCACAATACAGCGTTCAGCCCTCCGCCGCCAACCACGCGGATGGTGCCGAGGACGCGCCCGGTTAGTTTTCGCAGCGACTCCAGCACCGAACGGTACTTCAGGCCCAGGCTCTCGAAGGCGCAGCGCGCAATCTCGCCGGCAGTCTCTGGTGCAGTTTGCCCACTCGCCGCGCAGTATTGACGAATCGCGCGCGGCATATTGCATTGCGCTTGAAAGGCGGGCGAATCAGGATCAATGAAACATCGAAAAGCTTTTGCGGCCTCGGCCGCTGACGCCAGTTCGTCCCACGTATATTGGCGGCCTTCGCTGGCCCAGTGCCGCAAGCACTCCTGCACGATCCATAGGCCGGTGATGTTCTTGAGCAGCAACACTGATCCATCGGCACCGCCTTCATTGGTGAAGCCGAGCCGCAATGCCTCCTCGGAGGTATCCGGCTCCGCTGCCTCAACGCCCATCAGGCTCCAAGTGCCGCTGGAGAGAAAGACGCTGTCTTCGCTCATATTAGGTATGGCCGCCACGGCGCTTGCCGTATCGTGCGAACCCACCGCAATCGCTGGAAAAGACTGTGTAAAGCCGCAATCTTCAATCACGTCTGGTCGAACTAGCGACAATACTGAGCCCGGAGGCGTCACCGCAGGCAGGATAGAAACCGGAAGATCAAGGGCGCTCAACAGCGTTCGCGCCCAGTCCTTCCGTTGCAGCGAGTACATTTGCGTTGTGGCTGCCTCGGTCCATTCAACGGTCTTTTCGCCGCACAGGAAATACGTGCACAGGTCGGGAATCATCAACAACGTTTCGGCCGCTGTGAGCGCGGGGTCTTGGGCGCGAACCATGCTGTAGAGCTGAAATAACGTGTTGATGGGCATCGTCTGGACGCCGGTTTCGCTGAACCACTGCCGCTCTGGAACGGCTTTGAAGACATGCTGCGGGATGCCGGCGGTTCTGGAATCGCGATAGTGTCGCGGATTTCCGATCAGGCGTCCGGCGCGATCAAGCAGGCCGAAGTCCACACCCCATGCGTCCACAGCAATGCCTTGCGGCGGTTGCGGACAAAGGACATGATACTTCGCCAGCCCCGCCCGTATCTGCGACCAGATGCCAAGGATGTCCCAATAGAGGCCGTCGCCTGCGCGCACCCCGCCATTGGTGAAACGATGCAGTTGCTCGACAGAAAATGTCCGGCCATCCCACCGGCCAAGCATGATCCGCCCGCTGGATGCTCCAAGATCGGCGGCAATGAAATTGGCCGTCTGTGTCATGTGTCCTTCTCGAGCGAGGCTGCTACCTGTTCCGCCAGGCAAGTAACAAGTCTATCTAATCCGGCAGGGTCTTGGTTGGAGCACGAGAAAGATTTCGCCAGATCCATTGCTCCGAGCTAAACACCAATAGTTGCTTCGAGTTTGTCCGGCTCTACCCTACCTCGTCTTCCCCTCTAATTTGCGAATCCAGGAACCGATGTCCGGCTCACAAACAAAGGTTTTAGAGGGTGCGCGAGTACCATGAGTTCCAAACCACAATCGACTAGTTCTTATGGAAAATAAATTATTGAAAATATTGATAAAGCGGCCCAATCGTTTCTCTTAACTGCGCAATTGCAGCGGCGATCCTATGTTGATTGCGCGTGGTCGATTGCTCGCAAATGATAACGTCTATCAAAGAAATATCCGGCAATCCTCTTGACAGTAACTCTAAGTCGTGAATATAGTTGTCATCGCGTACTAAAGACAGCCATCCGGGCTGTTTGGAACGGGCACCCTCGGCCCGCGAGATACGTCCTGCTGACCGAGACCAAATTCAGGAGGCCTCATGAATCGCAGCAGCTTTGTTGCGCGCACGCTGGTGCGCGCGAAGTTGGCGTATGTTCTCCAGATATATGCTCTCAAAAATGATCTTCCTTCGACTCAACTCAGGCGGTTTTTCCACCCGAATCGCGCTATTGCGCCGTTTTTGCTTGCGGCGCTCTTATGCCTCGTTCACTCCTCGATCCTCCGCGCTCAGACAACAGCGACTCTCTCCGGGACGGTGCAGGATACCTCAGGAGGCGTGATTCCGGGGGCGGAAGTTACGCTGACCAACCAGTCGACGAACGAAAGCCGCGCGGTGCAAACCAATGCAACCGGGCTGTATGCATTCCCGGCATTGGTACCAGGCACTTATTCTCTGAAAGCGTCCGCAAAAGGTTTTAGGCCCGAACAAATAACCGGCATTGAACTGCACGCTGGCGACGCGCGCACGATTCCGGCCCTTGCTCTTGGCGTGGGTTCCGAAAGCCAGACGGTGATGGTTGCGGCCGACCAGCAGATGATTCCTGTCGAGAACGGTTCAAAGATTGACGTTTTGAGTTCCGCGGATATTGACAGCCTTGCGCTCCAGGGCCAAGATACCACCGAAATGCTGAAGGTACTGCCGGGCGCGACCACGGTCTCGGGCGGCTTAACCCAAACCAGCCCAGAATTCAGCGACCTTAACGTCACCGTGCAGCAAAGCTCGATCGGGAACGGCATCGACCTCAACGGCGCGGCAAATCGCAGCGGTACCGCCCTGCTGTCAGACGGCGCAGATATCATTGATGTAGGCAACAACGCCTCATCGCTTTCAATCGTCGTGCCGGATTTTACGGCAGAAGTTAGTGTGCAGGCTTCGAACTTCGGTGCAGAAACCCCATTGGGCCCGGTTGTGGTGAGTACCATCAGCAAGTCGGGCGGCACCAACTACCACGGCGACGCATTCTTCAACGCCCGCAACAGTGCCCTCAACGCGAACGACTGGCAGGACAATGACACGGGTACTCCGAAGGGCCCCCAGGCCTACTACTATCCAGGCGGCAGTTTCGGCGGTCCGGTTCCCCACACTAACAAGAAGCTTATGTTCTGGGGCGGCTACGAGCGGTGGCTGCAGAACCAGGGCAATGCGAACCATCTGTCGTCGTATATTCCGACTCCGGAGATGATGGCTGGCGACTTTTCCACCGACAACGCCGATAATATTGCCTTATGCCCGCAAGGGTTTTTCCAGGGTGCCCCTCCGGGAGGCTATCCCGGAGGGTCTTGGTGCAGCGACCTGGGCGGAACGGTGCTTGCGAACGGAACGACGACGGCGGCGCTAGGAGCCGCACCGGGTCCGACCGGGACATACGTTGTCACGTCCTCTTCCGGAAGTACGACGTACATAACGGATGGGGGCCAGAAGTTTCCCACTGGATTTCTCGATCCGGGCTCCGCGGCTCTGGCCAAAATTTGGCCCGTGGCGAACGCCAATCCGGCAACTTCACCCGGCAACGTGAACTACTACCAAGCGATCCCGAACATCAACGATGGATGGGTCTATCGATTCCGCATAGATTATCAGCTTGGGGAGAATACCAAGATCTATGGCTCCTACCAGCAGGCCTACGACTCGGAACTGGCATCCGGCAACGGCGCCCACCTCTACTGGACGCCGAACAATGCCATCCCTTATCCGGGAGGCGGCGAGCGGCAAGTGTTCCGTGGCAAGTCAATGGCCGGGCATTTCGTTCACAACTTCAACTCCACAACTACCATGGATTTCATGGCTGCGTGGGCCTTCGGCAGCTTCCCATTTACCGAGCCGGCCCCCTCGGCTGCGTACAAGACCACACGGAACTATCCATACGGCAAGGTCTTCCAGACCTCGTCTCTCAACATTCCCGCATACAACAGCCCCGGCAATGAATCCATCCCGGATTTTTCGCAGGACTCGATCTTCGAGAATCCTCCGGGGCAGTATGGAGTGCGCAAGGAAGCGCCCCAGTTCAGCGACACGATCACCAAGGTATGGGGAGGGCACACCATCAAGCTGGGCGCATTCACGCAGACCACTGATAACTGGCAGAGCACTTTCAGCAGTTACCTGGATGGCGACCTGCATTTCTCGGCCGGGCAAAACCCGGATCTCTGGAACAAGGCAAATGGTCCCATCGGTTCGCCGCAGAACGCAGTCGCCAACTTTGTCTCGGGCATTATGTCGAATACGAACGGAGCCGCTGCCTACACCGAAAACAACTCAGCGCCTATACAGGATTTTGCCTACATGGCAACGGCAGCCTTTGTGGACGACACATGGAAGACGACCAAGCGTCTCACCTTGGATCTTGGTATACGCATGGAGCACGTGGGCCACTGGTATGACCGCGATGGTGTAGGGGTTGCGGTATTCTACCCGCTCCGCGTGCAAGCGGATTATAACGACGGGAAGTATGCTCCGGGGTACTACTGGCATGGGATTGATGCTGGCGTACCGCTCAGCGGCCAACCAAACCGCTTTGCTTATCCCGACGCGAGGTTTGGCTTATCCTACGATGTATTCGGGACCGGCAAAACGGTGGTCCGGGGCGGATGGGGTGTGTATCGCTTCGTCACCCAGGTCAACACGGTCGACTCGCCGCTCTTCACCGCCCAGGATGTGTTGGCCTACAATACGCCCGGCTCATACAATCTCCAACTCCAGAATATCCACAACTTGGCATACACGGGCTGCACACAATTCTGCGGGAGCGGAGCGCAGTGGGGCCTTGACCCGAGTGACTACGGCCAACCTCTCACCTTGGCCTACAACTTCACCATCGATCAGAGACTGCCCTGGAATTCGCAGATCGACGTTGCCTATGTGGGAAATCAAACCAGCCAGCTTCCCAATGCCGCCGAAGACATCGAGGGCAGTACCTTTTCCGAACTGGCTAACCAGAACAAGACCCCGATCGGTGCTTTCTTCTCGCCTGACCCAAAGACCGGCGTTCTCGCCACGAACCCGGAAAATGTCACAGAGAATCCGAACATCTCTAATTCTACTGATAAAGCGACGGGGAATACGTATGCGGATTACCACCCGTATGGCTACGCGTACGGTACTGCACAGGCCTACATGATTAAAAACGTTGATTACGCCAACTACAACGCCCTTCAAGTCTCTTGGATCAAGACTGCTGGAAAGTTAACATTCAACCTGAACGGAACCTGGTCGAAGACGCTGGCCACAGGCCTACAGGAGAACCCATACAGCGTCGCTGGGAACTATGGCCCGGCGGCAACCGACCGGCCGCTTGTCTTCAACACGTCCTACACCTACAGCAGCGGTAAACTCCATACAGGGAGCACGGTGCTCAATCGGCTCGGAGGAGGTTGGACCGTCTCGGGCGTGACCACTTGGCAGGCGGGCGGTTACATTCCATCCGCCCTAGGCAACGGTGTACCCAATTTCAGTTTGGGTGAGCAGTACATCAACCAACCGGCGGACACCAACGGCGCGTCCTGCTACTCATCGGGCGTTTACAACTCGGCAAACTGCAATCTGGCGAAAGATACGGGCGTTACCACCGGGATCGGAGACCCGACCTACTTCGGTACGGACGAGAACATCCCAATTATGCCAGTGCTGACCTGCAACCCGACCCACAACCTGGCTCACAATCAGCTTGTGAATGGAGCCTGCTTCAATGCTCCAGCGGTGGGAACGCAGGGGGGGCAGTCGTATCCCTATATGAAGGCCACGCCATATTACAACAGTGACCTGGCGCTCTATCGGACCTTCCACATTTACGAAAAACAACAAGTACAGTTCCGCGCCACGGCATTCGATTGGCTGAACCATTCGTTGCTGGAGTTCGCCAACCTCAACCCGCTGACCTTGAACTACAACGTGGACTACGCAAGCAAGGCCATCACGCCTAACTACGACCAAGGGTCCACGGGTGCTAATGCATTTGGTGTGATGAACACCAGGTCGCAGGCGCCTTACCAGCGCATCATCGAATTAGACCTGAAATATTCCTTCTGACGGTTCTTAACGAACGGAAGGCGGGCTCCTGTTCGCTTTCCGTTCTCTTGCCTACCATCAAACTTCGGAAAGGCCGGTGGACCGCAGGGATCGCAATCGATTGCCGGAGCATCGTAACCTACAGGACTTGGTCAACTCGCGATGCCATTGTCCGCCCAAAGCGTTCTGCGGTTACAAAACATAGGATGCCGGACCCGCGCTCGAAAGCAGATAATGGTATCGAGCTGATTTGTCATGTCCATCCATCTGAAACTCATCCCCTCGGTTATTCTGATCGCAGTCTACTCTGCTGCAACTGTCTCACAGACGCAGACTAAAAGGGCTAACTCAAGCAACTCGATGCTACAGGAGCATTATGACGCGGCCCAGCATTTCCAGAAAGTAAAGAGTCTCGACAAGGCAGCCGCTGAGTATCGTGCATTCCTCGCTGACGTCTTGGGCGAACTAGCCACTGGTTATGTCCAACTTAGAGACTATTCCAGAGCCGCGTCGCTGTTCGATGACGCGCTGGCGCTGATGCCTAACTCACCGGATTTGCGTCTGGAATACGCTAATGCTGCGCTGGTGCTTGGTGATCCGTCACACGCAGAGACGCTGACGAGGGCGTTTCTCAGAGATTACCCCGGAGATTCCAAGGGATTGGCACAGGCCCATCAGATCCTCGGACGCGCGCTTCTCAAGAGAAATAGAGATCGGGATGCGAGGAAAGAACTCGAGACGGCCGTCGCGCTCGATCCCAACTTCGAAAACGGATACGACTTAGCCGTTGCTTGTCTGGACATGGACGATGAAAAGTGCGCGAAGGAGATATTTGGTGAGATGCAGGCCTCTTTCGGGGATAGTGCCTCAATTCACATGAGCTTTGGTCGCGCCTATGGTAACTCGGATTTTCAACAACAGGCGGTTGAAGAGTTCAAAAGGGTGATTGCAAAGGACCCTCGCTTTCCGGGTGCGCATTACGCGCTGGCGGCATCCTTGCTTGCCACCGGCAACGACACTACAAGAGTTCAGTCCGCAGAGGCAGAACTAAAAAAGGAGTTAGTCATTTCTCCGAGCGACTTTCTGACGTACGCCGCGCTGGGTAAGATCGCGATAAGTCAGTATCGATATACGGAAGCTGGGAGGTACTTGAAGCGAGCGACGGAACTCGACCCAAAGAGTCCCGATGCTTTCCTCTACTTAGGGGAAATGTATGTTGATACCGGCCGCCCAGCCGACGCGGAAGCCGCTCTCCGTCAGAGCATTCGTCTTACAACCGATGTGTCGCACAATCGCTATCAGGTACAGAAAGCCCATTTCCTGCTGGGCAGGCTTCTGATGCAGCAGCACAAAGAGGAGGAAGCGCATGCGGAGATGAAAACAGCGCACGCCTTGTTGGACAAGGGACTATCAGAGGATAAGAGCAAGCTCGCTGGGCTTCTGGATACGCCTGGAGTAATAGAATCTGCGAACACTTCCATGAACTTCACGGGATCACCACCAGGTACCGGCGAGACCGCAAATCCTGAAGCCATCCGCAGGCTCAATGCCTTTGAGAAGCGAGTTACCCCCGCTGTCGCGGATAGCTATAACAATCTGGGAGCTATTGCGGCTGAGGGTAAGGACTATGCGGACGCGCTTACCAACTTCCAACGCGCCGCGGAATGGAACCCGTCGTTTGACGGGCTGGATTATAACTGGGGGCGAGCGGCGTTTTCGGCATCCAGGTTCGGCGACGCGATCATGCCACTTTCGCGTTATCTGCGCTCCCACCAGGACGATTCTGGCATCCGAGCGGCTCTGGGCATCAGCCAATTCATGACACACGACTACGATGGATGCATCAGGACTCTTCAGCCCGCGGAAGGGGATTTGAACTCTATTCCGCAAGTGCAGTATGTCTATGCCGACTCGTTGGTGAAGACCGGACAATTCTCTTCCGGCATGGAGCGTCTTGACTCATTGGAGAAGTCGCATCCAGAGATAGCTGAGGTGCACCGTGCCCTTGGAGAAGCCTTTGAACGCCAGGGTCAAAAGCAGAAGGCAATTGAGGAACTGAAGGCCGCAATAGGTCTCAATAGAAACGATCCCGAGACACACTACGTTTTGGGTGAGGTCGAACTCGAGAGCGGTGACGCAGGAAGTGCGATTCCGGAATTGGAATCAGCCATCCATCTCAAGTCAGACGACCCGAAGTTTCACCAGGCCCTTGCAATTGCATACAAGCTAACTTTGCGAACGGCGGATGCAGCGAGAGAGGTCCAAATATACGACGCACTTCGCGCGGCTCAGAGTAAGCGTTCGGAGATTCCATCTGGATCGGCGGCGGCCTGGCACTGAACCATGGGTTGATGGACCATGCAGATGGCGTAAGGTCAGAGAGCGGCAAGCGGGTCTACCGATCGATTCTCGAGAAGCGCCGGATCGTAGAGTTGACCCTTGAGCCTGGGGCAAGCGTGGCGAAGGTGGCGCTGGCTGAAGGCGTGAACTCGCATCAGGTGTTTGATTGGCGGCGAGCCTATCTCAAGGGCAAGCTGGAGCCGAAGGGTCGGAAGTCTGCCGCGTTGTTGCCCGTGGTTCTTTCCCCGGAAGAAGCCAGCGCCGTTACTGTGGATGCGGCCGTCACAGAGAAGCATTCGATCCAGCCCATGGCCGCAATGTCGGGCGGCGCTATCCATATCGAGTTGTCCGGGCGCGTGAAGATCCGCGTGGAAAGCGGCGTGGATGCGGCATTATTGCGGGCGGTGCTCACCACCCTTGCAAGTATAGATCGCTTGCAAGGGGACCCGGAAGAGAGCCTGCGGCCGTGATTGATCTGCGCACAGGGACGAAGATCTGGATCGCTGCAGGCGTGACCGACATGCGGCGAGGCTTTTATGGGTTAAGCGCCCAAGTGCAGACGGTGCTCAACGCGCATCCCTATTCCGGCCACGTGTTTGTCTTTCGCGGCCGGCGCGGCGACCAGGTCAAGTTGTTGTGATTCGATGGCGATGGGCTATGTTTGTTTTCGAAGCGACTGGAACGCGGACGCTTTGTGTGGCCGAAGACAGACTCGGGAACGGTGGCGCTGAGCCGTGCCCAGTTGTCGATGCTTCTTCCACCCCAACGACGAAGACCTGTCGCTGGGGACCCCGGCTTGAAGGCATCGATTGGCGCCGGCCGGAGCGGACCTTCGCGCCGCCCCTGGCGGTTTGGGCGAAGCATAATAATCACCTGTATTCATGCGGGTTTTAGCGCTTCTTTCCGCAGCGCGTCATGGCATACTCAAGGCGTGATGGCGAACGCGCTTCCCGATCTCGACCAACTGGACAACGATGCCTTGAAGGCGCTGGCCATCGAGCTGCAGATGGAACTGCGGCAACGGCGCGAGACTGCAGCTCAACAAGAGGCAGAGCTGGCCGCTCTCGAAGCCGAGTTCGCCACACAACGGCTGAAGCTCGCCGAACAGAGCGAGGAACTGCGCACACGCAGCGACCAGATCGAACATCTGAAGCTGCTGGTCGAGAAGCTGCGGCGCACGATTTTCGGTAAGAAGAGCGAGAAGATCGTGGTTCAGTTGAAGCAGTTCGGCGAAGACGTGAGCGAGCAACTGGAGTATGTTCCTGAGAGCTTCAAGGTGATTCGCCATGTGCGGCCCAAGTTCGCTTGCACGGCCTGCGAACGCGTGGTCGAGGCTCCGGCGCCTTCGCGGCCGATCGAGCGCGGACTTGCCGGACCGGCGCTGTTGGCGCATGTACTGGTTTCGAAGTTTTGCGACCACCAGCCTCTTTATCGCCAGTCGGAGATCTATGCGCGGCAGGGCGTCGCGATCGAGCGCTCCACGTTGGCCGACTGGGTGGGCGCATCGAGCGCGTTGCTCGATCCGCTGGTCGATGCGTTGCGCGAGCATGTCCTTGCGGGGCGCAAGATCCACGCCGACGATGACGGGGTGCCTACGGACAGGTCTTCGTCCTTGGGGGTGTCGATACGCCTATGCCGGTGCTCGCGCCCGGCACAGGTAAAACCAAAACCGCAAGGTTGTGGACTTACGTCCGCGATGATCGCCCGGCTGGCCAAGCGGCGCCGCCGGCTGTTTGGTTCGCCTACACGGGAGATCGCAAGGGCGAACACCCGCGTGCGCATCTGAAGAACTTCAAGGGCGCG
>Ga0187847_10002878_pt1 | contig 13539 bp, 11 predicted proteins | sample June2016WEW_4_10_FD_132458 | JGI IMG/M metagenome (GOLD analysis project Ga0187847, IMG submission 132458) | Peatland microbial communities from SPRUCE experiment site at the Marcell Experimental Forest, Minnesota, USA - June2016WEW_4_10 | ecosystem: Environmental > Terrestrial > Soil >...
ATCGTGGACACAGGATTTCCCGGCAGCCCGAAAAAATATTTCTCGCCCGATGGCGTAGCGGTCCTTCCAAATACCACTGGCTTGCCCGGCTGAATCCACGCGCCCCGAATCAGAAACTCAGCGTTTATTTCTTCCAGTACCTGCTCCACCAGATCGTACTTGCCCGCCGAAACTCCGCCGGACAGCAGCAATAAGTCCGCTTCCAACCCGCGCTTAATCAATTTACACAATTCTCTCGGCTCATCGGGCGCAACCGGCAACACGACCGCCTCACCACCTACCGCTTCCACTTGCGCCGCGATCGAATAGCTGTTTGAGTTACGGATCTGGCTCGGCCCCGGCGTCTTCGCCACATCCACAACTTCATCTCCCGTCGCCAACACCGCTACTCGGGGTCTGCGATAGACCCTCAACCGCGTCATTCCTACTGACGCTGCCGCCGCAATCACGGCATGATCTATGCGTGCTCCCTCGCTGACCAGCCGCGCTCCGCGTTTCGCTTCCGAGCCCACGGGCACAATATTGTCGCCAGCCTTTACCGCCTGAATGATTTCAACGGTATCTCCTCGCAGGCTCGTGTATTCCACCATCACCACCGCGTCGCTGCCCGTTGGCGCGGGGGCTCCCGTCATAATCGCCACCGCCTGTCCCGCCGCCAGGGTGAGCGCAAAACTATTGCCTGCCTTAATTTCCCCAATTACTTTGAGTACCGCTGGCAGAGGATCAAGATCTGCGGCCCGCAACGCATATCCATCCCGCGTAGCCCGCCGGAAGGGAGGAAAATCACGGTCCGCCATCACCGCCTCTGCCAGCACGCGCCCCGCCGCTTGCAGCAATTCCACGGTTTCGCTGGCAGGCATCCGCATCCGCGCCGCGTGCGTTTCCACGCAATGCCGCGCATCTTCAAAACTTAAAATCTCAGCGGAAGGCGAGGCAGGGGACATTCCAGGATGATGATAGATGAAAAGATGATGAGGGCAGTTCTGAATTACGCCAAATCCTTGTTTTTTCCAGGGTATCGCCCTTACCACCTTGTCATTCGACGGCCCGCGCTTTCATCAGCGGCCTAGGGGATCTCTCGCGGGTGTCTTCTCCGCTCTACCCGACCTTGTCATTCCGAATCCGCTTCAGCGGTGAGGAATCTGCTTTTTCACGAAATTCTCCACAACATCGGGCCACTAACCCGCAGCCGCCCCGCGCAGTTCCTCCGCATTCGTCGCATGCCTCATCGCAACTCCCACATCCACCCAACCGCGCTCCACGAGCCGGCCAATTTCCCCGTCGAAGTGTTGCATCCCCTCGTCGCGCCCTTCTTTCATGATCTTTAGCAGCGCCTGTCCGCTATGGTCATACGTTTCCAGGCATTGCATGGCCTGCGCGTTGACCTTGAGGATTTCGAACGCCGCCACGCGCCCGCTTCCATCCTTGCGTGGAATCAATCGCTGCGCGACGATCCAACGCAGTGTTTTAGCGAGCCGGTTCCGAACCGCTGCTTGTTCCGCGGGCGCAAACGCTGACACCATGCGTTCCACCGCCTTGCTCACGTCCGCGCTGTTCAGGCTCGAAAGCACCAGATGCCCGGTTTCCGCCGCCTCCATCATCATTTCCATCGTCTCCCGGTCGCGCAACTCGCCCACCATAATCACTTTGGGGGCTTGCCGCAGGGCCGACCGTAGGGCCTGCGCAAAATTTGATGCATCGCTGTGCATTTCGCGCTGGTGCACAGTGCTACGTTTGTGATTGTGCAGAAATTCGATCGGATCCTCAATCGTCAGAATATGGCAATTCTGTTTCTCATTGATGCAGTCGAGCAATGCAGCCAGCGTCGAAGATTTTCCTGAACCTCTGGGTCCCGCGACTAAAACGAGCCCTTCGCTGAGCCCGGCAATCTCTGCCATGTGCATCGGCAACCCAAGGCCTTCAAAACTCGGGATCGTCGTCGGTATCGCCCGCATCACCACCGCACAGCTGCCCCGTTGGATGAACACGTTGACCCGAAACCGCGCCAATCCCGGCAATCCATAGGAAATATCGCAGGAGCCTTGCTCGCGCAGGCTCGTAATCGCCTGCTTGTTGTTTCCGATTAAATCGGACGCAATTCGTCGCGTGTCGTCTGCCGTCATGGCGCGCAAACCGGGCGCGGTTACCGGAATCAACTCGCCGAGCACCTCGATTTGTGGCGGACGACCCGGCGAGAAGATCAGATCGCTCACTCGTTCATTCGCGCGCAGCATCGCCGCCAGCAGCGCCGGCGTCGCTCCCGTACCTGCGGAAGGCTCTAGTGTGATCGTGATCGGTGCTGTTCCGGGAGATGCCATAGCTTGGTGCCGGCCTGCCCCGAGGCCACACCGGACTCCAATCTAGCGAATCCATCGGCAAGCTTCTAGAAAAGAACGCACCCCCGGCAGACCTTGGTAACATTCGGCTATCGCATTTGTTTTCAATAATTTCGCGCACAAATAAAGGGCGGCCCGCAGCCGTCCCTGAATGGTGCAGCTTTTAATTGTCATTCCGAGCAAGTGTTCTTTGCGTAGCGAGGAACCTGGGCGGGCCGCGCGCAAAATCGCGCGTTTGGCCCGCTACCGTATTTAGACTGCCACTGCTTGCATTCCGACAATAAACTTATTTCTTGGTTTTCTTCCCATAATTGACGTCTACAGTGCTCCCGATATATTGCAGCATGCTCTTGGCCGGCTCCGCATATGGCCCAGTTGGCTCCAATTGCAGGTATTTATTGAAGGCATCGGACGTCCCGGGTGCCGGGATGACCTTGCCGCTCGCGTCAGTTTTGGCCTTCCCGAGCAGGCTCACTCCTTTTTGATAATAAGACTCAGCCCGATTGGGATCCGCCGCGATCGACTTGTCAAACGCGGCGATGGCGTCGTCGCTGCGGTTCGCATTTACCAGCACGGCTCCCTGATTGAAGTAGTAACCGGCAGCTCCTTCCGGGTTAATCGCCGCTGCCGCGTCATACGCCTTCACCGCATCATCTACCTTTCCAACTCGACCCGCGGCATCGCCGAGGTTGTTATAGTAGGCTGCGAGAGTCTTGGCGTCGTCAGGTTTCTTCGTAGTGGCTGCATCGTATGCCGCCTTCTTCAGATCTATGGCTTTTTGGTCGTCTTCGACCGCCTGCTCCAGCCGCTTCTTCTTCTCGTCATTATCGGTTTGTTTGAGGGCGGAATTTCGGTAGGCTTCGGCGAGTTTAAACCAGATGAGATCGCGTGACGGATCTATCTGCGTGGCTTGCGTCAGTTGCGCAATCGCATCATCGAAGTTGCCTGCATCCGAGGAAGCCTTCGCCGCAGCCAGCTTCTCGTTCAAGGCCTTGACCGTATTGCCTTCCTTTTGTTGTTTGGCGACTTCTTCCTCGCGCTTCTTCAACTCTTCTGGCGACAGGCCCGCCGCCGCCCCCTGCTTCGCCTGTTCTTTCTGCAAATCAAAATCGAGCGTGACTTCTTCCAGGCCGACCGGGAAATTCTGGAAGTTGTAAAGCTGCTTTCCGTCTTTGATCAGGGCCACGTTGTATTTGCCGGGATCAATGCCTAGCGAAAAATATTCGCCCTTGTTGTTGGTCTTGAGCGAATACTTGCGTCCCGTGTTCTGGTTGACCCACTCGAGTGTGGCTTGGGGAATTGGTTTCCCGTCGAAGTCCTTGCAAACGCCCTTGACCGTACCCGTATTGCTCTGCCCCATCGCCGTAACGCTGAAAATCGTAGCCAGCATGATTGACAGCATTGTCACAATCGCGTTCTTTCGTATCTTCATCATTGATCATTGCCTCCCTGGCCCATCACAATGCTTTCACAAATTTTCCACTGTCCAGCTAGACCTCACTTCTCACGCGGCATAAGGAATCGGATCCTGCACTCCCGCCTCCTCAAATGCCAGCAAACGCAAACGGCAACTGTCGCATTTGCCACACGCCCGTGTCTCTCCTTGATAGCACGACCACGTTAAATCGAACGGCGCATTCAGTTCAAGGCCAAGCGTCACAATTTCTGCCTTTCTCATGGCAATCAGCGGTGTCACCACTTCGATATTCCCTTCCTTTGTGCCCTGCCGGATCAGCGAGTTGAACGCAGCATAATACGACGGTCTGCAATCCGGATACCCCGAACTATCCTGTTCCACCGCTCCGATATAGACCTTTTCTGCGCCCAAGACTTCTGCCCAACTCACTGCCACAGAGAGAAAATGCGCGTTGCGGAAGGGAACGTAGGTCACCGGAATCTCCCGCCCGATCGCATGCCCTTCCGGGACTGCAATATTCGGATCAGTGAGTGCCGATCCCCCAATCGCGCGCAGTGCGTCATTTCTTGCAATCAGTCGGCTCTCAATTCCCAACCGCTCGCAGATCGCCAGAAACGATTTCCGCTCGCGCTCTTCCGTTCGCTGCCCATAACTGACATGCACTGCCGCCACATCATGATCGCGCACCGCCAGCGCTGCGCATACACACGAATCCATGCCGCCACTCAACAACACGACGGCTTTGGATGTCTTCTTATTGGCCAAAACCCAACCCTTGTCATTTCGAGCGAAGGAGGATTGCCCAAGTTCGGGCGATCCTACACAGTCGAGAAACCTGCTTTTTGCCTCCGGGACGAAGCGCCTCTAAACGCCCTTTAACGCCGGATCCCAAATAAATTTATGCAATTGCAAGCCTAGCCGTGCCGGAACTCCATCATCCAGCATCCACTCCGCCAGTTCTCGCGGATCGAGCAAACAATGCGTCGTGTCCCTGCTACCCTTTGCCGTCTTGCGGAACGCCGGAGAAAACAACACCGCATGAACCTTTCGATCTATCTGATGTTCAGATACAAAATCGCGCGCAAATTCATAGTCACGGCGGCTGCTCAACACAAACTTCACTTCATCCTGCGATGAAAGCGCATCAAGATTCTCCATGCGGAAACTGTCCGCTGCCCCCGAGTCCGGACACTTCACATCCACAATCTTCACCACGCCTTTCGGCACCCGCTCCAGTGGACGCTCTCCGCTCGTCTCGATCAGCACCGTGTGCCCCAGATCAAGAAGCGTTTGCATCAGCGGAACCAGTTCCCGCTCCTGCAACATCGGCTCTCCCCCCGTAATCTCGACCAACCCTCGGTCCGGACTCAGCCTTTCCACTTCCGCCAATACACCTTCGCTCGCCATTTTCTTGCCGCCACTGAACGTGTACTCGCTGTCGCACCAGGCGCAGCGCAAATTGCACGCTGTCAGCCGCACAAATACGCAGGGCAATCCCGCGTAAGTGGATTCGCCTTGCAGCGATTTATAAATTTCTGTGATCTGCATTGCAGCAGCTATTCGGAGTATTTCGCGGTCGTGGTGTCAGTCTCAAATATCGTCACGTCTTTCACGTGCACTCGTCCGCTGGTTACGCTTCGCAATCTTCCATTCGTCTCATCGTAGAAATACTTTGCCAGATTTTCCGCCGACGGGTTCACCTCGGTAAACGGAGCAATTTCGTTAATCATCTGGTGATCGAGCCGCTCAATGACGTGCTTCATCACTGCGCGCAACTCTTTGAAATCGAGCAGCAACCCGGCCTTATCCAGTTCGCGCCCCGCCAGTGTCACCCGCACCTTGTAGTTGTGCCCGTGCGGATTCTCACACTTCCCCTTGTAATTCCTCAGGTAATGCCCGGCGGCAAAAGTATCCTCAACCGTCACTTCATACATATTTCTATTTTACGCGAACCGCCGCGCCTAATCTCCTTGCGATTCACCCGTGAAATCCCGCCAATCGCTGCTCAACCTGAATCTTCAACCGAACCCGTATGGTCTAATAAGACAAGACATATACATGGCAGCCCAAACTACACCCCTGCGCCGCCGCGCCCAGCAACTTCGCCGTGACCTGCGCGGCGCGAAGATGATCGCCAAAGCCCTGGTCTCAACCGACCATCCCCTTCTGGCGCACATCATTCCCATGCGCCGCTGCAATCTGGCCTGTGAATACTGCAACGAGTACGACGATTTCTCCAAGCCCGTCCCGCTCGAAACCATGTTTCAGCGTGTGGATAAACTTGGCGCCCTTGGAACCTCCGTCGTAACCATCAGCGGCGGCGAACCGCTGCTTCATCCCGAACTCGACGACATCATCGCCCGCATTCGCCGCAACGGCATGATAGCCGGCATGATCACCAACGGCTATCTGCTGGTTGCTGACCGCATTCAGCGCCTCAATCGCGCTGGCCTCGAGTGGCTGCAAATTTCCATTGATAACGTCACGCCCGACGACGTTTCGAAGAAGAGCCTGAAAGTTCTCGACAAAAAGTTGCAACTGCTGGCTGAGCACGCCGACTTTCACGTGAATATCAATTCTGTCGTCGGCGGTGGGATTGCCAACCCCCAAGACGCCCTCACCATTGGGAAGCGCGCTTTGGAACTCGGCTTCAGCTCGACCATCGGCATTATTCACGATGGCTCCGGCCAGCTCCAACCGCTCAATGATGAAGAGCGCACCGTCTATCACGCCATGAAGTCGCTGGAAAAGTCGAGCTTCACCCGCGTCAATGCATTCCAGGACAACATCGCCTTAGGCAAGCCGAATAACTGGCGATGCCGCGCCGGCGCGCGTTATCTCTACATCTGCGAAAACGGCCTCGTCCACTACTGCTCGCAGCAGCGCGGATACCCTGGCGTCCCGCTCGAAACCTACACCGTCGAAGACATCCGCCGCGAATATCGCACCGAAAAATCCTGCGCCCCCAACTGCACTGTCTCCTGCGTTCACCAGGTCTCTATTCTGGATAAATGGCGCGGCCCGCAGTATCCCACACCGCCCGTCGTCGCCCCGCCAGTTACCGGCGATCTCGTCCAGATCAAGTAACCAACCACCTTGTCATCCTGAGCGGAAGAATTCGATTCGCTCGCGAATCGAATTCTGGAGTCGATGGACCTGCTGTTTGCACGAACCGCAGCCAGCCCGTCCCACTCTAACTACATTGTCATTCCGAGCCATCCGCAGCCGCGAAGCGGCGAGAATACGCGTAGGAATCTGCTTTCTAAAAACCGAACCCTACTTCTTCGGTTGCGCGCTCGGCGGCAAAATTCCATTCAATCGCAAATACATCGCGGCTGCTCCATAGTGGTCCGCCCATGCGCTCGCTAAGCGGAGAACTGCTCCCGCACGGGAAGTCTTTGATCCAAACAGATCGACCTGCTCGCCTAATTTGGAATCATCCATCTTCGCTAACGCATCACTGCAAAAATCAAACGATGCTTTCGCCGCGGCCAGCAACGTGTCCTTGGGATCGCTCTCTTTGGATTCTATTTTCGGCAGGGCGACGCCGCCCACAGCCGCACAGAAATTGTAATTCGCTTCGGCGATGTGTGCCGCCAAATGCCCGAACGTAATCTGGTCCGGCGTCGGCTTGTATCCAAACTTATCTGCGGGCATCGCCGTAATCGCATTGATGAGATTGCCTTGCTGCCGCGTCATGATAGCACCCAGCGCCGCCGCAACGGGATCTTTCGTGTTTGGTGCGGCCGCATGCGCGGGTGCTTGCGACCATGCCATTATGCTTAACGCGAGAAACAAGAAAACGCTGAAGGTTTTTTTCACGGGATCATCCTCCTAAAAGTTTTGAGACTGATCAGCATAGCCGAATTTCACAGGACATGTGCTAAATAGATCGCTATTTACCGTATCCGACGAAGGATCTATGGACTCGAGATCTCGCGCTGAAGTCCTACGCCACAATTTCCGGCGTCGCCTCCAGGAGAGCTTTTGTATACTCATGCCGTGGATTTTCCGTGATCTGCTCTGCGCTGCCCATCTCCACAATCTTGCCTTTGTTCATCACTGCAATCCGCGTCGCCAAATAACGTACCGTGGGCATGGAATGTGAAATAAACAAATACGTCAACCCAAATTCGCGTTGCAACTGCGCCAATAAGTTCACGATCTGCGCCCCAACGCTTACATCCAACGCCGAGACCGGCTCATCCGCCACAATAAATTTCGGCCGCAGCGCCAGCGCCCGCGCAATCACGATCCTCTGTCTCTGTCCTCCGCTGAATTCATGAGGAAACCCAGCATCGCCGACGCGTCGAGTCCCACTGCTCCTAGCAACTCTGCAACCCGCGTTTTCCGGGATGCTCCACTCAGCGACTCATGAATCACCAGCGGTTCCTCAACAATCTCAGCCACTCTCATTCTTGGGTCGAGCGACCCAAATGGATCCTGAAAAATAATCTGCATGTCGCGCCGCAGTTCGCGTAGCTGGGAATGATTCGCGGCATGCAAATCTCGCCCTTCAAAAACTATCTTTCCGGAAGTCGGCTCAATCAGCCGCAATATCAGCCGTCCCAGCGTGCTCTTGCCCGATCCCGATTCCCCAATAACGCCCAAAGTCTCGCCCGCTTCTATTGTCAGCGAGACATCATCAACTGCGCGCACTTCGCCCTTCGCGCCACCACCAAAAACACTCTCGCCCAGCGGATAAACTTTTACGAGATTTCTAACTTCGAGCAGGGCCATGGCGATGATTCTACCTTGAGCATTGTCGTGTGGGACGGGGCCGGAGGAATGCAGCCTGCGCAAGAACCAAGCAAGTATCCAGAGTTACGAACGAATGCTCACTAATGAGCTCTATAACCCTTGTCATTCCGAGCCGGGCGGAGCTGCGCCAGCGGGCGAGCCCGTGCGTAGGAATCTGCTGTTCCGAAGATGTATCCTCGTCGCCCGCCATTTGTCACGCTGCCGTTCCGCCATTAACCGTGCTTAACCCTTCCCGTATAATCTCCCCATGATCACCGTCTCCAAAGAGGATTACCTCAAGGCCATCCTCGAAGCCGAAAGCGAAGGCGAAACCGTTATCTCCGCCACGCTCGCCCACTGGCTCAAAGTTTCGCCGCCCGCGGTGACCATGGCCCTTCGCAGGCTGAAGAAGGACAATCTGGTGAAAGTTGACAAAGACGGCCGCGTCCGCCTCGCCCCCTCTGGCCGTAAGATCGCGCGCAAGCTCACTCTGCGCCATCATCTGATTGAACGCATGTTGTCCGAAGTCTTCGGCATGGAGTGGTACAAAGTCCACGACGAGGCCGAGCGTCTCGAACACGCCGTCTCGCCGGATTTCGAAGCCCGGCTTCTTAAAAAGCTTGGCCACGGAAAACCCTGTCCTCATGGCAACTTGAGCGAACTCGATAGCCCCGCTGGTCGCCGTCGTCGCGGATTAGAGCTGCTTGCCCATACCGAAGCCGGTAAAAGCTACGTCGTCAGCGGAATCTACGAGCGCGACCGCCAGCTGCTGGAATTTCTTGAGCACCGCGGCATCCGCCCCGGCGCAAAGCTGCAAATCACCGGCAAGCATTACGATCACACCCTCGCCCTCACAACCGACTCTGGAAAAGTCACTCTCGGCCTCCCCGCAGCTGAACGCGTCTGGGTCCGTGCCGCAGCATCCCGTTCCTAACCACCAATCTCGCGTGTCAGCTCATCGAATCCCATCCATCTTGTCATCCTGAGCGAAGCTGGCATCCTGCGTAGCAAGATGCCACGAGTCGAAGGACCTCATGTTGTCTAAAGCGCCACCGGCCTCTCAAGGAGTTCTCACGATGGACAAGTGAACGAACTAATCGTTGTCATTCCGAAGTCCCGCGTTTCACCAGTCCGGCGAGGCATCTCGCGCGCATTGTTCCTGGACATTGCGCGCAGCATATCGAATACCAATCATCTTGTCATCCTGAGCGGAAGAACTCGATTCGCTTGCGAATCGAGTCTGAAGTCGAAGGACCTGCTATTTACGTAAAACACCACCGGCTTCTCTTGTTTTCTTCGCACATTAACCATAGTTAACATTCTGTTATATACTATGCCTCATGGCCACGGACGCCATACGCCCGGAAAGAACTGGCTGGCGCACCGCGCCCGATCAACCCAGCCTGCCCGAAATCCACTCCTCGTTGGCCATTCCGCAAACCGCAAGTGTTTTCCGCAAACTCTTCGCCTTTGCCGGCCCCGGTTTCCTCATTGCCGTCGGCTATATGGACCCCGGCAACTGGGCCACCGACCTCGCCGCTGGCTCGAAATACAACTACACCCTGCTCTCGGTCATCATGCTCTCGAACTTCATGGCTATTCTCCTGCAAGCATTGGCCATCAAGCTCGGCGTTGTCTCCGGACGCGACCTGGCCCAGGCCTGCCGCGACCATTTCAGCAAGCGCGTTTCCTTTGCATTGTGGATCTTCGCCGAGATCGCCATCGCCGCCTGCGATCTCGCCGAAGTCATCGGCTCTGCCATTGCACTGAATCTGCTGTTTCATATCCCGCTCCTCATCGGTGTCTGCCTCACCGCGCTCGATGTCCTGGTCATCCTGTTTCTACAACAAAAAGGGTTTCGCTTCCTCGAAGCTTTGGTTATCTCGCTGATTGCCACCATCAGCGTTTGTTTCGGATTGGAAATTTTATTTTCCAGACCCGAGTGGGCTGGACTCGTCAAGAGCTTTTTCATTTTCTCGCCGCAAATTCTCCACGATCACGGTATGCTCTACATCGCCATCGGTATCCTCGGCGCAACCGTCATGCCGCACAATCTCTATCTCCACTCCGCCATCGTGCAATCGCGTGATTTTCGCCGGACTCCCGAGGGCAAGCGTGAGGCCATCCGCTATGGGGTATTGGATTCGACTGTCGCCTTGACTATCGCTCTATTCGTGAATGCGGCCATCCTGTTGGTTGCTGCGGCAACTTTCTTTCGTCACGGCTTGACCGAAGTCGCCGAAATTCAGGACGCCTACAAACTACTGTCCCCGATTCTTGGCGTCACCAGCGCCAGTACCATCTTCGCCCTCGCTCTTCTTGCTTCCGGACAAAACTCCACGCTCACCGGAACGCTCGCCGGCCAGGTCGTCATGGAAGGTTTCCTCAATATCCGTCTCAAACCCTGGCTTCGCCGCCTCATCACCCGTGGACTCGCTATCATTCCTGCCATCATCGTCACCGCATTCTGGGGTGAGCGCGGCACCGCTAATCTCATCATCCTCAGCCAGGTCGTACTCAGCATGCAGTTAAGCTTCGCCGTCTTCCCGCTTGTCATGTTCACCAGCGACAAGAAAAAAATGGGCGAATTCGTAAATCCGCTCTGGCTGAAATCGTTGTCGTGGCTCACCGCCGTCCTAATCGCAGTTTTAAACGTTTGGCTTTTAATCTTGACCTTTCATTCCTAGCCTCCTCCGTGAATCTCTGTGCCCTCTGTGGTTGAGCCTTTCTTCGTGTACCTTCGTGCCCTTGGTGGCTGATTCTTGGTAGCCCCAGACATAGGCAATTCCCGCCCGCGGATTTAAACTATTAGGTACGCAATTCTTCCTCTGAAAGGCCGCTCGCCATGAATAAAATTGGGGATAGCTTCGGCTCTCGTTCCAGCCTCCGCGTGGGTAACCGCGAATACACCATCTTCCGCCTCGACGCTCTCGACAAACAAAAGATCTCGACCAGGCATCTGCCTTACTCGCTGCGAATTCTGCTCGAAAATTTGTTGCGCACCGAAGACGGCCGCAACGTCACCAAAGAAGAAATCCTCGCCCTCGCCAAATGGTCCGGCAAATCGAAGTCTGAAAAAGAAATCGCCTTCACCCCCAGCCGCGTGCTCTTGCAAGACTTTACCGGAGTTCCCTGCGTCGTCGATCTCGCCGCCATGCGCGACGCCATGAAAGAGCTCGGCGGAGATCCCTCGCTCATCAACCCTTTGCAACCCGTTGAACTCGTCATTGACCACTCGGTCCAGGTGGATGAATTCGGCAGCGCCAGCGCCTTCGACGTCAACGCCCTGCTCGAATTTCAACGCAACAAAGAGCGCTACTCATTCCTCCGCTGGGGCCAAACCGGATTCAAAAATCTCGCCATCGTCCCGCCCGACACCGGCATTGTGCATCAGGTCAATCTCGAGTTCCTCGCCCGCGTCGTCTTCGTCAACGACGCTGACCACACCGCGTACCCCGACACTCTCGTCGGCACCGACAGCCACACAACCATGATTAATGGGTTGGGGTGCTTGGGTTGGGGGGTGGGCGGAATTGAAGCCGAGGCCGCGATGCTCGGGCAGCCGGTCTCCATGCTGATTCCGCAAGTCGTCGGCGTGAAATTGACCGGCAAATTGCGGGAGGGAGCGACAGCGACCGACCTCGTTCTCACCATTACTGAAATGCTGCGCAAACACGGCGTTGTCGGCAAGTTCGTCGAATACTTTGGCCCCGGCCTGCCCGAGCTTTCTCTCGCCGACCGCGCGACTATCGCCAACATGTCTCCCGAGTACGGCGCGACCTGCGGCATTTTTCCGGTGGACAAAGAAAGTCTCAACTACCTGCGCCTCACCGGACGCTCCGAAGAACAAATCGCGCTCGTCGAAGCCTATTGCAAAGAACAAGGCCTGTTCCACGACAAGAACACTCCTGAAGCCGAATACTCCGAGCTCCTCGCTCTCGATCTCGCGACCGTCGAACCCAGCCTTGCTGGACCGAAGCGTCCGCAGGATCGCGTGCCGCTGCCCAAAGCCAGAGAATCTTTCCACGCTGCTTTACCCTCTTTACTCAAGCCCAAGGCAGCGGCCGCGCAAGCTGGCATTACGCTTAAACAGTCGAGCACGTGGTTTCAAGAAGGCGGCAATCCCGCGTCGGTCGGCGTCGAGAATCATTCGCACGAAGAACACGTCACGAAAGACGTGAAGTCTGCGCTTCAGCACGGCAGCGTCGTGATCGCCGCCATCACCTCCTGCACCAACACTTCGAACCCTTCGGTACTCATCGCCGCCGGACTCCTTGCCAAAAACGCCGTCGAAAAAGGCCTGACCGTTCCTGCGTGGGTGAAGAGTTCGCTCGCGCCGGGCTCGAAAGTTGTCCGTGACTACCTCGAAAAGGCGCAACTGCTGCCCTATCTCGAGAAACTCAAATTCAACATCGTCGGTTACGGATGCACTACTTGCATCGGCAACTCCGGCCCGCTGCCCGCCGAAGTTTCGCAAGCCATCGACGAGAAAGAATTAGTTGTCGCTTCCGTGCTCTCGGGCAATCGCAACTTCGAAGGCCGCATCAACTCCGAAGTCCGCGCCAACTACCTGATGTCGCCCCCGCTCGTTGTCGCCTTCGCGCTTGCCGGACGCGTCGATCTCGACCTGCACCAAGACCCGCTCGGCCGCGGCAACGACGGCAAGCACGTCTATCTCAAAGATGTTTGGCCATCGCAGCAGGAAGTGAACGATGTCTTGCAGAAATCCATTTCATCGGACATGTTCCGCAAGAGCTATGGCGAAGTTTACCGCGGTGACGATCGCTGGCGCGGCCTGTCGATCCCCAAAGGGGAGACCTACACCTGGGAAAAAGACTCGACTTACATTCGCCGCGCGCCTTACTTCGACGGCATGAGCATCAAGCCCTCCGCCGTTGAGGACATCAAGCAGGCCCGTGTGCTCGCCGTGCTTGGCGACAGCGTTACCACCGACCACATTTCGCCCGCCGGCTCCATCAAGAAAGACAGCCCCGCCGGAAAATATCTGCAAGAGCACGGCGTCAAGCCCGCCGACTTCAACTCTTA
>Ga0187847_10002881_pt1 | contig 13527 bp, 9 predicted proteins | sample June2016WEW_4_10_FD_132458 | JGI IMG/M metagenome (GOLD analysis project Ga0187847, IMG submission 132458) | Peatland microbial communities from SPRUCE experiment site at the Marcell Experimental Forest, Minnesota, USA - June2016WEW_4_10 | ecosystem: Environmental > Terrestrial > Soil > Wetlands...
GGCGGCTATGCGCTGTCCTATCTGTTCGCCCGCACCGGCTCCTACGATCCGCTCTTCATCGTGGGCGCGGCGGCGATATTGCTGGGCGGGCTGCTCGCGCTCCCCGGCGCGCTTAAGCCGGAACGGCGCTCATAGGCGCAGCAGGCGTTCCGCGTTGAGATGCGCGATCTTTTCCCGGTCGAGGTCGCTGATCGACAGCGATTTCAGGAAATGCATCCCGCTCATGTTGGGTTCGTAGGGCCAATCGACGGCGAACAGGATGTTGTCCGCCCCGAGCGCCAGCAAGGTGCAGACGAAGGCCGGCTCGAACCAATTGCCGCTGGTGGTGACGACCAAATTGTCCCGGAGGTATTGCAGCGGCGTCTTCTTGAGGCCGCGCCGCTTCGCCGCCGCGAAGCTGTGGTCGTTCAGCCGGTGCATCGCGAAGGGCAGGCCTTCGCCCAGATGGCCGAGAATGATCTTGAGATCCGGATAGGCGTCGAACACCCCGGCGAAGACCAGACGCAGGAAATGGACGCTGGTGTCGACGGCGAAGCCCCATGCCGCGCGGGCCAGATCCTCGTAGCCCGTGAAGTAGGCCTTGACGACATCGGGATGCGGCAAGGCCGGATGAAGATAGATCGGCACGCCCAGCGCCTGGGCGCGTTCGAAGATGACCCAGTATTTTTTCTCGTCGAGGAAGCTGCCCCGCGTATGGCCGTGGATCATGGCGCCCTTGAAGCCCAATTTGGTCACGGCGCGCTCCAGCTCGCCGGCCGCGACATCCGGCGCCGCCGTCGGCAGCGCGGCGAAGCCCGCGAAGCGGTCGGGATGCCGTTTCACCGCCTCGTAAAGCCGGTCGTTGGCGTCCTGGGCGAGCGGGATAGCGTCGGCCGCCTCGAAGGCCTGCGGACCCGGCGAGGTGAAGGACAGCACCTGGATATCGACCCCGGCGGCGTCCATGTAGGCGAGCCGCTGCTGGTCGAGGTCGGCCAGCTGGTCGGCGATGTTGTGGCCGAGATGCTCGCTGCGCGAGGAGAGATAGAAGCCGCGGAAATCCGTCGCGCTCGTCTTCTGCCGCTGCATCGGCGTCGAGAAGTGTTCCTCGATGGCGATGGTCTTGATGCGGCGGTCTTTATCGGTCAGCTGATAAGGCATGGTCGAGGCTCCCGGCGTTTTCTTTCGCCGCATGTATACCCTATCAAGCCGACGCTCGAACTGGTAAATCTAACCGGAACACGTTGGCGTGACGTGCGCGCGCCGGCATGACCGCATCGCCGGAGTTTCTTGCGATTGATTATCAGACTTCCAACTCGGAGAACGCTGCGATGACGCCGAAGTCGAATGTTGCCCCCAAGGACATGCGAACCTGGATCAACGAGCTGGAAGCCGCCGGCGAACTCATTCGCATCGACAAGCCGGTGGACCCGCTCACCCAGATGGGCTCGCTCCTCTATCAATCGCGCGAAAAGGCGCTGTTCTTCGAGAAGCTGCCGCATGGCTGGCGCTCGCTCGGCCAGGCGCCGGCGAATTTGCGCCACGCCGCCATCGCCTTCGGCACCACCCAGGAGGCCTTGGTGCCGCACGTGGCCGAACGGATGGGAAACTGCATCAAGCCGGTCATGGTCGCGGACGGGCCGGTCAAGGAGGTGAAGCTCAAGCGCGGCGAATTCGATCTGACCCAGCTGCCGGTTCACGTGGCGGGACAGCGCGACGGCGGACCGGTGATCGGCTCGGGCCTGATGGTGACCAAGGATCCGGACACCGGAGCCCGGAACGTGAGTTTCCACCGTTTGCAGATCAAGGGACCGAACAAGTCGGGGATCCTGCTTTACCCGCGCCACAGCTGGAAGAACTACCTTAAGTACCAGGCGAAAAACCAGCCGATGCCGGTGGCGATCTTCATCGGCCACTACCCGCTTTATTACGCCGCCGCGGCCACCACGGCCGCCTACGGGCTCGACGAGTTCGAGATCGCCGGGGGTTATCTCGGCGAGGCCGTGCGGCTGGTGAAGTGCGAAACCGTGGACCTCGAGGTCCCGGCCGACGCCGAGATCGTGCTCGAGGGCCATATCCCGCCCCATTACCGCGAGGAGGAAGGCCCGTTTTCGGAATTTCAGGATTACTACGTGACCGGCACGGGGAAGAATCCCGTCGTCGAGTACCAGTGCATGACGCGCCGGCACGACGCGATCTTCAAGAATCTGCAGAACGGCTCGGAAATGGAAGGCTGCGTCTTCCACAAGCTGCCGATGAGCGCGGCGATTTTCCGCCGGCTCAAGGACGTGGGCGGCGGGCCCAATCTGCACAACGTGGCGGTGTTGCCCGGCATTTTCGGCCTGGTGGTGCAGATGACGCCGCGGGCCTACGGCGAAGCCAAGAACCTGCTGCTGGCGGCGCTGTCCTCCGAATACCAGCATCCGAAGATCGCCATCGCGGTCGACGCCGACGTCGATATCTTCAATCCGTCGGAGCTGCTCTGGGCGCTTTCGACGCGGGTCAATCCGCAAGAGGATGTGGTCATCATCCCCGGCACCCACAACCACGCCATGGACGCGGCCCTGCCGGAGCTGGGGGCGCCGGGAACCGGGCTGTGGCAGCGTCTCGGCTCCAAGATGCTGATCGACGCCACGATCCCGCCGCCCGCCGATCCGAAGGCCCGCGCCATGTTCGAGCGCATCCGGCCGCATAATCCCCATCTCCGGCTGGAGGAATTCGCCGCGAAAGACTCGCTCGCGCTGGTGCGCGCGCTGTCGCCGCTGTTCTTCGGCTCGAAGCTGCTCGACGGGAAATGAGCGCGGCCGCGCGAGAAGGAAAGAACCGAAAGGCCGGGCAACCGGTTGCCGATTGACATAACCCGCAAACCAAAAAGACGGGCGATGGACGCAGGAGGAAACGATGAAACTCAAATTGGCCGTTTTGATTTGCGCCGTGGCGGGAACGATCGGGGCGCTGTGGGCGCCCCCCGCCGCCGCGGATGACGTCACCACGCTGAAAATCTCGACCTTCGAGCCGATCGGCAATCACTACACGATCTGGCTCCAGTCATGGGCCGCGATGTTGGACCAGCGTTCGGGCGGGCGCCTCAAGGTCGAGGTTTTTCCCTCGAATCAAATGGGCTCCATGCCGCACCAATTCGATCTGGCGAGGACGGGCGTCGCCGATATTTCCTTCGCGCTCCATGGCGGGACGCCCGGCCGCTTTCCGCTCACCGAGCTCTCGCACGCGCCCTTCCTCATCCCGAACTCGGAGGTGGGTTCGGTCGCGCTCACGTCGCTGGTACCCGGCTATCTCGCCCAGGAATACGAAAGCGTGCACGTGCTTTGCCTGACCACCACCACGCCGCTCGCGCTCGTGACCACGAAGGTCGCGGTCCGCCGGCCGGAGGACATGAAGGGATTGCGCATCCGGCATCCGGACAGCGTCGCCGCGGCAAGCCTGAGCGCGCTGGGCGCCGTTCCGGTCTTCATCGAGCCGGCGCAGATCGCCGATGCGCTCAACAAGGGCACCATCGACGGGGCGCTTTTGGCGTGGGAGGCCCTGCAATCGTTTCAAGTCTCCGCGCGCTACGTGACGGATTGGGGCGGCAACGTCACCACCTTCGTCCTCGCCATGAACCGCGCGACCTATGACGGCCTGCCGGCGGATCTGAAAAAACTCATCGACGATTCGACCGGCCTCAAGGCGGCGCGGGAGATGGGAATAGCCACGGACAAGGCGGCGCTGGACGGGCGCGCCTATGCGCGCAAGAACGGGATGGAGATCATCGATTTGTCGCCGACCCAGCGCAAGGCCTTCGCCGCCGCGACCAAGGCCGCCATCGCCCAGCTGGTCGTCGAGCAGGATCAGAAAGGACTCAAGGCGTCGCAATTCTTCAAGGCGCTGACCGAGAAGGTGACGGCTCTCCAGGCGAGCCAGGGAAAGCAGCCATAGCTCGGGCCGGCCTTGAGCGGCGAGGCACGCACGGAGCCGGCATGACGGATTCGCCGCCGAACCGGGTCGCGGGATTTCTGACCAACGTCGCCGGCGCGTCGCTCACCGTCATGATGCTGGTGACGGTGGCCGACGTATTCCTGCGCAACGTCTTCGACAAGCCGATTTACGGATCGGTGGAGCTCGTTCAAGGCACGCTGGTCTACATGGTCTTCCTCGGCATTCCGGAGACCTTCGTGCGCGGCGGGCACGTGACCGTCGACATCGCGGACCATGTGTTCGGGCCTCGCGTGATCGACTGGTTCAAGGCGTTCGCCCGGCTTTTTTCGCTGGCCTTCCTCGCGATGATGCTTTGGACCATGGCGGCGCGGGCGCGCGACGCTTATGCGCTCGGCGACACGACCTCGGACCTGACGATCCCCCTGATCGCGTTCTGGGCGCCCATGCTGCTGGGCACCGTCTGTTCGATCGTCGCGCTTTGCCTGCCGGCGCTGCGCGACGTCCAGACTCTGCTGCGGCGGAAAGCGTGAGCATGGCGCCGCAAACCATCGGCCTGCTCGGCATGCTCGCTCTGCTCGCGCTCATTTTCATGCGCGTGCCGGTGGCGGTTTCCCTGGGCATCGTCGGCTTCGTCGGCTATGCCGCCATCGAAGGCTGGCAGAAGGCCCTGCTCGTGCTCGGCGACACGCCGTTCGACATCGCCTCGGGCTACGCGTTGTCGGTCGTGCCGCTGTTCATCCTGATGGGCGCGTTGGCTTCCGAATTCGGCATGTCGGCCAAGCTCTTCAAGGCCACGAAATCCCTGTTCAACGGCTTCCGCGGCGCCGAAGCCCTGGCGACGATCGGCGCATGCGCGGGATTCGCCGCGGTGTGCGGCTCCTCGCTTGCCACCGCCGCGACCATGAGCCGCATCGCGATCCCCGAAATGCGGGCGGCCGGCTACGACGACCGTCTTTCGACCGGCGTGGTGGCGGCGGGCGGAACCCTCGGCATCCTGCTGCCGCCGTCGATCATCTTCGTCATCTACGCGATCATCGCGCAGCAATCGGTTCTGAGGCTGTTCGCCGCCGGCCTGATTCCCGGCCTGGTTCTGATGGTGCTCTACATGCTGGTGGTCGGGATTCTGGTCGTGGTGCGGCCGGCTTGGGCGAAATCCGGCCCACCGCTCTCCCCGCGCCAGCGTCTGCGCGACATGCTGGAGATGTGGGAGATCGCGCTGCTCTTCTGCGTGTCAATCGGCGGCATGTATGCGGGCCTGTTCAGCCCGACCGAAGCGGCCGCGATCGGCGCGTTCGGCGCCTTCCTGCTCGCCACGGTCACCGGACAAATGTCGCTTCCCAAGTTCTGGAAATGCGTCAAGCAGTCGGTCCAGACCACGGCGATGCTGTTTTTCATCATGATCGGGGCGTTTATTTTTTCCTACTTCGTCGTGCAGACGCAATTGCCGGTGACATTGGTGGCGCTGGTTCGCGAAGCGGGCCTGTCGCCCCTCAACGTGATGATCGTCCTGATCGTCATCTACATCGTCCTGGGCTGCTTCCTCGACGCCATCGGGATGATCCTCGTGACGGTGCCGATTTTCTTTCCCCTGGTGGTGGAGAACGGCTTCGATCCGGTGTGGTTCGGCGTGATGCTGGTGACGCTGATGGAGATCGGGCTGATCCACCCCCCGGTCGGCATGAACCTGTTCGTCATTCGCGCCCAGATACCCGACATCCCCTTGTCCGCGATCTATCTCGGCGTCGTGCCCTTTCTCCTCGCCCAGGCGGCGCTCATCGTCCTGCTTCTGGCCTTCCCCCACATGGCCTTGTGGCTTCCCACCGCGCTTTACGGCCGATAGGCGGTAGCCGGAAGCCGCGGCGCGCCGGTTCGAATCGGGCCGGCGGCAAGGCCCGGTAACCGCCTCGTCCCGTGCGTCATTCCGCCCCAGGCAAGGCATTGATCCATGTCAAAGCACGCCGGGACCGCCGGTCGGATACTCGCGGCGGTTATCGGAATGGTCGCGCCCGCATCACGGCGCTCGGGATTAGGCCCTTGAAAATTAAGGTAAACGGGCTGCCGCGGAATAGGAACGATGGAAACGTCCAATTTTGAAATCGTGGCCCGGGAGGATTTCTCGGATGTCACTTACCTGCTTGAGGTGCGCCATCCGCTGATGGCCAAGGCCGCCAAGCCGGGGCAATTCGTCATCGTCATGCTGAACGAGCACGGCGAGCGGATTCCGCTCACCATCGCCGATTTCGACCGCAAGAAAGGGACCATCACCTTGGTCATTCAGGCGGTCGGCAAGACCACCAAGCAGATGCAGCAGGAATGCCGGGTCGGGACGAGGCTCTACGGCATGGTCGGCCCGATGGGCATCCCGAGCCCGATCAGCCACGCGAAGAAGGTGATCTGCGTCGGCGGCGGCTTGGGCGTGGCGCCGATCTATCCCCAGGCGCGCGGCTTCAAGGAAAGCGGCGCCTATGTGATCGCCATCCTCGGTTTCCGCACCAAGGATTTGGTGTTCTGGGAAGACAAATTCCGCGCTTGCTGCGACGAACTCATCTTGTGCACGAATGACGGTTCGGCCGGCATGAAGGGCATGATCACCGACGGCATCAAGGTCGCCTTGGCGGGACATGCCAACGTCGAAGAGGTGATCGCGATCGGCCCGCCGGTCATGATGAAGGCCACCGCCGAGGCGACGCGCGCGGCCAAGATCAAGACCATGGTGAGCGTCAACCCGATCATGGTCGACGGCACCGGGATGTGCGGCGGCTGCCGCGTGAAGGTCGGCGGCAAGGTGAAATTCGCCTGCGTGGACGGGCCGGACTTCGACGGCCATCAGGTCGATTTCGACGACTTGATGACGCGCCTGCGGCGCTTCACGGAAGTCGAGCATGAAGCCGAGAAGCGCTGGTCGGAAAACTGCCGTTTGACCAAGGAAATCGGCCCGAGCGCGCTCCATGCCGTGAAACGCGCCGCGCAAGGCGAATTGCTGGAACTGCCGGACCCGTTCGAGGATTCGAGGGGCGGCTAGATCGGTTCGCGGTTTTCAGGATAGCCGCCAGGGAAATATTGAGATGGCAAAGAAGAAGACGATAAGAAGCATTCCGCAAGAACGCACGGCGATGCGCGAGCAGGACCCGCAGGCGCGGGCCAAGAATTTCCAGGAGGTCGCCTGCGGTTACAGCCTGGAGGACGCGCTGCGCGAATCCGAGCGGTGCCTGATGTGTCCGGACGAACCCTGCATCGCCGGCTGCCCGGTGGGAATCAACATCCCCGGCTTCATCCAGAAAGTGACCGAGAAGAATTTCCGCGGCGCCTACGACATCCTCACCGACACCAATCTGCTGCCGTCGATTTGCGGCCGGGTGTGTCCGCAGGAGAACCAATGCGAAGGCGTGTGCACGGTCGGCGAAACGCTCGAACCGGTCGCCATCGGACGCCTGGAGCGCTTCGTCGGCGACGCCGCCATCAAGGAGGGCTGGGTCAACATTCCCTATATCGAGCCCAACCGGTTCAAGGTCGGGATCGTCGGCTCCGGGCCGGCGGGCATGGCCTGCGCGGCCGACATGGCCAAGGCGGGCTGCGACGTCACCGTCTACGAAGCCTTTCACCAGGCGGGCGGCGTGCTGAAATACGGCATTCCCGATTTCCGCCTGCCCAACGCGGTGATCGACGCCGAGATCAACAATCTGAAGAAATTGGGGATCAAGTTCGAGTGCAACACCCTGGTCGGCCGCCTGTTCACCATCGAACAGATGATCGACGAGATGGGCTATCACGCGGTGTTCGTCGGCGTCGGCGCCGGCTATCCGACCATGCTCGGGATTCCGGGCGATTCCCTGAACGGCGTGCTGTCGGCCAACGAGCTGCTGACGCGCTGCAACCTGATGCGCGCCAAGGATTTCCCGAATTTCGACACGCCGATGCCCATCGGCAAGCGGGTCGCCGTGGTCGGCGCCGGCAACACGGCGATGGACGCGACCAGGGTGGCGCTGCGTTTGGGCGCGGAGAAGGTCTATTGCATCTATCGCCGCTCGCGCACCGAGGCGCCGGCGCGGGCCGAGGAAGTGCACCACGCCGAACAGGAAGGGGTGGAATTCCACTGGCTCACCAACCCGGTGTCGATCCTCGACGACGGCAAGGGCGACGTGCGCGGCATGCGCTGCATCCGCATGGAGCTCGGCGAACCCGATGAGTCGGGCCGCCGCCGCCCGGTTCCGGTCGCCGGCAGCGAATTCGATTTCGAGACCGACCTGATCGTCTATGCGATCGGCACCAACGCCAATCCGATCATGGGCCAGACCTCGAAGCTGAAACTGAACAAATGGGGCTATATCGGCGTCGACGGCAGTCTGGCGACGTCGGTGCAGGGCGTCTTCGCCGGCGGCGACATCGTCACCGGAGCCGCGACCGTGATCGAGGCCATGGGCGCGGGCCGCAAGGCGGCGCGGGCCATGAAAGCCTATCTCGGCATCCGCGACGCCGGCCTGCCTTACCTCAACCGGAGCGAAACCGGCGCCGGCACGTTTTTGGGCATCGACACCAAGGAGCGGAATTTTGCGCGCGTGCGCGTTGCCTAGGCCCCGACTCCCCGGCCTGACGGCGCCACGGCTCGACAGCGAACACGGGACAACATGGACGACATGACCATACAGGGTACGATTGAGACGGCCGAGATCGGAACGCGGCGGCAAGCGAAAAAAGCGGCCGTCGCGCTGAAGGAACACATCATCGAAATCATCAGCGATTCCGGCGAAGGCGCGCAGAAATGCGGCCAGTCCCTGGGCGCGATCGCGGCGCAGATGGGCAACGGCGTCTGGACCACGGAGATCATTCCCGCCGAAATCCGCCCGCCGGCGCGCAGCGTCGCCGGAGCCAGCGGCAACCGCATCCGCATCGGCTCGGGCTACATCACCAACGGCGGCGACGAGACCGACCTGGTGGTGGCGTTCAACGAACAGGTGCTGCTCGGCCGGGTGCGGGCGAAGGAACTCAAGCCCGGCTGCATCATCCTGCTGGAAAGCATGTGGCGCACCAATACCGATCCGAAAATCGTGGCGTCCTATATCGAGACTCACGACCGGCTCGTGGCCGCGGGATACAAGGTTTTCGAAATCCCGATGGAGCAGGAATGCCATGCCGTCGTCACCGACGCGCGGCGCGGCAAGAACATGTTCGCGCTCGGCATGCTGTGCCACATCTACAGCCTCGAGCTGAAGCTGGCGGTGGATCAGATCGTTCTCGCCTTCGGCAAGAAGGACAAAGCCGTCGTCGATTCGAACATCAAGCTGCTGGAAGCCGGGTACAAGTGGGCGGAAGCCAATCTCGACTTTTGCTACACCATCCCGGCCAAGCGCCCGACCGAACCGCAAATCTCGATCAACGGCAATACGGCGGTGGCGTTGGGGGTGATGGCGTCGGGGATGGAAATCTGCGCCATGTACCCGATCACGCCCGCGACCTCGGCCTCGCATTATCTGTCCGAGGTCTTCGAGAAGGTCGGCGGCCTCGTGCACCAGGCCGAGGACGAGATTTCCGCCTGCGCCTTCGCCATCGGGGCTTCTTATGCGGGGAAATGCGCGGTCACCATCACCTCCGGCCCGGGTTATTCCCTGAAACAGGAGGCGATCGGGCTCGCGGTCATGGGAGAAATTCCCCTGGTCGTGGTGAACGTCCAGCGCGGCGGCCCCAGCACCGGCCAGCCGACCAAGATGGAACAAGGCGATCTGATGGCCGCGATTTTCGGCAGCCACGGCGACGCGCCCAAGGTGGTGATGGCGCCGGGCACCATCGAGGAATGTTTCTACGCCATCGTCACCGCGCGCAAGATCGCCGAAACCTTCAACATGGTGGTGGTGGTGCTGTCCGACGCGGGCCTCGCCACCTCGCAGCAACCCTTCCCGCGCCCGAAATTCAGCGAAAGCTGGATGGCGCCGCCGATCGACCAAAGCCCGGTTCCCAAGGGCGCGAAGCCCTATGACTGGGACGACACCACCGGTCTCGCGCGCCGCTTCATTCCGGGCCAGCCCGGCGGCATGCACACCCTCACCGGGCTCGCGCATGACAGCGACAGCCACGTCGCCTACGACGCCGAAATCAACGAACAGGCCCTGCGCTTCCGCAGCCTGAAACTGGCCGCGCTGCAGAAAACCCTCAAGGCGCCGGCGGTGTGCGGCGATCCCACCGGCGATCTGCTGGTGATCGGCTGGGGCAGCACCAAGGGCGCGATCGAAGAGGCGGTCGGGACGATGCGCGCCGAAGGGTACAAGGTGTCCTCCATGCACCTGCAGTTCCTCCAGCCCCTGCCGCCGGGGATCAAGGACGTCATGTTGGGGTTCAAGAAGGTCATGACCGTCGAGAGCAACTGGAGCGACCGTCCCCAGGACAAGATCATCGACGAAACCAACCGCCGCTATTCCTCTCTGGCGATCCTGCTGCGCTCGCGCTACCTGGTCGATATCGACTGCTGGAGCGAGGTCAAGGGCCAGCCGATCAAGCCCGGCACCATCCGCCGCGTCATGATCGAAAAACTGAAACAGTAGATGCGGGTTAGGGAAAGGTTATGACCATGATGTCCGCCACCGAGTGTCTGCTGCAGATGCACGACGAGCGTTTCGAATTGGAGGATTATCAGGGCGGCGTGCCGCGCTGGTGCACCGGCTGCGGCGACAACGCCATTCTCGCGGCGGTGCAGCGGCTGTGCCGCGACGAGGCGTTGCGGCCGGAAAAGACCGTGTTCGTGTCCGGGATCGGCTGCTCCAGCCGCTTTCCGCATTACATGAAGACCTACGGTTTCCACGGCATCCACGGGCGGGCGCTGCCGGTCGCCGAAGGCGTGAAGATGTCGCGCCCCGACCTCACCGTGTTCGTCAACACCGGCGACGGCGATTGCTGCAGCATCGGCGCCGCGCATTGGATTCACGCCATCCGCTACAACATGAACCTCACGGTGTTCCTGCACGACAATCAGATTTACGGCCTGACCAAGAAACAGGCGTCGCCGACCTCGCCGATCGGCACCAAGAGCAACACCACCCCGCGCGGCAGCTATCTCGAGGCCATGAATCCCCTGACGGTCACGCTCGGCGTCCAGAACGTCTCGTTCGTCGCCCAAGCGGCCGACTGGATTCCCGAGGTGCTGTTCGACATCGTCAAGGCGGCCTACCACCACAAGGGACTGTCCTTCGTCCGCATCATCCAGCGTTGTCCGGAGTGGCTGCCGAAGGCGTTCGATCCCTGGCTGCACGACCCCAGCAAGGTCCAGCTGCTCAATCACGCGAACGGCCTGCAGCTCAGCTCGAGCCTGTCGAAGGTCTACAAAAACCAGCTGCAGCACGACCCCTCGGACATCAACCGGGCGCGCGAAATCGCCTCGAGCCGCGACATCATTCCGGTCGGGATCCTGTATCGCGACGAGACGGTGCCCTGTTACGAGGATTTGCGGATTTCCCGCACCCTGCACACGGCCGAGCAGACGCGGACGGGGCTCGATGCGGAACTCGACAAGTACACGATCTGGCCGCAAGGCGCGGAGCAAAAAGTGGCGTAAGGCGCCGTCATCGGCGGCAAGAGAGCAAGGCAGGTTGACAAGGACATGGACGCGGATACCCAAGCGCAAGTTGCTTTTTTCCTGACCGGCCGGCGGCCGGGCGAACATCTGGACGCGGTCGACGGGCTGGGCCTGCGCCCGGCGCTGTTCGCCGGATACCGTGAGCTTTCCCGGCTGCGCTACGATTTTCCGCTGGTGCTGGTCCCCGGCCGCGCCGACGGCCAGTTCGCGCAGTCGCTCTCGGGTCTGGTCGACAACGCCCTCAAAACCGCCGCGCAAGGCGCCGATGCCGAGCGCATCCGGAGCCATGCGCTGCGCCTGGAACAGGAGATTCGCGTTCTCGTTGCCGAAGGCGCGACCGGTTCGTTGTCCGTACTGTGGGACAAGGCGGCGGCCAAGCTGACCAAGGGCGCGGACAAGTCCTTCGCCGACAGCCTGAAGCGCGTCCGCGCCGCGATCAAGCTCGACGGCGAGGTGGCGGATTGCGACGTGGACTTGCCCGCGCGGCTGCTGCGCCATGCCTGGAGCGTGGTGCAGAAGCAGAAAGCCGAGGCGTTCCGCGCCAATCTCGACCGGCTGGCGCTGAAACTGTCGGACATTTTCAAGGCCTATGACGAACGCTCCGAAACGGGGCGTAGCGCCAAGCACCTGAAGGCGTCGGTCGGGACCGGCTTCGGCGATTCGTTCGACTTCGATGCGATGTCGCGCATCCTCGCCAAGGCCCTGCCCAAGGACGAGTTCCCCGAGAGCCGGCGCAAGCGCATCCGCGCGCTGCTCGACGTTCTGGGCAAGCAGCAGTTCTTCCCCGCCCCCGCCCCGGCCGCGCCGGCGAAAAAGACCGCCGCCGCCAAGCCCTATGCCTTCCTGTTCGACAGCTGCGCCGAGGCGCTGCAGGCTTTCCGCGAGCGTTTGCCCAAGCTGATCGAACTCGCCAAGGCCATCGCGGTCGCCGAGCTGGAAATCGACGGGCAGTACGACGAAGCCAGGCACGACGCGTTGTTCGAGCAATTCGGCGCGAACGGACTCGATCCGCAGGAGCTGGCGCCGTTCCCCGACTATCTGGTCTGCGTCAACGCCGGAAAATTGCAGGCGTCCGAGCACGCCCAGCTGATGGAAATCCTGTCCTCGAGCCTGCCGATCAAGGTGCTGTTCCAGATCGACGACATCCTCGAGGAGGCGCCGGACAGCGAAGGCAGCCTCACCACCGGCATGCGCAGCCGGCAGATCGCCAACATGGCGATCGGCCTCAACCAGGTCTATGTGCTGCAATCGAGCAGCTCGAACCTGTTCCAGTTCCGCGAGCGTCTGCTGCGCGGGCTGGCTTATCGCGGGCCCGCCCTGTTCAGCGTGTTCTCGGGCGCGAGCGCCAAGGCCTCCGGCCTGCCGCCCTATCTGATGGCGGCGGCGGCGATGGAATCGCGCGCCTTCCCGGCCTTCACCTACGATCCGTCGGCGGGCGCGGATTGGGCGTCGCGTTTCTTCCTCGATGCCAATTCGCAGATGGAACTCGATTGGCCGATCCAGAATTTTTCCTACGAGGACCAGGCGCATCAGAGCGTGTCGGAGGATTTGGCCTTCACCCTGGTCGATTTCGTCGCCAGCGACCGCCGTTACGCCCGGCATCTGGCGCGGGTTCCGCGCCAAAAGTGGAACGGCAGCCTGATCCCGGTGGACGAATCGCTGACGCGCGAACGGAAGGGCCTGCCGGACAAGGTGCCCAGCCTGCTGATGGTCGACGCCCAGAACGTGCTGCAGAAAGTGATCGTCGACGAAAGGCTGATCCGCGAGGCGCGCCGCTGCCGCGAGATGTGGCACAGCCTGCAGGAGCTGGGCGGGGTGCACAATTCGCACGCCGAAAAACTGCTCGCGCGCGAGAAGAAGACCTGGGAAGAGCGCATGCGGCAGGAAGCCGAGAAACACGCGGCGGCGGCGCCGGTGGCATCCGCGCCGGTTGCGGCGGCCAAGCCGGCGGCTTCGGCCGCGCCGGCAGCGGCCAGCGCCCCGGTGGAGCAGGAACCTGAACACCCGCCCGGCGAGGCCTATATCGAGACGCCGCGGTGCTCGACCTGCAACGA
>Ga0187847_10002883_pt1 | contig 13510 bp, 8 predicted proteins | sample June2016WEW_4_10_FD_132458 | JGI IMG/M metagenome (GOLD analysis project Ga0187847, IMG submission 132458) | Peatland microbial communities from SPRUCE experiment site at the Marcell Experimental Forest, Minnesota, USA - June2016WEW_4_10 | ecosystem: Environmental > Terrestrial > Soil > Wetlands...
CCAAGTGTTTACCAACTGGGCCAGTTCCCGATTTCTGCCACACATGGCGAGGGCAATCGAAGTCACAATCGTTCAATATTCAAATTCCGAACAACATGTTGTTGGAAAGTTAGATAGAGGGGGCGTCCGGGCTGGCTCCGGAAGCCGGAACGCGCTATAACGGCCCTAGAGGGCGTCAATTAGACTTAGACAGAAGCGCTTCTGTCAGAAAGCAGCCGGACTTTCCTGTTCAGACAGTTTCATCTGATTTGGCGGGCTTCGCCCGAGGCGGGGCGGGAACCCCAGCAGAGCGATTGGAAGTTTCAACCATCATCAGCAGAAACTCTGATTTCTTCATTCTCGCGAGGTCAAGAATGAAACGTCTACATCTGATCGGCCTGGTTTTGTCGGCTCTGATGTTCGCTACATCTTTGCCAGCACGATCCGCGGGTCCTGATGATCGTCAGATCACCGATCCGAAATCCATCATCTCGGCGTCAAACTTAAGAGCCCATCCGGTACCGATTGATGATCTTTATTTCACGCGATCGGTTTCCGACGCATCTTGGTCGCCCGATGGAACAGAAATCCTGTTCATTACCAACATGGCTGGCCGGCCGAACTTGTGGAAGATGAGTTCAACTGGCGGTTGGCCCATCCAACTTGTACAGTCCGAAGAACGTCAGCTCGGCGGCACTTGGTCGCCCGACGGGAAGTGGATTGTTTTTCAGCAGGACACTGGTGGCAACGAATTGTGGGACATTTTCGCTGTGCCTAGCGACGGGGGCGAGGTTGTCAATCTCACGCACACGCCCGACATCCGCGAAGAGTCGCCGCGCTGGTCTCCCGACGGAAAGACTATCGCGATGAATTACAAGCCGAAGGAAGGCACCGTTTATGATCTCGCCCTGTTGGACTGGACGACACGCCAAGTCCGCAAGCTGACGCACGAGGAAACTCCCAATCATTCCTGGTACTCCGTGGCCTGGAGTCCCAATGGAACAACTTTGTATGCCAATCGGGTTGATGTGAGCTTTACCGATGCCGATGTTTATGCCGTGGACGTAACCACCGGACAGACGACGAATCTGACTCCGCACGAAGGCAAGGTTTTGAATTTCTCTTCTTCCTTGTCGCCCGATGGAAAGACACTTCTGATCACCAGCAACGAGAAGGAAGGATATCAGAACATCGCCTTGCTGGATGTTGCCACCAGGAAACGAACCTGGGTCACGGATACGAAATGGGAAGCTACTTCCGGAGATTTCTCTCCCAGCGGCGAATCATTCACCTATACGCTCAACGCGGACGGCCTGACCGACCTCTACCTGGTTAATATCGCAACCGTGCGCGCCGAAAAAATCCCTATGGAAGCGGGACTCAACAGCTTCTCTGTTTATCCGAACTCGTTTTCTCCGTCGGGCAACCGTTTGCTGCTCTCGCATGAGAGTTCGGTTCAGCCCGCCGATTTCTGGATCTATGATGTCGCCTCCCGAAGCGCCAGCCAGTTCACGCATACTGCCATTGCCAGCCTCAATTCGGCGGCGATGCCAGAGTCGCAGATTGTCCACTACAAGACCTTTGATGGCAAAAACATCAGCGCGCTGATGTGGGTTCCATTTAATTTGAAGCGGGACGGCTCGAATCCTGCCCTTGTGCTGCCTCATGGAGGACCGACGGGGCAAGTTCAGGACTACTGGAGCCCGCGTATAGCGGCTCTCGTGTCGCGAGGTTACATTTGCATTGCTCCGAACGTGCGGGGGTCGACGGGATACGGAATGGATTTTCAGCGAGCCAACTATCAAGATCTGGGAGGCGGCGACTTGCAGGACGAGGTTTACGCAACCAAATTCCTGCAGTCCACTGGTTACGTCGATGCCAAGAAGATAGGGATAACGGGTGGCTCTTATGGCGGGTTCATGACGCTGATGGCGATCGGCAAGACTCCAGACACCTGGTCGGCCGCGGTGGAACTGTTCGGCATCATCGACTGGATGACGATGCTCCAACACTCCGACCCGGAGCTGCAGCAGTATGAGAAGAGTCTCTTGGGAGACCCTGTAAAAGATAAGAAAATGTACGACGCAGCCTCGCCGATCAGCTATATCCGCAATGTAAGAGCTCCACTGCTGGTTTTACAGGGCGATAACGATCCCCGGGTGCCGAAAGAGGAAGCCATACAAGTCGTCGATCTATTAAGAAAAGATGGCAAGGTTGTAGACGCACATTACTATCCGAACGAGGGCCACGGATTTGCGAAGCGTGAAAATCAGATCGATGCGATTCGTCGCACCGTGGATTGGTTTGACAAATACTTGAAGGCCGCGCAGTAGTGCTGTTCTCCGAAGCGTAAACCTGCTCATGTTTACTTCCAGAGTTCTTGAGAACAAGCGGTTGTTCCTGCGTTTGCGCACTTGAAGCAGGGTAGTTGTGACCCATGAAGAACACGAGGAAGCCAAAATGTTTGGTTGCCCCGTCGGGGGACTTGGCGGCAAGCGCAGGCGGCGCCCGATTCCGCCATCAATTCTTCGGAACGGCACGCCCTGGTCGACGATCCCTGATACCTGGATCCCGCGGCACCCTTCTAAGTGCCAGCCCGAAGAGGCGACCAGCATCGAGCCGATGCATGGAGGACTGGCGGTTGAGTCCGTCACCCAAATGCGAAACGCCCTTTTGACGCGCGATGCCGATCAGCATAGCCGCTTTGCGGTGTTCGCACGGCTTCTGGGCTGAGACTGCGACTCCTTCGCGGTAAGTAGTTTTCGGAGCATGCGCACGGCGCGCGGAATGTCCTCTACCGGCGTACCCGCAAAACCCAGGACAAAGCCAGCGCGCGACAACCCGCCCATGTAGGAGGGAGAGAGAGGCCAGAGCCAAAGTTTCTGGCGGCTGGCTCGTTCTGCAATTTCGCAATCCCGGCTCCCGGCGGGCAGCGTCACAGCCAGATTCATGCCAGCCTCGCCGCCGAGCACCTCGACCATGGAGCCGAGTTCCTTGCCGATGCTCTCCACCAACGCAGTGCGCCGCTCACCATAAAGGATCCTCATCCTTCGGATATGGCGCGCAAAATGGCCTTCACCAATAAAATCCGCAAGCACATTCTGATAGAAACTTGGCGAGCCAAGATCCATAACACAACGGGTACTTACAAAACGATCGACGAGGTCCGATGGAATGACTATGTAGCCGAGGCGCAAAGAAGGAAATAGGACTTTGCTGAAGGTACCGATGTATATCACGCGATCGTTACTATCGAGCCCCTGCAAGGAAGCGATCGGCAGGCTTTCGTACCGATACTCGCTGTCATAATCATCCTCGATGATCCAGGATCCCGTGTTCTGTGCCCACTCCAGCAGTTGAAGGCGCCGCGCCGCGCCCATCGTCACACCCAGCGGAAATTGATGAGAGGGCGTAACAAACGCGGCGCGGGCCTTGCGGCACAGCTTGATGGCAGCCGCCACATTCAGGCCATCGTCGTCGACTGGCACGGGCACCAGATCGCAGCCATTGAGCGCGAAGGCATCCCGCGCCAGACCGTAACCCGGTTCTTCAACCCACACATTGCTTCCTGGGTCGAGCAGAACGCGCGCCGTAATCTCGAGCGCCTGCTGAGACCCGCTGACGATCATGACTTGCTCGGCTTCGCAATGGAGTGACCTTGCCGTTCTCAAATAGCTCGCGACCGTTTCCCGCAGACGCTGGGAACCTATCAGCTCGCCGTAGTGAAAAGTCTTGGCGTCCATACTTCGAGAATGGCGCGCGACCAGATTCGACCAGACCTGGAGTGGAAAGTGATCAAAAGCTACCTGGCCCACGCGAAATGGTCCCCAACCTTGCATCCACGGCTGAACCTGGCGACGGGGAAGGTTCGAAACACGTCGCGCGAACGGCCGAGAGCCAGAGCGGCTTGCCGCGGAGCGGGTGCCAATTGATTCGCTCGACGTGAACTGCTCCGGGAGAGAACTGGAAACAACGGTCCCAGCGCCGACGCGGCTCTCGAAATAGCCTTCCGCCAAAAGCTGGGCGTATGCATTCACAACCGGGAAGCGCGAAACTCCCAGTTCCGAAGCAAGCACCCGGGTGGACGGAATTCGCTGGCCTGGGCGCAGACTGGCAGCGACAATTGCTGCGCGATAGGCATCATAGATTTGCCTGTGCAGAGCCCTCGGCGCCTTCCGATCGATGGCGATCACGGGAAGAAGCCCGGAGGCTACCCTCTTCATGCGACGGATGATAATGGTTATGTACAAATCTCGTCAAGTGGCTATTGTTTCTGACCATTTTCAGAGGTAAGGTTGAAAAAACATAAGCGGTCCTCGCCAAGATCTCGGACAGTCAGGCCTATATGTGCGGAGCAACCGTGAAAGAGCTTCCATTGGAACCGTTTGAAAATCCAGATTTCGGGCAAGTATCAATGGAAATAGAACCCGCGGGATTGCGGAAGCCTATCCTTGTGTCGCGGGCGCTTGCCCACCAACCGCCTCCCAGAATCGCCATCAAGGTAAAGGGGAGAATTCTCTTTATTAGACCTGCAGATGTAATCGCGATTGAGGCACAGGGCAATTACGTTGCGCTCCGGTGCGGTTCGAGTACCCACCTGTTGCGTGAGTCGATCTCGGCAGTGGCGGAAAAGCTCGAATCCAACGGATTCATCAGGATCCACCGCTCCGTATTAGTCAATATCTCGTTTGTAGAAGAGATAAGACCGCATACCACAGGAGAGTACATTCTCCAGTTGAAGGGCGGAAAGAAATACACCGTCACGCGCATTTACAAAAAGAATCTCAAATCCCTCGCGGAGTCCTGGATCGGAACCGGAGTATTCTTTCCGGATTGATGCCAGCGTTCACTGCCCTCCCCGGAGGTCCGGCATATTCTATAAAGTTACAGCAGGAGTTATGGCGCAACTATTGATTCTTGGATGTGGCGTCTTGGGCTCATACCGTCAATCGTATATTCCGTCGCGTTTCTCTACCCTATCGTCTTATTGAGAACTTATAAAACGCACACTAACATCCAGGCAATGGCAGTCCAACGCAGGCAAAAGAACAGAACCGCAAGTACTGAAGATTGCATTGATTTCTCTCGACCCATGGCATCATTATTTTCGCTGAGAATATCCTCGGGCAGAAGAGCGAACGCGCTGAACTTCTTAGCTTCTTTGCGACAGGGCACGAAGAAATGAGGGGGAGCCTCGCGGCTCCCCCATTTTCCTGGTCCGAGGTTTGGCCTAGAAGGTCAGTCGCAATGACAACTGACCGAACCGGCGCTCATCATGATTAGCACCCAAGGCAAGCGAATTGAGGCCGCCCTTAAGCGCCACGACTTGGTTGAATCCGTTCGCCAGGACGGGCCCCGAGAAGCCGTATTCCAGATTACCCGTATTAACGAACAGATCGTGGTGATTGAGAACGTTGAAGCCTTCGGCGCGGAATTGGAGACCGAACCGCTCCGTGACTTTGAAGTTCTTTTGGACAGCCGCATCGATGTTCCAGGCGCCCGGTCCACGCAGAGAGTTCCTGCTCATCATACCGGCAGGGAAGGGGCCGAAGTCCGAGAGACCCAGGGCCGGGTCTAAAGGCGCAAGACTCAACGGTGACGGTACCGCCAAGACGGCGTATGCATTCGCCCCGACCGGATTGCTCGGACCACTGACGTGGTGGCTCACAAACGGCGTGGCGGGCGTCAAGCGTGGAACGGTGAGGTCGTTCAAGTCATTGGAATAGTCGAAGATCGAGAATGGCGTCCCAGATCGTGCGGTAAAGATGCCCGCCACCTCCCAGCCTCCCAGCGCCTCCCCTAAACCCTTGCCGCTTTTGAACCAGGGAGTGTCCCAAATCGGTGATATTACGACCCGGTGCCGGACGTCATAGTCGGAACTTCCCCAGTCCAGCTTCGGGTCAAACGGATCGGTGTAGCCAAGTGAGCCAATCGAACCCGAAGCTCCCTGCAAGCTATCGGAGAAGGTGGAGCTCAGATCGTCTATCGAATGCGCCCATGTATAGTTGGCAACCAGGCTCAGACCGGTGTGGCGGATGTCCTGTGTCTGAAACTTGAAGTTTAGAGAATCGTAAGCGCTCGAACCCCCACTGCCACGCGCATTGATGTTCGCATATTGCTGATTCGCCCGCGTGTAACACTGGCCAGTGCCGGGCGTCGTGGCGCTAACGGAAGGAGTAACGCAATCGTTAACTGTAACTCCATTGTATCCTGTAAACGGCGAGGCGAATGGGCTTTGATCTCCAAGATAAAACTGACCCGCGCCCTCTCCGTTCTCGGCTGAGATGTCGTAAAGGTGGACACCGTGCGCGCCGCTATATCCCACATCGACGATCGTGTTCCGAGCTACCTCGCGTTGTAAATCCAGACTCCAGAATTGCGTCTGCGCCGTCCTGATGTTTGGATTCAAATATCGAAGCTCAACCGGAGGGAGACCTTGCGCAGGTGCCCCAGGCTGGCCTAGAGGCCCAAGATCATTGACGCTCACGGTGTAGGCACAAGGGGATGCGCCTCCAATCAGTCCAGTATTAAAGTTCGGAGTGCAAAGGGCGGCGATCGCCGCGCTAGCCGGCGGGTTGAAACTCGCGTTGAAGGTCACGTTGCCGAAATTGCGTTCGTAGCTGATACCGAACCCGCCTCGCAGGCTAGTCTTGCCGTCGCCGAAAACATCCAGAGCAAAACCGACGCGCGGTGCTGCCGTCCCCCAGGAGGGCCTCCAAAACCCTTTAGCATAGCTCTGATTTGCAATATCGACCCCTCCGTTTCGTATCTGTTCCTCGACAGTGGAACCGGAGCCAGGGTAGAAGTTGGAGTCCAAAGCTGAATGATTGTTGTGTTGCACTCCGTAGTGCTCATAGCGTAAGCCATAGTTGAGCGTCAATCTCGGCGTAAACCGCCAGCTATCCTGGGCAAAGAGAGCCCAGTCATTATAGCGGTAGCTGCGCGCTGAGCTGGGAGAACCGAGCGGAGGCGTGATCGTGCAGCCCGGCGTTTGCAGGTAGCTGCTCGGATTGAATGCGAAGTCTGCGTTGCCAACGCACGGCAATGCCCCCTGGGGATCGACGCGGTTGGTAAAACCCAGCACTGGGCTCGCCTCGACGCCTCCAAGCGTATTTCCACCCGCGTTCACGAGGTTGGTCAGGCCTTGTCCAACGGAGTTTCCCATGTATTCCACCGCCTGGTTATAAGCTCCGTAGGTATAGTTCAACTGGATATAGGTAAACTGGCCTCCGAAGCGCATGTTGTGCTTGCCCTTGGTCCACGACAAGTCATGCTCAAGTTGGATTGTATCGATCGGCCCGCCAACGGGTAATCCACCCAGGCCGTTGGCCTCATTTTCCAGTCCTGGCATTTGAATCGAGGTGAAACCATTCCCCGGATCAGAGGCGAAGTTGGTGAGGATGACGTTTGGTGTAAACGTAAGCGCCTTGTCAAAGGTGCTTGCGATGTTGATACGCGAATAGCTTACCTTGGTATTGTTGAGGAGGTTAGAGTTAAACGTGTGGCTGATGGAGTAGAGCAAAGAGTCGTTAGCGATTCCAGTTCCTACATCGTACTGTGCATAAGGGGTGTAGCTTGATGTGCCTAGGAACTGATCCTCATTGTCCCGCCCCAAGCGGAAAAACATTTGGGTCTTGTCGCTCAAGTTGTAGTCCATCCGCCCAACCAACCTTAGGGTATTTTGCGGAAGATCGCCGCCTGCGTCAAAGGCTGTGTGGAAGTTGATGACATCAAAGACTGCCTGCGTAGGCGCAAACGCGGTAGTTCCATTCAGCAGGGGAAAAGCAACGCCCGTTCCAAAAGTACCGCCATTCACTTCATCCTGCACTGTAACAGTGCCGACCTGACTGCCCACCGTCGGACCACCGTAGGTGCTGAAATAGCTCGCCACATTTGCGGGAAGCAAGCTCGCGAACCCGGGGTCCAGCACTTCTGCCGTCTCGGTAGGGTTGCTGCGCACGCGCAACCACTCAGCCGTAGCATAGACGAACAACTTGTTCTTGATCAGCGCACCGCCGCCTTGGGCGCCAAACTGATTGCGAGTGTAATCCCCCTTCGGAATATCGTTAGCGACGTTATTGAACGTATTGGCCGTGTAGGCGGAGAGGCGGTTGAATTCCCAGACAGAGCCGTGGAAGGCATTGGTACCGCTTTTGGTGGTCAGGTTCACCACGCCACCCGAAGCGCGCCCATATTCCGCCCCAAAGTTGTTGGTGATCACGCTATATTCCTGAACTGAGTCGACCGGAATCGCAGTGCCGGTCCCGGCGGTAAATAGGTCCGCGTTTTCCATGCCGTCCAGCAGAATCTCCGTGCCGGACGATCTTTGCCCGTTTATCGCGAACCCCACGCCGCGGCCGGTTTGGTTTTGCGAACCCATGGTATTGGGCGTAGTGCTGTCGCCGTTGCTGACGTTGCCGGCAAGCGCAACAAAGTCGTAGGGGTTCCGCGTCAAGCTTGGCAATGCCGCCATTTGCTGCGTGTCAATGAGCTGCGAGACTTCCTGGGTCTGCGTGTTCACTTCGGTCGGCGCTCCGCCAACCACCTCGATCACGGCCGAACTCGAGCCGACCGTGAGTTGAGCGTCCACTATTGAAATGCCGCCGACGGTGACCTCCGCCGTGGTCCGGTACGTTTCAAACTTCTCGCTGGTGATGGTTATTTGATAATTTGCGGGCGTAAGGCCGACAACCTGGTATTGACCGATGCTTCCCGTTGTCGCCGTTCGTTCGACTCCTGTCGCCAAGCTCTTTACGGTGACCGTGGCACCGCCAATGACCGCGCCGGTCGCGTCTTTTACGGTACCCGAAATCGTGCCGGTCTCGACGCCTTGGCCGAAGACCGGAGTCGCGGTCAACAACAAGCCAAGCAAAAAACTGAAGAATGCCTTGGCTGCCACAAACAACCAGGATGATGCGATACCATCATTAGCGAATTTCGACTTGGACATACCGACCTCTTTCCATTGCGAAATGAGTGGTCGAATCTATTACCACCCCAGCCAGTGAACACCCCGAAACACCGCTGTACCAAGGCTTATGGCAACCCTTGGGCCAATCGCAATTTCGAGATTCCTTAAGGACTTAGTACAGGACCATGGAGTTGCGAATACAGATTTATGGATGGAGGACCTTGCGCTTGGCAGCGCGAATGGTGTGCTTTACAACTTTTTTCTGTTTCCTTGTCGCCATACGCTGTTCAAGTACAGCATCGCATAGGTCCCCTTCCATGTTAGGGAAATTTATATCGACGTGAGAGCCGTTCGCCCCCCTGACACTGCGGATGAATGTAGTGTGCCGTAGATTGTCACTTACTACTGACCTGACTAGGTCGAGCATGTTGGATGTTGAAAGAGCGAGGTTGTCTTCAGCGGCTTTAGTCGCTGGGGCAGATGGCAGAAAATGACCCTTCTTTGTCATTGCTGCCATGACCCTGGCCAGAATACCCTCTCCGTATGAGGAGTCCAGGAAGGCTGCTTCCCGTCAACCGGTCAAGAACCGTCGTCTTTCTTGCGGCTCCACGCACTCAGATCCTCGACGTGGCGGGCCCATTTCAAGTCTTCGTCAGGGCGGCGGAGCTTTTCATGCAGGAATACCCGGGACAGAAGGCTTATACAGTGCTCCTTGCCAGCTCTACCCGCCGCAAATCAGTAACCACAAATTGCGGATTAGAACTGGCAGGCACCGAGACCTATCGCACCCTCCGCAGACCCATCGATACTCTGCTGGTGGCTGGCGGAAGCGGCGTCCAAGACGCAGCGCTGGATGAGGAATTACTGGTCTGGCTCCGAAAAACCGCGAAGCGCGTGCGCCGCATCGGATCAATTTGCACTGGAGCCTTCCTGCTGGCCGCCGCGGGTCTCCTGGACGGCAAGCGTGCCGCAACCCACTGGAAGTGGGCGGGAGAACTGGCGCGCAAGTTCAAGAACACGACTGTTGATCCCGATCCGATCTACATACGCGACGGAAACACATACACTACCGCCGGGGTCACGGCCGGCATGGACCTTGCATTGGCTCTGGTCGAAGAGGACCTTGGGTCGGCGATCGCCCTGGGTGTGGCACGCGAACTGGTGTTGTACCTCCGGAGATCAGGAGGGCAATCGCAATTCAGCGCGGCGCTTTCGCAACAGGCTTCCGACCGAAAACAAATCGAAGAGATGCGCTCCTGGGTCCTGGAGAATCTGGATCAGGATCTCCCCGTGGAAAAGCTGGCGGCAATCGCAGGCATGAGTCCGCGCAATTTTGCTCGCGTATTCCTTAAGGATACAGGGGCGACCCCGGCGCGATTCGTGGAGCGTCTCCGCGTCGAGGCGGCGCGGCGCCGGCTCGAGGAATCGCAAGATAAAGTTGAAAAGGTTGCGAACGACTGCGGGTTTGGATCGGTGCAGGGTCTGCGTCGCTCGTTTGTTCGAGTTCTGCACGTTCTGCCGAACGATTATCGGCACCGGTTCACGGATGCCACCACCAATTGAGCTTGCAGGTCCACTGGCAGGCAGATGGCTCGCCGGGACGAGCGTTTACCGGATCATCGGAGCGTTACCGCATCAGCGACAGCATCAGAAAATAAGATGAGGAGTTTTATGAATAGAAGAGAATTGCTCAAGAAATCATTTACGGCTGGCCTTGTAAGCGGAGTTCCATGTTTAGCAGCGGGCAAACTTTTCGCGAGCGCAAGAGAATTCAGCAGCGGTGGCGCCGACGACGGTCAACGGGTGACGAAAATCAATCCACTGGTTCCCCCCGCCAAGGGCGCCATTCCTGTGGCCTTTCTGATTTCCGAAGGCGCGGTGGTAATCGATTTCTGTGGACCGTGGGAGGTGTTCCAGGATGTCCATACGGCTCGAGGAGAGGGATTTTTCCACCTCTACACGGTCGCGGAGACAACCAGGCCCATCACTGCAAGTGGGGGATTGAAAATCGTTCCCGACTTCAACCTGCACATGGCGCCCACGCCGAAGGTGATCGTGATTCCGGCTCAGGGTGGAGAAAGTCCGCCGATGCTGGAATGGATTCGCAAGTCGTCGAACACCGCAGATGTCACAATGTCAGTCTGCACGGGGGCATACTTGCTGGCCAAGACCGGCTTGCTTAAAGGAAAAGCGGCCACGACGCATCACGGCGCGTATGCAGACTTTGCCATGCAGTTTCCGGATATCGAACTGAGGCGCGGGGCCAGGTTTGTCGAAGAGGGCAATCTCGCTTCCGCGGGCGGACTTTCCTCAGGTATTGATCTCGCACTCCACATCGTCGAGCGTTACTACGGTCGCGAACGAGCCCAGGGAACAGCCGACATGATGGAATATCAGGGACAAGGTTGGTTGAATCCGAACTCCAACCAGGCTTATGCCAAGGCGCGCATCTCAACCGACGAACATCCCGTCTGTCCCGTGTGTTCGATGGACGCTGACTTTACGTTAAAGTCCGTTTACCAGGGAAAGAGTTATTATTTCTGCTCTCAAAACCACAAAGAGATGTTCGATAAAACGCCTGGGAGATTCGCTACGGCAGATTGAGAACATCGGATCTCCGTCCGTCATTCAGATGCGCGACCATTGTTCCTGCAATCGCAGGCTCGTACAGGATTGCTGGAGGCTGAGATCCGCATGCGCGTCCTATTGAAAGTAACCGCATCCCGACGCGAATCGTGCCGAGGTTCCATTCAACATTCAACACCTCCGCCGATTACGCGTTCGTTTCGGCTGCAACCACCGCAATCGACTCTTCCAGAGCGTCCAGGGCCAGGTCCGCTTCGTCTTTGGTAACGATGAGCGGCGGCGCGATCCGAACGGTGCTCGGACCGCAACCCAAAAATAGAATGCCGCGTTCGAATGCATGCTCGACGATGCGATCCCGCTCGCTGGCGCCGTATTCGCGCGTCGCCTGGTCTTTTACGATCTCGACTCCGATCATCAGCCCACGTCCGCGAACATCGCCGACGATCTTGTGCTTTCTCGGCCAATCGGCCATGCGCCGCATCATGTGGTCGCCAACCTCCTGGGAATTCCGCAGCAGCCCCTCTTTCTCGATCACGTCGAGGGTAGCCAGCGCCGCGGCAATGCAAACCGGATTGCCGCCAAACGTCGAAGCATGCGAGCCCGGAATCCAGTCCATGATATCGGCCTTGCTCATGGTCACGCCCAGCGGCATGCCTGAGGCAATACCCTTGGCCATGCAAACAATGTCGGGATGCACGCCAGTGTGCTCAACCGCGAACCATTTTCCCGTTCGGCCCATGCCGCTCTGCACTTCATCCAGCACTAGCAGAATGCCGTGCTTGTCGCAGATGCGGCGCAGTTCCTGCATGAAGATCGTGGGAGCGACAACGTAACCGCCTTCACCCTGAATCGGCTCAACAAAAATGGCCGCAACTTCTTCCGGGGCGAGGATGGTCTTAAACAGTTTGTCTTCGATGTAGCGCGCGCAACCGAGCGCAAACCGCTCGGCATCCTGCGGACCATCCACACAACCCCTATACACGTCGGGATAGCGCACGTGCGTAACTCCCGGCACCAGCGGCGAAAAGCGCCGCTTCTGCTGTGGCTTCGACGCAGTCAGCGAGAGCGCGCCCATGGTTCGTCCGTGAAAAGCGCCGAAAAAAGCGATCACCTGCTGCCGCTTGGTGTGATAGCGCGCCAGCTTTAAAGCGGCCTCGACGGCTTCAGCGCCGGAGTTTCCATAATAAATCTTGTGCGGTCCCGGCATGGGAGCGATTTTTGAAAGCCGTTCGGCCAGGGTGACCAGGCTCTCGTAATAAAAGTCCGTGCCCGACATGTGAATTAGTTCGCCCGCCTGCTTCTGAATGGCGGCCACCACCTCCGGGTGGCAGTGTCCTGTGGAGGTCACGGCAATCCCTGCCGAAAAATCGAAGAACTCGTTGCCATCCACGTCTTCAACCACAATGCCACGGCCGCGTTTGGCGACCAGGGGATAGGAGCGCGTGTAAGAAGGAGAAACATACTTTTCGTCGCCGGCAAGAATGCGCTTGGCGTTGGGGCCGGGAAGCGACGTGCGAAGTTTGGGGCCGGCAATCGTTGTGGCGTTCAGTGTCCTGGTGGTCATGGAATCCTCCAAATGGATTCTGAGTTCCTGTTCTCAGTTCTCGGTTGTTTGCAGACCAGAGTCGAGCAGCGCCTACGGAGATAACCCGCTAGACCCGGGAGCTAAAAGCGAAGGCGAACATCGCCACAGCGATTAGCGGAGAAAGGAGAAGGTAGGAAAATTAGTCGCTGCCAAAGAGATTGGCGCGCACATGCGAAGGCAGAACGGAAAGATAGCGGCGAGGACAAGCCAGTCCCTCGATCCAGCAACTCTGCAACGGCGAGATGTAGCCAGTCCAGCGCATGATAACTGTACTAGTATATCCCGCCTTTGATCGCGGCGTAACCCCCAAAGTACGTGTCCGGAAAGCCGCCCAGTCGCCACAACCGACTCAGGGACGGACGCATTTCTAAGCCTGCCCTGAGCGAAGTCGAAGGCTCCAGTTCCAGCCGGGCGCAGCGAGGCAGCGTAAATCAGCTTTGCCTCAAAAG
>Ga0187847_10002887_pt1 | contig 13502 bp, 13 predicted proteins | sample June2016WEW_4_10_FD_132458 | JGI IMG/M metagenome (GOLD analysis project Ga0187847, IMG submission 132458) | Peatland microbial communities from SPRUCE experiment site at the Marcell Experimental Forest, Minnesota, USA - June2016WEW_4_10 | ecosystem: Environmental > Terrestrial > Soil >...
GTACAACTACCTTTGGTGTTCACAGGCCAAGGGCGAAAAGAATCCCGGTGCGGGCATCGATCTTGAGAAATTGCCGACGAAAGCCGAGTTGATTAAGGCTCTGAACGATGCTTTTACGTACTGCGATAGCGCATACGCGGCCTTAACCGATGCCTCCGGCATGGAAACGATCGATATCACCCAGGAAAGTGGCAGGCAAACGCGGACTCTGCGCATGGCCCTGTTGATCCTGAATTATGGCCATAACAACGAAATATACGGCAATCTCGTCACGTACTTGCGGCTCAAGAGCATTGTGCCGGCGTCCTCAGAACCCCGCACGCCACAGCCCCAACCGCAACGCTGAGTTAACGTAGCCTCGCGCAGCGTCGCGCATGGTGACTGCGTGGGCCGAAGACTAAATCCCGATCCACGGTGCCTTGCAAGACTGGGTTCTAGATGAACGGTAACCGGACTTGGACGAAGCCGCCCGCGCGGCGAACGCTTCGCGTGAGGCGCCCGGAGTGTTGGTTGCTTCTAGGCTGAGATAAATTTGGGTCACAAGGAGGTCCCTGTGACCCATCTACGAAAAATGATGCTGGAAGAACTCCAGCGTCGCAATTACGCTCAAACTACCATACGCAGTTACATCCGGATAGTGGAAGATTTTTCGCGGCGCTACCAGCGTGCTCCTAACCGTCTTGGCCCTAAGCACATTCGCGAATACCAATCAGAACTGTTCACCAAACGAAAGTTCGCGGCGAGCACTGTCACGGTATATCTTGCAGCGTTGCGGTTCTTCTACACCAAGACGCTAAAGAGGGCCTGGAGCATAACCGAGACTCCCTATCCGAAAAGGGTATTTGCGCTGCCAACGATCCTGAGCCAGGAAGAAGTAACTCAGCTCATCGACGCAGCTCGCCCAGCCTTGCATCGCACTCTACTGATGACCCTCTATGCCACGGGACTGCGGCGTGCCGAACTGGCGCGTCTAAAAGTCACCGACATCGACAGCCAGCGCATGATCGTTCACGTTCAGGGTGGCAAGGGTCGCAAAGATCGCGATGTCATGCTAAGCCCAAAACTGCTCGAAGAGTTACGCCAGCACTGGCGTCGGTTAGAGCCAAAACCAAGCCAGTGGCTGTTCCCAGGCAACCGCAACCATCGCGGCGATCAGCCGATTACTACGAAAGTGGTTTGGCAGGCGTGCCGTAATGCCGCCAAGCGAGCGGGCCTGAAAAAGCAGGTACACCCGCACACCATTCGACATTGTTTCGCAACGCATCTGCTCGAACGGGGCGCCGATCTGCGCAGCATCCAGCAGCTGTTAGGTCATAACGACCTGGAACAAACCACCGTCTATCTCCATATTTCCGAGCGACACCTGCACGCGACAGCCAGTCCACTGGACTCGTTGTCGCTGAAAAGCCAGTCCCCGCAGGAGGAGTAGATGGATCGGCCGCCGCTCGAGGTGGCCGATCTAGTTCGCGCTGCGGGAGACGCATTCATCCAACGAAGCCGCAAGTGGATCACCTGCAAGCATGTCAAAGTGCTGCTAGCCATTGTGCGGTGTCGCACCGCCGCGCTTGGCGGCCATCTCGATGAATGCACTCGCTGCGGACATCGTGCCGTCTCCTACAACTCGTGCCGCAATCGGCACTGTCCAAAGTGTCAGGCAGGGGCTCGCGACCGCTGGCTGGAAAAGCGTCGCCGGGAACTTCTTCCGACCCCCTACGTGCACGTGGTCTTCACGCTACCTCGTCATTTGGCCCCGTTGGCGTTGCAGAACAAGAAGGTCGTCTACGATCTTCTGTTTCGCACCAGTGCGGAAACGCTTCTCGAAGTCGCTCGCGATCCCCAACATCTCGGCGCCGAGATCGGCTTCTTCAGCGTGCTGCACACCTGGACTCAAAAACTCGAACTTCATCCGCATGTACATTGCGTGGTGCCGGCCGGGGGGCTGTCCGCCGATCGCACGCGCTGGATCAAACCACGCTACGCCTTCTTTCTTCCCGTCCAGGTGCTCAGTCGCATCTTCCGCGGAAAGTTCGTTGCGGCACTCAAGTGCGCCTTCGCGGACGGCCAACTCAGCTTCCACGGAGACTTGCGACTGCTCGCTCAGCCGAAAACCTTTGCGGCGTGGCTCCGGCCATTGTTTAGAAAGGACTGGGTGGTTTACGCCAAACCACCCTTCGGAGGCCCCGATTATGTGCTTCGTTATCTGGGCCGCTACACTCATCGCGTAGCCATCTCCAACCACCGCCTGGTCTCATTTGTGGACGGCCAGGTCACATTCCGTTGGCGAGACTCCGCTCACGGTAATGAACAGAAGTTGCTGCCCCTTGCGCTCGATGAATTTCTACGTCGCTTCCTGTTGCACCTGCTTCCGGACCGTTTCGTACGCATTCGCCATTTCGGTTTTCTGGCCAACCGGCGGCGGGCCACTTGCTTGCCTGTTTGCTTTCAGTTGCTCGGCTCGGCACCGCAGACCGAACAAGATGCCTCAGGCACCAAGGACTGCAACGATCTTTGGCTCTGCCCCAAGTGTGCAGGACCGATGGTGGTCGTCCAGAGACTTACGGCTGCCGACATACAACTTCGTGCTCCACCTCTGGTCACCGCTGCCGCATGAAACAACTCTGCACATCCAAAAAACTTCACGTGCTTCGCCACGCTCCGTTGCTGTTCGCCTTTTCGCTGAACAAACCTCTTCTTCCGGCTTTCTCGGTGGATCGCTTCGCGACATTTTCTCGCACCAGCCACGTTCCGGACGCGCCGTGCGATCAGATGTGCTCCGTCGCACAGTTCCGGCGCATCTCCACACCAACTCTTACCTCCATTCAATTTCCATAGGACGCGCGTTCGCCGCGCGGCCGGCATCCTCCAAGTCGCTTTATCGAAAGCGCGCCAGAGCGCCATCTTCGTGTTATCCCCTTCAGAGAAAGCGCGCTTCCGATAAAGCACTAAGACTTATCAGGACTTTGAAAGCGAGCCAAGTCTGTACGCCGACCTCAAGCCTAAGTTGCGGTTCGTATGCCTGTAAGCTGTCCACAAGCAGTGACGAAGCGATCTTGCAGACTGGCGTCCAATGCGGCTGCTAGAGGATCTTCGGCTTTGAAGTGATAGAAGTATTTTCCAGAGACCTGACTGGGAAGATCGTCGCTTGCCGCCAGCCATGCCTGCGTACGATGTGCCTGATCAAGATCATCATTGGCGCCGGGGCCGCCCATCTTCGTTTGCACCCAGCCGGGTGTCATCGCATTACAAGGTACGCCGGGCAGCCGGCGGGCCATGGCAAACGCAAGGAGAACGTTGTGGAGCTTCGAGTCTGAGTAGGCCTGCTGACCTTGCCAGGTGCGTTCGATCCAGTTCAGGTCGCTTAGACTCGGATCACCCTGCTTGTGCAGTTCGGAGCTGATATAGATGAGTCGACGTGGCGGACGGATCAGTGCGGTGAGGACGTAGGGCGCGAGGCTGTTGATGGCGAACACGTGTGCAAACCCATCCTTCGTCTCGACGCGCTGCGGTTCGCGGTAGCCGACAGCCGCGTTATGAATGATGGCGTCAAAGATTCCAAGTGCGTTGACCTGATCTGCGATCGAACGCATCTGTTGCAGGCTAGCGAGGTCGCCAATGACGATGGCTTCGGCCCCAGGAAGCCTGCGATGCGCTACTTCAGCGCGTTGGACATTGCGCGCATGTAAGACGACGGAGTGGCCCTGCTCGACCAACAACTGCGCAGCCATTAGGCCAAGTCCGTCTGAAGATCCGGTGATGAAAATGCGGCTCATCTCGTTGTGTTCCTTTCACGTGGCGGCGTGAGCGCAGGCTCAGCTTTGTTTTTCTGAGACCAGCGCCTGAAGAGCAGCCCGCAGCGTGGTGCTGCCTTTTCGTGAACCACGCTGTCCTGATTCAAAATCGATCCAGCCTTCATTGAAACCGTCCACCATGCGTATGCGAGGAAGCGGATTCTTCATTCCTTGCGAGCGGAACAGCTCTTCCCACGTGGAGCGAGGAACTATTTCGTTGCGCACAGGGGCGTGAAGCGCGCTCGCAAGCTCAGCAGCCACGTCATTCGAGGAGTAACGCTCTGGCCCTTCCAACTCGACGATGCGAACGCCATTCCATGATTGGGCCAACAGTTCGACAGCCGTTTGGGCAATGTCTTCCGTTGCCACCATCGGAATCCGGTGATCGAGCGGTTGCAGGAAGCTGTGCACCACGCCACTCTTCGCGGATTCGATATCCCAGGCGGCATTTTCCATGAACCATGCAGCCCGCAGAAAGGCCACTGGAACCGGCACGGTGCGTAGCATCGCCTCGGTCATCCCGGAGTTGTTGAGCAGATTCAGTTCGGTGACCTGAGCTCCAACTGTCGACAGGAATACAACCTTTCCGGGGCGGCTTTCTTCGATTGCCGTGCGGATCGCCGCAGAATTTTGTTGGGTATCCGGAAAGCCGGGTTCGGGGTCGTAGTTGGGCGGGGTCATCAGGAAGACACCGTCCACGCCGCGGAGGGCCTCTGTCATTGCCGTTACGTCGTCGACGCTGGCGACGCATATCTCGCAGCCCAGTGCTGCCCACTCGTCTCCCTTCGCCCGGCTCCTGACAACTGCTCGCACTGTTTGTCCCTGTGCGATAAGACCGCGGGCAACCCGGCTTCCGACCTTGCCTGTAATCCCAGTGACTGCAAACATATTCCCTCCTCGGTAGCCAAAGACTCGGTACGGGTATATGACGCTCGGACGGATTGTGGAGTTTCGCGCATATGATGCATAGTAGTATTGCGCTGAAAGCGATAATCATGAGATTCGATGATCAGACTCTGAGCGATTCCAATGTCTTCGTGGCGGTTGTCCGATGCGGTAGTTTTGCCAACGCGGCCAGATCGCTGGATGTGTCTCAGTCGGTTGCCAGCCGGGCCGTTGCACGGCTCGAGAAGCGCCTCGGTGTGCGCGTTCTTGACCGGACCACACGGTCGGTGTCGCTGACCGACGACGGGCGCGGACTGTTTGAGCGGCTGGAACCCTTGCTGCAGGGTTTTGAAGATGCTTTTACCTCCACAGCGGAAGAACAGTCCAGGATGCGCGGAAGGCTGCGGGTCAAGATGCACCCCACCCTGGCCCATGTGATCGACGGGAAGCAGTTCAAGGCTTTCCTGGAAGACTATCCTGAACTTTCCGTAGAGTTCATCAGCAGCGACAAGCTTGGAGACCTCGTTCGCGAGGGTCTTGATATCGCCCTCTGTGTGGGCGAATTGCCTTCATCCAGCCTGATTGCAAAGAAGCTTCTGGACACGCGCGTCATTACGGTCGCAGCGCCTGATTACCTCGCAAAGCATATGAAGGTGGCTCATCCCAGCGATCTTCTCAAGAGCGGACACACTCTCATCGACTATCGCAACCCGGAGACCGGCAGAACGTTTCAATGGGAATATCATCTTGGCCGGAAGATTGTGAAGGTCGCAACGACGGGAAGACTGATCGTGAGCGACATCGTCAATTTACACAGCATCTGTCTGGCTGGCTGGGGGATCGCGCAGGTTCTTGAAGTCGCCGTCAGACCAATGCTCGAGACGGGAGCACTCGTCAAACTGCTGCCGGAGTGGGGCGATGAGCGCTTTCCCATCTACGCTGTCTATCCATCTCGCAATTACGTCCCACCCAAAGTAAGAGTCTTTATCGATTTCGTCTCTTCCGCGGGAGGAAGAGCAAACCGTCGTGATCATTGTCGCAACGAAGCATTCAGCGCAATTACAACCGTGAATAGGTAACGACAAACGTGCCTGTATTGACTGGCGTGGCCAAGTTCGGACTGGTCGGTTGCACGGAACACCCGCTTATGACCGTTGACCTTCGCGGTGCCGCGTACGCTGCGAGCCTTAACTTTTGCCCCAGCACCGCCGCCCGGTCAGGGCAAAAGCCTAGGCTAGGCGACATGTCGTCGCATCAAGAGGCTGAAAGGCAACACTAAACAATTCGGATGGTTGCAGGCCCCCGCAACCAAATTATGAATCGCGAGGCCGGAACCCCAGATCCCGGCCTCTTCTTTTGTGCAAGTTACGAGAGGTAGCTTTTCATGTTTCTTGCAAATCGCGCGAAATCGGCAAAGCATAGAACCCGATGGTCATCGTCGGGTTCTAGACCGCATCCGCAGCTCAATTGGCTGACTGACAAAGATTTATTGGCTGAGTCCAGAATCCCTTTTGCCTTTTGGGAAAGACGTCCATTTTCCCCGTAGGGGATAAAGCAGAAGCTATCGGAATGCCTGTCACGCGGGATCAACCATACGCGTTGATTGGAAATGGGAAATTGTAATTGTTTCATTTTCCTTCGACAGGGTTACCAGTTGTCTGGCGTCCGCATTGATTTCTATGCCATCTCTGATGGCAGTACTCCGGACAGCAGCCGTGAGAATGCCAACAAATCCTTTGGTCCGGACGAGAACGTCATTCACGTCGAACGAAGTGAATCTCATGCAGTGATGGCGCGAATCTGTGAGGATCTCTTGTTTACCAAGAGTGTCTCCGTTTGGCCGCACAAGCAGGTAGTCGTCCGCGTAAATGCGCTCCAGCGACGAAATGTCCCCGAACTTCAGCGCTGCCAGGAATTCTTCATAAAATGCCTGGACTTCTTCTTTACTGATCGAGATAACTGAGTTTTCCGCCATATATGACTCTGGTTCTTTTCAGCCGTCAAGCAGTGAATTTATTGCCGAACACCGGGAGGCCGCTTTTGGACAACTCAGGAGTGGCTTCGCCTCCGATCACATCCCAGTGTTCAACCAGGAGCCCATCCTTCACTCGAACAATGTCCCCCACAATCCAGTTCGCGGCCAAGCCGTGGCCCGAGGATCGCCCGTGGACAATAACGAAGTCACCTTCGGCTACCGTCGTACCTGGCTCGTACTTAAGCGTTGCCGGAGTACCCTTGATAAGATCAATCAGGCCATCTCGCCCGGGTCCTATGTGGGCACTGTGCTGAATATAGTCGGTTGACCAAAGGCGCGCAGCCGCAACGTAGTCACGCTTGTTGAACAAAGTGTCGAAAGCCTTTGAGACGAGAGCTCTATTGGTCGCTTCCGTTATTTGACTCGTTTCTGTTCTCATCATGTCCTCGCAAAAGCGTTGTTTGGCTTGATCGCAGAAACAACTTTCCTGGGCCGCGCTAATCTACAGTTTCCCGACCACTTCTTCCGGCGTGGATCGAGGCATGACACCTCGAACACAACCCCAGGCTTCGAAACGGAAGCCTGGGGTTGCCGAGAATGGTCACACGGCTGCGACACTCACCTTTCGCTCGATGAATCCGAGGAGATCGGCATTGATCTGGTCTGCATTCGTGGTGGGCATACCGTGCGGGAACCCGGGATACGTTTTGAGCGTCCCGTGCTTCACGAGCTTCACCGATTTCGCTCCGCTGGCCTCAAAAGGACAGATCTGATCGTCCTCGCCATGCATCACGAGAACCGGAACATCAATGCTCTTGAGATCTTCGAAAAAGTCGGTTTCCGATAAGGCCTTCACGCAATCGTACTGAGCCTTTATCCCTCCCATCATTCCTTGTCGCCACCAGTTGTCTCGAATGCCCTGCGAGATCTTTGCACCGGGACGGTTGAAACCATAAAAAGGCATGGTTATATCCTGGTAAAACTGGGAACGGTGGTTTGCGGTGCCGTCACGAAGTCCGTCCAATACCTCCATAGGAAGACCCTCAGGGTTCTTGTCCGACTTCAACAGTAGGGGAGGAACCGAGCTGATGAGCACTGCTTTGGCGACTCGCCCTTTACCGTGCCGTGCGACATAGCGTGTCAGCTCGCCACCGCCGGTGGAGTGACCGATGTGAATCGCGCTCGTGAGATCAAGCGCTTTAACAAGTTCGGCAACGTCGGCAGCATACGTGTCCATATCATTGCCGTTCACCGTTTGAGTGGAGCGACCGTGGCCGCGCCGATCATGAGCGATAACCCGGTACCCGCGCGCCAGAAAAAACATCATCTGGGCGTCCCAGTCATCAGCGGACAATGGCCAACCATGATGGAAAAAGATAGGCCGCCCGGCGCCCCAATCTTTGTAATAAATCTTAGTCCCGTCTTTCACTGCGATCGTGTCCATATTTATTCTCCTTTTTCGTTTTTTGGCCCATGTTCTGTATCAAATCTTGCGAAGCCGGTGCCATTCCAGGTGACTTGATACTAAAACGCCGTCAGCATCGGCTACGCCGGCAGTCAGCAGGATCAGGCGGTCCCCATTCAATTCGAAGGCGCGTATTTGCCTCCGATGGATGAGATTGGGCAACAGGGCGACGGTTGGGATGTGAGTTACAGTCCGATTCACCTCGTCGACTTCGTAAGTCCCGCAGTAGGCGATGTATCCGCTTCCGGATTCCACATACTCTTCGGGCGTACCTTTGTGCCAATCGCGAGATTGAAAAGCAGAGCGCCCAGGCTTCATAAGTTGGGCCGACACAAACCCATCGAGCGTGTAGATGAGAATGCCCACCGGTTCAGGGCCAAGTGGATTGGTGTCTTTGCATCCTTCTTTCTTTTCCGTGTAGGACAGCAATGTCCAGACTCCGACGAGCCGGAAAGAAATTCGTTCTGCCGCCGGGCCTGCCTGCGAAGTGTTCAGCATCAGATGGAAGCTGTTAAAGCTTGCTCCCCGAGAGTTTTATAATCTGTATACCCATGCTCTCCGCCGCCGTAGAAAGTGGAGCGGTCTGGGGCGTTCATCGGCTGGCTCTCCTTGATTCGTCTTACAAGATCCGGGTTTGCGATGAATAGACGACCAAACGCGATCGCGTCTGCATGGTTTCTTTCGATGGCTATGGCGGCACTTTCCGGCGTGTACGCAGCTGCGGAAAGAAAAGGTCCATTAAACATCTCTCGAAAGAGTGCCGCATTATTCACTGCGTCTTCGTGGAGTTCGTCCGTTAAACCCATTTCGGATCCTTTGGCCTCGATCAAGTGCAGATACGCGATGTGGTGTTTATCGAGTTCCTGAATCACAAATGTGAACAATCCGAGAGGATTGGTGTCGCGGATGCCGCCGTATTGCCCGAACGGCGAGAGACGCACGCCTACTCGATCCGGCCCAATCGCGGCGACAACTTCCTTGATGATGTCCAGCAGGAATCGAACTCGATTTTCTTTCGATCCGCCATAGGCGTCGGTGCGCTGGTTCGTCCCGTCTTCCAGAAACTCCTCGACCAAGTGGCTGTTCGCTCCTTGCACTTCGACTCCATCGAATCCAGCTTCGATTGCGTTGAAGGCGGCCTGCCGAAAGGTTTCGACAATCGCCGGGATTTCCGCGGTTTCGAGTGCCCGTGGAACCTCGATGGGCACTTGCTTGAAGTCATTTGTATACCCTGAAAGATTGGAAGGGATCGGCGAAGGCGCGACGGGGAGCGATCCAATCGGCAATAGCGACGAATGCGTGTTCCGTCCGCAGTGTTGAATCTGCATGAACATACGACCGCCAGCGACGTGCACAGCATCTGTCACGCCGCGCCACCCGGCAATCTGCTCGACGGTATAGATTCCTGGGGAACTTGGATAGCCCTGTGCCTGAGGGCTGATGGCAACCCCCTCCGAAATGATGAGCCCGGCAGAGGAACGCTGCGCGTAGTACTCAGCGTTCAATGCGGTGGGAACATTGCCCGTGCCCGCGCGCATGCGCGTAAGAGGCGCCATCACAATGCGGTTCGGAAGTTGGATCGCGCCCAGTCGTAGAGGGGTGAAGAATATGTCTTTAGACATGTGCGCCTTTCTCGCTAGTCCAAGCTTCTAGCCGTTTCTCAGCGCTTGTGCCAAGAACGACTAGTTCAGGCTGATTTCGGCCATGTCAATGGCAACAAGTAGAGGTTCTTTTACAAGCTGATAGTTCCCTTCGTACGCATAAATGCGGCGCTTTGTCGGCACGATGATCCCGTCGACATCACGATAGTCCGACGCATAATTGAGACCGGTTGCCCCACCAAGGATGTCAACCGTGTAGTCGTGTCTCCGCAACAAACCATCCGGCCCAAAGCACGAGATCTGTTCGCGACTGTGACTTTTAACGCTATCCGGAAAGATCACCTTCAATCGCCGCCAGGTTTCTCCCTCAGCCTGAATAGATGAAAGCTCCTCGGTCACAAATCCTTCGTGTGTATAAAGAAAAGGAGTGTTGAGATATGTCCACAGTGCTTCGCCACAAAAGTACGCTACGTCGATGTCATCCCACGGCGTCTCCCTCTGTTGCCCCTGGAAGGATTTCTCCGGGTCATTGCGTGCATCGATCAACGTCCCATCCATCTTCTCGATAACGATACGAGCCGGTTCGAAGACGGAGCGCTTATTTTGGCCAGGAAAGTCTGTGGTCAGCCGCTCTTTTTTGGTCTCAATCGTCATGACAATATCTTTGAGAGCGTCACCCTTACTCTTGACGAACCAGATCGCTCCAGTTATCGCGGCGGCAACTTTTACCGATTTCACTTTGTTCCAGCGCTCAAGTCCACCGTGCGCTTTCACCGCAAGGTCCAATAGATTGCTCACCAAGACTCCTCGCACGATGTGATGTTCCTACCGCCAATGGTTCGGTGGAAACAATCGTCCACCGCTTTTCCAGGACCACTGAGCGGTGTGAGCATAGTGTCGCGGCTAATCCTCCCGCTGTACTGTTTTGCACACTTTCTGGAATTGTGGAGTCATCTTCTTTTCTCGTACCCATGAATTTTCTAATTGATAGGCTCGGCCCCTGGACAGGATTTGGATCCACAACCTGTCGGGTAGCAGCCGAATGCCTTACTTGTTATGCTGGCAAGAAGCACTTAGAGGTCAAAAAACGAATGGGAAAGATTTGGGAAAGAACTCAGTATCTAAAAATGCCTGCTAAATCGCACAGAATCAACGGGCGGTGAATTTTAGAACGTTCTCATAACCCGAAGGTCGTTGGTTCAAATCCAACCCCCGCAACCAGGAACTCTTCGCCGCCAGCAACTGTGCTAAGACTTAGCGACTTGCCTTGCCGACACGCAAAGCAAGTTTGCGCTTGTGAAAAATAGAATGTCCTGTTTAGCACAGCTCCGCAGCTGCCTGGCGGAGATACTCGTGTTGGTAAATGAAGTGTGCGCGGCCAGTCCGAGTAACACCATCATTGGCTTTTATGAAGCTCGTCATCTAGTCCACGAGAATGCATCGGCCGTGATGGTGCCAACCAGCAATACCAACGTACTCGGTCGGCTGCTACGAAGAAAGCCGACGCAATTTCCCGACTACCTTCGGCGACCGGATGCAGAACAGCAGTGACTCGAATGAAAGAAGGAACTCGATGTATGAAGCTGAACCAGGAGGTCACACAATGAAGATTCTAGTGACAGGTGGCACCGGACGCGTTGGCTCGGAAGTTGTGAAGGAGCTACTGAAACGCGACGCGGATATTCGTCTTCTGGTACGAAAGGACGACGCCCCTGTGCGGGCGGGTGTTGAGACCGCTATCGGCGATCTGCTCGACCCAGTCTCCGTCGAGAAGGCGATGGACGGAGTGGACAAGCTGTATCTGCTCAACGCAGTCCTTCCAGATGAACTGACGCAGGGACTCATCGCGTACGATCTGGCGAAGAAATTGAAGCTACGCCATGTCGTGTATCACTCCGTCTTCCGCGTTGAGCACTTCAAGGATGTTCCACACTTCGCCTCCAAGCTAACAATCGAAAGCGCACTGCGGGAGTTCGATGTCCCGTTCACGATTATCCGTCCGAACTACTTCATTCAGAACGACACAACATTGAAGGAGCCGCTTACCAAGGCAGGGATCTACCCCATGCCTCTTGGCCAGATAGGCATCTCCGCAGTCGACATCCGGGATATTGCCGAGGCCGCCGCGATTGCGCTTACCTCCGACGGACATTTCGGCAAAACCTACAACCTCAACGGTCCCGAGGTGCTGAGCGGTCCTAAGATCGCGTCGATTTGGAGCGGGCTGCTGGGCAAGGAGGTTCGCTATGCTGGCGACGACATGGATGCGTTTGAAGCGCAGATGCGCAAAACAGCCCCGTCTTGGTCTGCCTTCGATATCCGCATGATGTTTGAAGGGTATCTCGAACGCGGCTTCACTGCTGAGGGCGGAGACCTTGAGACGTTGACAGAGCTGCTGGGGCACGCTCCTCGGCGATATGAAGATTTCGCCAGAGAGACCCTCTTGAAGTGGCAAGAGCTGTCCAAGGCAGCGTGAGGACAAACCTTAATGACACGCGCGGGCATCCCGCCGGGTATCAGGAATAAACGCCTGTCATTTTTATTCAAGCAATATGGGGCATAAACCCAGGAAGAAGTGCAATGGAGAATGGTCGCATAGTAGTCGTGACTGGCGGGGCCGGGGGGATTGGCTCAAAGGTTGTTGACCGTTTCCTCGCCAACGGAGACACGATCTTCGCGATCGACAATCGTTTGGACGCCCTCAAGACCCTGCTGGGAACACGAAGCGCTCAAGACCAGCTCGTCGCTATCGCAGGAGACGTTTCCAAGGAGGACGACACGCGTGGCTTTGCTGACACGCTTCGTGCCAAGGCTGGCCGAGTAGATGTCCTGATTAACTGCGCCGGGTACTACCCCATCGTTCCATTCGAAAAGATGACCTTTGAGCAGTGGCAGCTGATCATCGCTATCAACCTGAGTGGAGCATTCCTGATGGTGAGTGCGCTGCTGCCGTTGATGAAGGGCCGGGGTTGGGGTCGGGTCGTCAACATTGCTTCGGCGTCCGTCTTCGAAGGAGTTGTGGGGCAGACGCACTACGTTGCCGCGAAGAGTGGCCTCGTCGGTTTTTCCCGCTCCCTCGCCACGGAAGTGGGTGAGTACGGCATCACCGTGAACTGCGTTGCGCCGGGGCTGACAGTGACCGCCCCGGTGAAGCGAAACATGTCTGCATCGACGATCGAAGGACAGCGCGCGTTGCGCGCTATCCAGCGAGACGAGCAGGCCGAGGATCTGGCCGGGCCAGTATTCTTCCTCGCTTCGCCCGAGGCCAATTTCATGAGTGGACAGATGCTCGTCGTCGATGGCGGCAAAATTAAGCACTGAAGCTCGCACGCTGTCCTGTTAGTTGCTGGGGGACCGAAAACCTGGCAGGAACTTCGATCCGCAAAAGGAGCAATTCAATGTCTGATTCAAAGAACGGTTACGTCATGAAGGGGCAGTTCACACCGGAAAACAGCGCGCTTGTCCTGATCGACTATCAGGTCGGGACTCTGCAACTAATCCGGACATCGAGTTCTGACGTTTGTTTGCGCAACGCTGTCACGCTCACTACCGCGGTCAAGACATTGAAGATTCCGGTCGTGCTTACGTCCAGCAAGGAAGACAAGATCCAAGGGCCTATCTCGCCGGCGTTGCAGAAGGTTCTTCCCGACGCATACAAGGCCCGTGTGAAGCGGCAGGGGATCGTGAACGCGTGGGGCGATCCGAATTTCAGTGCGGCGGTGGCAGCGACGGGCCGGAAGAACATCATCATGGGCGGCGTGACGACCGATATCTGCCTCGTCTTCCCA
>Ga0187847_10002888_pt1 | contig 13501 bp, 11 predicted proteins | sample June2016WEW_4_10_FD_132458 | JGI IMG/M metagenome (GOLD analysis project Ga0187847, IMG submission 132458) | Peatland microbial communities from SPRUCE experiment site at the Marcell Experimental Forest, Minnesota, USA - June2016WEW_4_10 | ecosystem: Environmental > Terrestrial > Soil >...
CACCTAGGTCCATTTTGAAGTGGATCCAGACCCCATCCTGCAAGACTCCCATGTTCCATGGGCCTGAAACAGAATCTGAAAATTGCCAGACGATGTGGAAGCCTTCCTCGTTGGTGAACCCTTCGTTGTCGGCTTGAATAATCGCGTCGCCGCGCTCCCAGAGATGCGAGCGCAAGGCATGGAGCGCGTTGCTGCCGTCTTCTGTATCTGCTCCCTGCAGGTGCTGGAAGGCGTAGGCCGTCTTCACCTCGGCTAGATACTCCTTGAGCCAGGCGACGCCGGTTTCCGGCTTGCTCTCCTCGAGGTCCTCTGTGAAATCGGAGAGCTCGGTCTCATCGAAGACAGAAATGCGCTCGATCAGCGCGACCTCGACATCGTCGTTGCTCGAGAGCAGGAGCGTTTCCCATTCCTCTTCTTCGCCGTCTTCGATGGTCAGCTTGAATTCGGGGTGCTCGGCGCGGAGCCACTGCGCGAGTTCGTCGAAGGGAGGGAGCTCGGGATCTTTTGAGAGGACTCGCGTGTAGTAGCTCAGCGTTTTGCTCCGTTGCGTTCGGCTCTTCCAGCTTTGAGTTTAGTCTTCCGCAGCAGATTTGCGGGTAACACGGCGGACCCGGTTTCCCAACTTACGTATATTTGAATTGTCCATTGGAGAGCTTACGTCGATTTGCTTGCTGGTTGATGCTTCGTGAAACAAAAGCAGATCCTTCGCTCCGCTTGCCCCACGAATGAGGACTCGTTCACGGGGCCCCAGGCGTGCTCCGCTCAGGATGACAATTCTGTGGTTGTTTTCGCATTGTGGTCGAGTCAGTAATCGCCGGAAATGAAAAAAGTCGCATCCGGTGATGTCTATTGGCCGGATGCGACTTTTATTTATGATTGCCGCTTCAGCGTAGGCGCAGCTGGCCGCGCCGTGGTACTTACTTGTTTGTTAGGGCCTCTACGCCGGGCAGCTTTTTACCCTCAAGAAATTCCAGGCTTGCCCCACCGCCGGTGGAGATGTGCGTGATCTGGTCGGCTACGCCGGCTTGGTTGATGGCGCTGACGGAGTCGCCACCGCCGATGATGGACGTGGCTGCCTTGTTGGCTGCGACAGCTTTGGCGATGGCGTTGGTGCCTACGGCGAAGTGTGGGAACTCGAAGACGCCCGCGGGGCCGTTCCACACGATGGTGCGCGCGGTTGAAACTACTTCTTCAATGGCCGCGATGGACTTGGGGCCGATGTCGAGGCCTTGCCAGTCGGGCGGAAAGTTTTTCGATGTGTCCCAGGGCTGCGTTTTGGCGTCGGCGGCGAAGTTGTCGGCGAGGATGTTGTCGACAGGGAGCAGCAGATTGACGCCCTTTTTTTTTGCTTTTTCGAGCGCGGCTTTCGCCATGTCGATCTTGTCTTCTTCCACCAGTGACTTGCCGGTGGTGACGCCGAGGGCGCGCTGGAAGGTGTAGGCCATGCCGCCGACGATGACCAGCGTGTCGACCTTGTCGAGTAGATTGTCGATGACGTCGATCTTGCCGGAGATTTTGGAGCCGCCGATGATGGCGACGAAGGGCTTCTCAGGCGCTTCGAGCGCCTTGCCGAGATAAGTGATTTCTTTTTCCATGAGCAGGCCGGCGACGGCGGGCTTGAGGAAGTGCGTGATGCCTTCCGTGGATGCATGGGCGCGGTGCGCAGAACCGAAAGCATCATTAACGTAGACCTCGGCCAGCAAGGCGAGGGCCTTCGAGAAGCCGGGATCGTTGGCTTCTTCTTCGGCATGGTAACGGAGATTTTCAAGCAGGAGGACCTGGCCCGATTCGAGTTGGCGCGCGAGTTCGTTGGCGATTTCGCCCACACAGTCGGGGGCGAAGGCTACGTTGATGGAGTAGTCGTCCTCCTTCTTGTCGAGCAGTTCGCGCAGGCGATCGACGACGGGGCGCAGAGAATATTTCGGATTCGGTTTTCCTTTAGGGCGGCCGAGGTGCGAAGCAAGGATGACCTTGGCCTTGTGGCGCAGGGCATACTCGATGGTGGGCAGAGTGGCCACGATGCGGGTGTCGTCGGTGATTTCCTTGCCGTCTTCGGTGAGGGCACGTTGAAGTCGACGCGGATGAAGACCCGCTTGTTGGCTAATTCGATGTCGCGGATGGAGAGCTTGGGCATGGAGTTCCTCAAAACAGTGGACAGTGAACAGTGTGCAGTGATCAGAGTATCGGGATCACTGGCGGTCGATTATGGAGTGTTCTTGGATTCTGGAATCACGGCGTCGAATTCGATTTCAATGCGCCACGCGGGGTTGAGCAATGCTGCGATGACGACCATGGTTGCGGCGGGGCGGTTGGTGGAGAAAAACCCGCCGTGGACGCGGCCGATGGCTTCCCAATCTTCAACATGGGTAAGAAACATGCGGGTACGGACTACATCGTTGAAGGTCGCGCCGGCTTCTTTCAGGGCTTTTTCGGCGATGGCGAAGATGCGACGGGTCTGGCCGGCGGCGTCTTCATTCTCGGCGCCTACCGGGCCGGTACCGGCGACATGAACGGCGTTGCCCACGCGCACAGCTCTGGAGAAGCCGATGGTCGGCTCGTAAGGGGAACCGCCGCTGATGTTTTTGCGCATAACAGTGTGCAGTGAACAGTGTGCAGTGAACAGTGGGTAGTGGACTGCAGGACGAAACAACAATCAACAGCGAAGCATCGAACGACTGTCAGCGATCAGGAAGCCTGTGAACGGTGAACAGCCTCTACGACTGTCCACTGTTCACTGCACCCTGTCCACTGTTCTTACAGCCCCTTCTTGACAAGGAAGCCGATGAGGTCGACGACGCGGTTGGAGTAGCCCCACTCGTTGTCATACCAGCTCAGCACCTTCACGCTGTTACCGACGACCTTAGTGAGAGGCGCGTCGACGATCGAGCTGCGCTTGTCGCCCTTGAAGTCAGAGCTGACGAGCTGGTTCTCGTCGTAGCCCAGGATGCCCTTCAGCTCGCCTTCGCTGGCGGCTTTGAGCGCGGCGTTGACGGACTTGACGTCAGTCGGCCTCTCAGCAACGTAGGTCAGGTCGACGATCGAGACGTTCGGAGTCGGGACGCGCATGGAGAAGCCGTCGAGCTTCCCCGCGGTTTCAGGAAGGACAAGCTTCAGCGCCTTCGCGGCGCCGGTGGAACTCGGAATCATGTTGAGTGCGGCTGCGCGGGCGCGGCGCAGGTCCTTGTGCGGGAAATCGAGGATGACCTGGTCGTTGGTGTAGCTGTGAATCGTGGTCATGATGCCGCTCACGATGCCGGTTTCTTTAAGAAGGACCTTGACGACCGGCGCGAGGCAGTTGGTGGTGCAGCTGGCGTTCGAGATGATGTTGTGCTTCGCGGGGTCGTACTTCTCTTCATTGACACCGAGCACCAGGGTGACGTCTTCGTTAGTCGCCGGGGCGGAGATGATGACTTTCTTTACGGTCGAGCCCAGGTGCGCCTTCGCCTTGGTCGCGTCGGTAAAGTGACCGGTAGACTCAATCACGATCTGCGCGCCGACGTCAGCCCAGGGCAGCTTGGCGGGGTCGCGCTCGGCCCAGACCTTGATCTTTTTTCCATCAACGGAGATGAAGTCTTCGCCGGCTTCGATCTTGTTGGGCAAATTGCCCAGAATCGAGTCGTACTTGAGCAGGTGCGCCAGCGTTGCCGGGCTGGTCAAATCGTTCACAGCAACAAAATCGATCTCGGGATTGCCAAGCGCGGCGCGCAAAACGTTGCGGCCAATGCGGCCGAAGCCGTTGATGCCAACCTTAACTGCCATGTGTCTTCTCCTTGGGTGTGTTGAAGCTCGAGCAGAATCAGCGTTGCTGTGTCCTTTGTGCTTCGTGCGGGGCCGCCGCTCCTTGATAGTCGCGTCGACTTGATGTCCGTGCCTTCGGGATACCTCGACTCTGGTTCTGCTGTGAAGTATGGATCGAGTGGCGTTCGGGGCTGAAATCAGCTCCGGCAGGCAATTCCACCAAACCCTTGATCGTACCATCCTGGACTGCGCTGCTGAAATCAAAACGCATATTGCACAGTTCTATTCACCGTGCGGTCATCTCCAGTGTGGAGGCCTGAGATCGAGATCGTATGTGACGCACTGCACACCAGAGAATCGACTACGACAAGTGTCTTTGAGCCTGGGATTTGGCCCGTTTGGCTGTGGAGGCCACGTCTGACGGCGGGTTCAGCGTCAGCGTTTTGTCGCAATTGGATGAGGTATTTGCAGTGCCCCAAGCCGATGTGGTATCTCCGTATCAGAATGCAGGTGTAGATCGCAGCATGAGAAGACGTTCCAGACGTCCCCCTAATACTTCGGAATCCACGGGCAAAATTGGCCAGGAGCTCCCTTCGAATCAACCGCGCCCGCTGGTGCCGCTTTATCCCGAAGATTCTTCGGCAGCGCCTGCCCCTGCGCAGAAACCGGCAACGCCGGCGGCGGCCCGGGCCACTCCAGCGGCCGAGCGGCGCGCAAAAATAGAAGCAGCCGCGAGCCCGCAATGGACTGAGCCTGCCGATTCGGGCCGTCTTGAAATGGAGACCCAGCCCGAATCTCCTTCTGTGCCGCCGCCCGAAGCACCTACGGCGGAACGCTCACCCCAGGCACCCAAGGGGTTCGTGGTTCTGGCTATTGGGCTGCCCGGTTCCGGCAAGACGACATGGTTTCGCAGACGCGGCGTCACTCCGCTGTCGAGCGACCTGCTGCGCAATATTCTTTTCGACGATGTGGAAGAGCAGCGCTACCAGGGATTGGTGTTTTCCACCTTGCGCTCGCTGCTGCGCGCAAGGCTGATCGCGCGCATGCCGTGGAATTATGTCGACGCAACGAACCTATCTGTACACGAGCGCCGCCAGTGGATCAAGATGGCCAAGAGCTTTGGCTACGAGGTGCAGGCGGTGTTTTTCGATGTGCCGCTCGATGTGTGCCTCGATCGCAACCGCCAGCGCGATCGCTCTGTGAGCGAGGAAGTGATGCGCAGGATGGCGGAGAAGTTGAAACCGCCGGTGTTTGAAGAGGGGTTTGCGAAGATCACTGTGGTCCGCGTGAAGAGCGCGGGGTAGCCCGCTCAGGCCAAGTGTCCGGAGATTTTCCCCATGAGTACTTCCCCAGTGCGAGCGCCTTATGTCGAGCCGTGGCTACGCGGAACATATCCCGAGGTTCCTGCCGTTGGACGGGCGGTGTTGCACGCCTTCGATCTGGCGCTGGACGACTTGACCAAATGGACCGAGGGACTGACGGACGCTGAAGTCCACACGAAGCCGCTAGGGCTGCCGTCTGTTGCCTTTCAACTGCGTCACATTGCGCGTTCCACAGACCGCCTGCTTACGTATGCCGAAGGCGGCCAGCTCACGGCGGAGCAACTCGCTACACTCAAGGCGGAACAGAGCGGTGACGAATCCCTGGCTGAGCTTCTCAGCGAGGTGGGCGCCTCTTTTTCGAATGCGGAGGGCCGCGTGCGCACGCTGGCCACCGCCGACTTCAGCATCTTTCGCGGCGTAGGGCGCAAGCAGTTGCCCACGAGCATCGGCGGCGCGCTCATTCACGTTGCCGATCATACGCAGCGACATGTCGGCCAGGTGGTTACGACGGCCAAAGTCCTGAAGGCTGTGCGCGGGATATAGGCTTATTCCTGCGGTAAAAGGCCGGGGGTTTGGAATGCGGTCTCAGATCGGTTAAGTCTAATACAATCTTTCATTTATATCTAATACAATCTTTCATTTATATGCAGAGGCTTCGCCAGAAGTCGCCCTTTTTCACCGGTTCGGCCGGCCCCTCTACCTCGGCGGCTCTTCACAGAGATCTAAGACCCCTTCTCCTTCCAACTCCGAAATCAATGAAGTGACATCTGTCACAGCCCTCGCCGTCGCCAGAGCGCACCATACTTCGGGCTCTGGGGGTGGAATCCCGCGTGGCCGGGAGGCGCATGTTGCGGGCTGAAGACATACCATTCAACTCGCCGGTCGACAGTGCAGGAGCGAAACGCGCAACGCGCGACTCAGCCGATGGAGGCGACCGGAAATGACCTGGAACGCAGAGTACCGGGCCAAATGCAGGAGCGCTGCCGCGGCGCTTGCCGCAGTTCACTCCGGCTCCCGTGTATGGATCCAATCCGGATGCGGAACTCCCTCCACACTTGTCGATGCATTGGTGGCGCGCGCGCCCGAAGTTCGCGATGTCGAAGTCATCCACATGATGACGCTGGGCAGCGCGGACTATACAAAGCCCGAGTACGCGGGCCGGTTCCGACATCGTGGGCTTTTTCTCGGTCCCAATGTGCGCGAAGCCGTGGTTGCCGGGCGCGCCGATTACACCCCGATTTTTTTGAGCGAGATTGAGAGCCTGTTCGAAGATGGCTCAATGCCACTGGACGTGGTGCTGATGCAGGTATCGCCGCCCGATGCGCACGGGTTCGTGAGCCTGGGGACCACCGTCGATTGCACCCTCACCGCGGCGCGCTGCGCATCGGTGGTGATCGCCGAGGTGAATGAGGCGATGCCGCGCACCCACGGCGACACATTTCTCCACGTGAGCCACATATCGTCGATCGTCGAAACATCGCGTCCGCTGCTCGAATTATGCCGCGAGCCGCTCACCGACCTGCATCTGAGCGTGGGGCGCAACGTGGCTTCGCTGATCCCCGACGGCGCGACGATCCAGACCGGCATCGGAGGCATCGGAGACGCGGTGCTGAAGTGCCTGGAAGACAAGCGCGATCTTGGCATTCATACGGAGATGTTTTCCGATGGCGTGATCGATCTGGTGGAAAAAGGCGTAATCAACGGCGAACGGAAGTCGCTGCACCGGGGGAAAATCGTCTCGGCTTTCGTGCTCGGCAGCAAGCGGCTTTTCGAATTCATCGATGAGAATGCAAGTTGCGAATTTCGAACGATCGCCTATACCACCGATCCATTCGTCGTGGCGCAGAACGATCGCATGGTGGCCATCAATTCGGCGCTGCAGGTGGATCTGACAGGGCAGGTGTGCGCCGATTCGCTGGGGACAAAGCCCTACAGTGGATTCGGCGGGCAGCTGGATTTCATTCGCGGCGCGGCGCGTTCCAAAGGCGGCGTGCCGATTATCGCGTTGCCCGCGATGGCGCAGCATGGGACGGTCTCGCGCATTGTGCCGGTTCTCGAGCCGGGCGCTGGAGTGGTTACTTCACGCGCCGATGTTCACTATGTAGTTACGGAAAATGGCATTGCTTATTTGCACGGCAAGACGTTGCGCGAGCGCGCGCAGGCGTTGATCGCGATTGCCGATCCGCGTTTCCAACAGGAGTTGGAAGATTTTGCGGTACGCGCCCATTACCTGGAACGCAGGGCTGCGGCAGTTTGTGTCTGAGGGCCGGCGAATGTACGAGGAAGGGCGAAAGAGATGAGCGGGGAGAAGCGAGACAGAGGCCTGCTGCAAGTAGATGGGGACGAGTGCAAGGGTTGCGGCTTGTGTGTCGAAGCTTGCCCGCCCAAAGTGATCGCTCTCAGCGACCGGCTCAATCATTACGGCTATCGGACCGCGACGTACTCCGGCTCAGGCTGCACTGCATGCGGAATCTGCTTCCTGGTTTGCCCGGAGCCGGGAGCGATTACTGTCTTGCGCAGACGAAATGGGGTGGCTGTTTTGCACTCAGCCACAAGCGGAGACCAGAACGCGGCATCAGGACATGGCACGGAGGGGGCGATCGAATGCGCAAGCAATTGACCCAAACTCGAAAACAACTGATCAAGGGGAACGAGGCGATCGTCAAGAGTGCGATTCTGGCTGGATGCCGTGCCTTCTATGGCTATCCCATTACACCGGCGAGCGAAATCACTGAAGCCGCGGCGCTCTATTTGCCGCAGGTGGGTGGCGTTTTCCTGCAGGCCGAGAGCGAAGTGGCTGCGATCAACATGCTCTACGGGGCAGCATCGGCGGGTGTGCGCTGCATGACGGCGTCGAGCGGCCCGGGCATCAGCCTGATGCAGGAAGGCATCAGCTACATGGCTGGCGCTGAACTGCCGTGCGTCATCGCCGATATCACCCGCGGAGGCCCCGGCCTCGGCAACATCGCTGCCGAGCAAAGCGATTACCACCAGGTGGTGAAGGGCGGCGGCAACGGAAACTACCGAACGATTGTGCTGGCGCCAAGTTCCGCGCAGGAGATGGCTGACCTCACTGCGTTGGCTTTCGAACTGGCTGACCGCTATCGGAACCCTGTCGTTCTATTGGCCGATGGTTTTGTCGGGCAGATGATGGAGCCGGTCGAGTTTCCGCAAACTGCCATCGCGACGCACTTGCCGAAATGGGCCGTGGCCGGCACTGCGGAATCGCGCCCGAATCTCATTACCTCTCTGCACCTCGATACCGATGAGCTCGAAGCCCACAACCGCGATCTCGAAACCAAGTATCGCTGTGCGGAACAACGGGAGACACGCGCTGAAGAGAATCAGACCGAGGATGCGGAGATTGTGCTGGTTGGCTATGGGATCGTCGGCCGCATTCTGAAAGCGGTCATGGCCGAGGCACGCGCGGAGGGAATCCCGGTGGGAATGCTGCGGCCCATCACCCTCTATCCGTTCCCGACGGCGCATTTCGAAAGGCTGGCCAAGCGTGCGCGCGTCTTCGTTGTGGTCGAAATGAGCAATGGCCAGATGCTTGAAGATGTGCGACTGGCTCTGAACGGTGCGTGCCCGGTGAAATTTCTGAGCCGCGTGGGCGGAAATGTCCCGTCGCACGAAGAGGTGCTTTCGTTGGTCAGAGAGCTTGCACGTGAGATGCCGCGGGCGAGGGCACGGGAAAGAGAGCAGGTGGCGCATGTCTAGCGAACTGATCTCGGATTATGAAGTAGCGCATGGCAAGGCCAAGTCGTTTTTCGAAACCTATGAGCGCAAGGGCGAGCTCCAGCACCAGACGCACTATTGCCCTGGATGCGGCCACGGCACCACTTACAAAATGCTGGCGCGCGCGATCGATGAGCTCGGCATCCAGGATCGGATGATTCTTGTCAGCCCGGTTGGCTGCTCGGTATTCGGCTATTACTACTTTGACGTGGGCAACATCCAGGCCGCGCACGGGCGGGCCTCAGCAGTCGCCACCGCAGTGAAGCGCAGCCGGCCGGAAAGCATCGTGGTCAGCTACCAGGGTGATGGCGATTTGTCGGCGATCGGTTCGGCGGAGATTCTGCATGCCGCCAATCGCGGCGAAAACATCACCGTGATCTTTGTGAACAACGCCGTCTACAGCATGACCGGCGGCCAGTTCGCGCCGACTACGCTTATCGGACAGAAAAGTACAACCACGCCGAACGGCCGCACGGCGATGAATGAGGGCTATCCGCTGCGCGTGAGCGAACTGCTGGCTACGCTCGAAGCGCCGGTGTACATCGAACGCGTGGGTCTCGGCGACAACAAGCAGATCGCGGGCGCCACGCGTGCGGTCCGGCGTGCCGTCGAGAACCAGGTGCGTGGTCTGGGCTTTTCGCTGATCGAAGTGCTCTCGCCTTGTCCCACCATTTGGAAGATGCCGCCGGTCGATGCGCAGCATTGGGTGCGCGACGTGATGGAGAGAACCTTTCCTCTCGGCGTTTACCGCGACCGTACGAGGGAAGCGGAACCGCGCCCGCTTCCAGCGCCGACTCCAGCGCTCTCGGAAATTCCGAAGATTCTAGATTGTATTGAAGGTCTCGCCGATGAAGCGTCGGCGGAGCACAGCTTTCCCAGCAATGGTCAGGGCAGAGATGTCGATCTTCACGTCCGCGTGGCGGGTTTCGGTGGCCAGGGCGTTTTGCTGCTAGGGGAGGTGCTGGCCGAAGCGGGGCTCGATGCTGGCCTGGAAGTCTCGTGGCTGCCATCCTACGGGCCGGAGATGCGCTCGGGAACCTCCAATTGCCACGTGCGGATCTCCCGCGAGCCCATCGATTCGCCGCTGGTCAGCGCACCGAACATCCTGGTCGCGATGAATGAACCATCGCTCAGGAAGTTTGACACCAAGGTTCAGCCGGGCGGGTGGGTCATCTACAACGGCGATTCGTTTCCGCCTGAATGTGCGCGCCAGGATGTGCATGTTCTGGCGCTGCCATTCACTCGCATTGCCGATGAACTGGGCGATTCACGCGCGGCGAACATGGTGATGCTGGGCGCGCTTCTTGAAATCAAAGGGGGATTGCCGCAGGCCAGCATCGATGCTGCATTGCGCCGCCTGGTGAGCAGTCCGCGCTGGATACAACTCGATCATCGTGCACTCGCGCGTGGTCGTCAGCTCTACCGCGAGTCCTTGCAGGAGGTATGCGGATGAGGTGTGTCATGAAGGCTGAGGCAGACCCGAATCTGATTGTCTATTTCGCAGGCAAATACGTGCCACTACGCGAGGCGCAGGTTGGCATCCTGACGCATGCGCTCCACTATGGAACGGGCGTATTTGAGGGCATCCGGGCTCATTGGGATGAATCTGCGGAGGAACTGTTTGCGTTGCGTCCGATGGAGCATTTTGAGAGATGGAAGCAGAACTGCGGAATCCTGCGTATTGCCGTTCCGCCATCGCCTGATGAGCTGTGTGCAATCGCCCTTGAACTTATGCGGCGCAATGCGCTCAGGACCAATGTGTACATTCGGCCGCTGGCCTACAAGTGCGCGGAACGGATCGGTGTGAGCCCCGACGATCAGGATTCATTTGCGATTGTGGCGCTGCCGTTCGGCGAGTATCTCCATGCCGAGAAGGGAATTCATGCCGGCGTCAGTTCATGGCGTCGCATCGAGGACAATGCGATTCCGGCGCGCGCCAAGATCTGCGGGGCCTATGTGAACAGCGCCCTGGCCAGCGACGAGGCGCGCCAGAACGGCTTCGACGAAGCCATCCTGCTGAACGAGAGCGGTCATGTCGCCGAGGGCGCCACCTGTAACATTTTTATGGCGCGTAAAGGAATGCTGATCACGCCTCCCGTGACCGAGAATGTGCTCGAAGGCATCACGCGCGATTGCGTGATTCAACTGGCGCATCGTGAACTCGGCCTTGAAGTAATCGAGCGGCCGATTGATCGCAGCGAGTTATATATATGCGATGAATTATTTCTTACAGGCACGGCAGTAGGCATCGCGCCGGTGGTCCGCGCGGATCACCGGCCGGTGAGACAAGGGGAAATCGGCGCGATCACACGCGAGGTACAGCAGCTGTACTTCGACGCGACGCGAGGACACCTGGAAACTTATCGAAAGTGGCTGGTTCCTATCTACCAACCACAGCAGGAACCGGAGGAGCACGCGGTTTCGCTGGTAGAGATGCACACGATTTGAGTAGACGCCAATCAGAAACCCGTCCGAGCTGGTTCATGCAAGGAGGGTGAAAGAATGCTCACGACGAAGATCACAGGCAACGCATACGACGTTGCTCTCGAGAACTTCGATGCGGCGGCAAATGCGCTGGAACTCAACAGCGATGTAAGGGAAATGATCAAATATCCGGAGCGCGTACTCACGGTGACGGTGCCGGTGCGCATGGACGACGGGCACATCCATCGCTTCGAGGCATATCGCGTGCAACATAGCTCGGTGCGCGGGCCGGCGAAAGGCGGTATCCGCTATCATCCGCAGGTCACGCTCGACGAAGTGAAGGCGCTTGCCACCTGGATGACGTGGAAATGCGCCGTGGTCAACATTCCATTTGGCGGGGCCAAGGGTGGCGTGACCTGCGATCCGAAGCATATGTCGCAGGGCGAGCTCGAGCGCATGACGCGCCGCTATACCAGTGCAATTCTCCCGCTGATCGGGCCGGAGCAGGACATTCCCGCGCCGGATGTGTACACAAACCCGCAGACGATGGCGTGGATCATGGACACGTACAGCATGACCAAGGGATATCCCATTCCGGGTGTCGTCACGGGCAAGCCGATCTGCCTTGGCGGGTCGCTCGGCCGCAATGAAGCCACGGGCCGCGGCGTTTTCTACACCATCCAGTGTGCGTGCGAACATCTGCATCTGCCTTTGAAGGGCGCCACCGTGGTGGTGCAGGGATTTGGCAACGCTGGTTCAATTACGGCGCAGTTGCTGCACGAAGCGGGCGCGAAGGTCATCGCTGTCAGCGATTCAACCGGCTGCGTCTACAATCCGAGCGGGCTGGACATCAACAGCCTGATTCATCTCAAAATCCTGACCGGGAGGGTGTCGGGATTTCCAGAAGCGGAGAACATCCGACCGGAAGAATTGCTGGGACTGGAATGCGAGATCCTGGTTCCCGCAGCACTCGAGAACACGATCCACGCGGAGAATGCAGAGAACGTGCGCACGAGAATTGTTGCCGAAGCGGCCAACGGACCTGTGACGCCCGCAGCGGACAGAATCCTTGAGCGCAAGGGCGTCTTCCTGATTCCGGACATTCTGTGCAACGCGGGCGGCGTCACCGTTTCCTACTTCGAGTGGGTGCAGGACGAGCAACATCTGTTCTGGGAGGCTGCCGATGTCTATCAGCGCCTGGAACGTGTGATGAAGGCGGCATTCCGCGATGTACTCAAAATCCACGATGAGCAGAACGTTTCGATGCGCATTGCGGCCAATATGCTGGGCGTTGGTCGGGTAGCGGAGGCCGTGAAGATTCGCGGCATCTATCCGTAAGGGTTGGTCTATCGTCTTCGATTGCCCGTTGCGCGCCGCAATGTAGCGCGGCCGCAGCGGGTTTTTTTGCCTCGCCTTGACGAAAAGGTAACTTCAGAGTGATTTCATGAAGGCGTCGACTCCTCATGACGCATCCAGGTGTTGGTCCACTGACGGTGCTGGCCTATGTTCTGATCATCGGGTCGCCGGAACGTTTTCGTTGTGGCAAGCAGATCGGCAGCTTCCTGGGGTTAATCCCCTGCGAAGACTCAAGTGCCAGCCGGCAGCGCAAGCCGCTGTCCGCGAGATGTCATCGCAACTCGGTTCGCACGTGGGGCAGCCCGGTGTGGCCTATAGTGTGAAGTAGAACATCGCCTGAAAGGGGAGTTCGAATAAGTAATCATGGTCGGAAGATCGATCGAATAGGTGGCTGGGTTGAACTGAGTTCAGATGCTCCGGTCGATTGGTTCAGAGGAGTTCACCATCCGTTCGGATGAGAGCCGGCTTCGGCCAGATTTACATCTTTTGCGCACTGCATCAGGCGGGAATCTAGCGCATCTGAAATCTCCGCGAAACGGACGCCCTCCTCGTTCGCTAGATCGCTAAACGGCGAACCCGATACCTCGTGAGAATAAGGAATCATGTGCGCAGACCATTTCCGCCATCCTCATTCTTCGCTTGCAAAACGGCGGCAGACCATACATGAAGGGTTGTCCACAACCCGACAGCGGGTTTTCGGTAGTGTCGTCATCGTCTCCGGACCTCCACAAAAGTGCCGTAGATAGCATTCTTGGATGACTTATCGGAGGAAGGAATGGCTTTCCATCCATAGGGAGTCCTGTCGTACACAACCAGGAGCTTGCCGGGCTCCACTTCGATCAGGTCAGTGTATTGGGTGCTCATACCGTGGGAGATTGGCGTGACGTTCGTCCACGTCTTTCCTTCGTCGGAGCTGAACATGA
>Ga0187847_10002893_pt1 | contig 13490 bp, 7 predicted proteins | sample June2016WEW_4_10_FD_132458 | JGI IMG/M metagenome (GOLD analysis project Ga0187847, IMG submission 132458) | Peatland microbial communities from SPRUCE experiment site at the Marcell Experimental Forest, Minnesota, USA - June2016WEW_4_10 | ecosystem: Environmental > Terrestrial > Soil > Wetlands...
ACTGAGCCTGTGCCAGTTCCCTCAAAATTTGGAGTTGCCAGATCGATGAGGCCGTCTCCATTGAAATCCGCGGCGGCAACAGCTAACGGCGCGTTGCCAACTGGATAGGCGACTTGTGATTGAAAAGTTCCGTCTCCTTTACCCAACAGCAAGCTCACGGTATTGCTGTTGATATTGGCGATGGCGACGTCGAGCTGATTGTCGCCGTTGAAATCTGCCAGGACCATCTGTAATGGGCTTGTGCCTGTAGCGTAGGAAACCTGGTTCTGGAACGTACCATCACCGTTGCCGAGCAATACGCTAAGCGTATTGGAGTTGAGGTTGCCGATGACCAGGTCCAGAAAGCCGTCGCCGTTAAGGTCTCCCGTTTCGACTGAACGCGATGCCAATCCCGTCGCGTAGGCTTGAGGGGCGCCAAAGGTTCCATCGCCATTGTTGAGAAGTACGGTCACATTGTTGTCGTTGGCGTTGGCAGTGGCGATGTCCGGGAAGCCATCTCCGTTGAAGTCACCAATTGCAATCTTGCTTGGGCCATTGCCAGTGGCATAAGTTACGGCCGCTTGGAAAGTGCCATCGCCATTCCCCAACAACACGCTTACATTGCTAGTGCCGAAGTTAGCGACGACCAGGTCCTGAATGCCGTCCCAATTCACATCCCCCACTTCTACAGATTCAGCGTTGTTACCCGATGTATAAGCCACTTGCGGTTGGAACGTTCCGTCACCATTGCCGAGTACCACGCTGACGGTGCCGCTAACGTAATTCGCGATGGCGACATCGAGGTTTCCGTCGGCGTTGAAATCTCCGACCGCAAGGCCCTGGGGCAAATTTCCCGCCCCGACCGTCGAAGGCGACTGGAAACTCCCATTGCCGGTGCCAAGAAAAATATTGAGATTTGAAGTGGTCGCGACTGCCAGGTCTGGAATGCCATCGCCATTAAAATCACCCGCCGCAGCAAAATATGGCGCTGCACTCGCGTGCCCGGCACCCACCGCGGAAGTAAATGAGAAATTGGCAGTAGACGGATCCAGCGACGCCGTACCCAAAACATAGTTGGCGTTGCTCGTGTCAACAAACGGTACACTTCCCGCCGGCAAGACTCGTCCAAACGCGGTCACGGTCGCTGTCAGGGTGTACGCCCCTGCACTGCCGCTGTTCGAGATCGAAGTTGTCGATTGGTACGACGAATTGCCGGCAACGTTCAAAGTCTGTGGGTCGGAGGAACTGCCCCACTCTCCGCCGGCGCCGATAAATTGCGCCTGGATATTATAGTTGCCGGCGCCCGGCACGAATTTCAATGTCGCTGTACCGGTGCTGGTCACCTGGACGACGGCGAGAACGCCAGCTCCAGGGCACGGCGCAAGCGTGTTGCAAAAGGTTATCGACCCCGCGGATATCGGCAGATCGTTGTGCAGAGGCGACGCGGTGAGTGTCACCATGGTCCCGGCTGTGACGGAACTATTTGGCGAAATCGTCAGCGTGGTGGCATTGTTGCTGACTCCATAAGACGGCTTCGCTAAGAGCCCGATCGATATCAAAGCGAACAAACAAACGATTGCATTTTTCGTGCACGTCATAAGTCCGTCAGAATTTCGCAGTATAGGCATGATGTTCCTCATTTGAAAAGTTGGGGGGAGGGCTGCAGACTGATTGGCGTTCGCTATATCTATGGCACCCAGGATGCCAAACATTAAGGCCTTCTAATTTGAACGACATACGCGAACAAGTCGGTTAAAAAACCTTTCGTGTGTTGCTCGTAATTCATACACTTGTCCGGTTTCAAGACATGCTCCAGAGTTGCCGATGAGGCATGTGACGCACTGTTTAACGGCCCTGCCACGACGGGACGTTTGAATCTGAAGGTGAAATTTCCTTTGATATTCCAGCAATTCGAGGTGGGACTGGTCTAGGCGAGTGGCACGAAGCGTTGGTTACTATCGGCTATTACTTACCATTACCTTCTCGCAATTGGCAACGGTACGTGTACCCACGTAAGCTTCTCTCATCGCGGACGGAAGCAATAGCCGCCGAGGAGAAAAAAATGAAATCAAATTTCTTATTCTTATTCGTTGTGATGGGGTTGGCTAGCGTTTCCGTGGCGAAGGAGCTGCCGGATGCTCCAAGTGCATTGTCAATAAGCAGCAGTATGATGGTGGAATCTGCGATCCCGGTACCAGTACATCAAGCCGAGCCTGTCAAAACGGTCGATGCAAAATTTCTGACACTGGCGATTATCTCAACCGGCAGCACTTTTGCTGATTCTTATACAACGCTATTTGCTCGAGAGAATTGGCTGGCGGGAAAGACCGGCGTCTGCAACGAGGAAGTTGAGTCCGCCTACTTGTATGGCACGCACCCGACTGTCGGCCGCGTCTATGCTGTGGCCGCAGCCAAATCGTCGGTTTCCATACTTGCGTCCTACTACTTGCGCAAGCACCACAGCAAGCTCTGGAGCCTGCCGATGGTCACGAACTCCATCTTCAGCTTGCAAGGTGTGACTCAGAACATGATCGTTTGCAACTAGCTTCAACGCGGCGTTGAGGCTGCTCAGTCCCACCTGCTCAGCCCCAGTGAATAGTGCCGGCTTCTGCTGTTTGAAGATTTTTGATCCTGTCAGCATCTGTGTCACGCTACTTACATTGCACGAGTCGTACCAACCTCAAGAACGATCTCTTTCCTAGAATTATCAGTAGCTTACGGCGCGCACCCGAATGTGGAGTCAGTCCATAGTGTGCGATTTCAGAACGCACTGTTCCGGATTCGTACAACCTGATTGGCACAACAGCGCGGCCGGCGGGGGTGCCGATCTCTATCTACGTGGATAGTGATTAATCCGAACGGATAGTCCTCAGCTATACCTCGTGTATTGCAAGTCCAACCAATCAAATGATTATTTGTCTTAGACATACTCCTCTAAAGCATGGCATGCAGATTGCTGTTCCATTTTGGGACACCGAGAAGGCGGCGCATTACTATCGGCACCTATAAGGTGACGGATTTACGCGGCACACGTACCATTTTGGGCTATCGCGGCGTATCCTAACGGGAAAGAATGACCTGAGGTCGCATGAAGATCTAAGCAGTCGAAAAGCTGTGAAGTCGTGGTGAAAGACATGGCCAATGAATCCCGGCTCAAGCTATTAGTCATCGATGATGATGCGCAAAATCTAGAGCTCATCAGCGACGCACTCAGGCAAGAAGGTGTGGAGATTACTCAGGCGCTAGGTCCCTACGCCGGCCTTGAGAAGTTCGCATCTCTTCACCCTCGCATTGTTCTGCTGGATCTCGTCATGCCCGAAATGGACGGCATGGAGGTGCTGGAGCGCATCATCGCTGCCGACCCTGGCGTGGACGTCATTTTGATGACGGCACACTATTCCGCTGAATCCGCTGTCGAAGCTATTCAGAAAGGCGCGGCGGATTACCTAACAAAACCCCTGGATCTGGAAAAGCTGCGGAATCGCCTTAAGGGTTTGCTGGCGGATGCCCAAACGCGCCACAACACGCTCAAACTGGACAATCAGCTTGTAGGGGCTTATCAGTTCGAAGGGATTGTCGGGCGTAGTCCTCTGATGCTCGAAGTGTTCGCCAAAATACGGAGGGTTTCTCCTCACTTCCGAACAGTACTCGTAACCGGTGCGACTGGCACGGGCAAAGAGCTTGTCGCCCGCTCGCTCCATCGTCTAAGCCCGGTTGCAAACGGTCCCTTCGTAGTTTGCAATTGCGCGGCACTCGTCGAGACACTCGCTGAGAGTGAACTTTTCGGCTATGTAAAAGGAGCATTTACCGGAGCCAATCAAGACAAGAAAGGTCTTTTTGAGCTGGCGAACGGAGGCTCGGTTTTTCTTGATGAGATTGGCGAGCTACCCTTGGCAGGGCAGGCGAAATTGTTGCGAGTCCTGCAGAACCGCCAGATCCAGCGTGTAGGCTCACCGCTAGCGCACGACATTGACGTGAGAGTTGTCGCGGCCACCAATCGAGACTTGAAGGGTATGGTGCGGGAGGGCCGTTTTCGAGAGGATCTCTATTACCGGCTCGCAATGATGGAAATCAGTTTGCCGCGGCTTGTGGATCGGCGGGAAGACCTCCCATTACTGCAAAGGTTTTTTGTGGAGCAATATGCCGCAACCTACGGAAAACAGATCACGGGCTTCACTCGTAGGGCTCAGATGCGCATGTCGGTGTACGCTTGGCCTGGGAATGTTCGTCAACTGGAAAATGTCATCGGAAGCGCTTGCATGTTAGCGGACAGCTCGGTGCTCGACGTTCATGATCTGCCCATTGATTTACAGGAAGCTCAGCTACAGCCCTTTGAGCAGACTGATTTGATTTCTCTGGAAGAAGTGCAGCGCCGCCATGTTCTCAAGGTTCTTGAACACGTCGCGGGGAACAAAGCACGAGCCGCTGAAATCCTAGGCATCGGTAGGGGCACCATCTACCATTTCCTGTCGAAGATAAAATCGGATGACGCGCCAAAAAAGCAACTCGAAGAAAAGGAAGTTAGCAATGCAGATTTACGCAAATCCATGCGTCACGGATCAAGCTAGCACAAATAGCTGATGCCTAATTGGGTTCTACAAGATTTTATGGATGCAAGTGTCAGGTTTTCCCTTATTGCTATACAGCTAAACAATGAGCTAAATGTGATTTGTCGGGGAGGTACGTTCCGCAAGTCGAGCCACCTTCGGCTGCCGAATTAAAGCTCAATTTGCCTCCTGCACGAATATTTGGAGGATTTAAGAATGGCGTCCGCGCGTTTGGGGCCAGATTTCCACGAATCTGAAACACGTCCCAAACGTAAACCGGCTTACGCACTCATTATTCTCGCGGCGGTCGCAAGTGGAATTTTTGTAGCTTGGCCAGGACTATTCTGGACCGTTTTCTCCATCAATTATTTGCCGCAAAGATTCAGTTATCTCGGCAGTCCTGCCCTGACGTGGATCCACTTTATTGGCAATGCAATCATCGGCATTTCTTTCCTGGGCATATCGGGGACGCTTTTGTATGTGGCCCAGAAGGAACGGGATATTCACCTTCGCTGGGTGCCTCTTACCTTTGCATTGTTGGTCGTAATTTGTGGCCTGACAAATTTGGTCGAGGCAATTACGGTCTGGATACCCGTGTATGTCCTTTCCGCAAGTCTCAAGATTTTCAGCGCGATCGTTTCGCTCTTCGCTTCAGGCATGCTTTTGGCAGAGGCTCCTCGAATTGTTGCGGTGATGCGGAGCGCCTATGCCTCAGAAGAACATCGTCCGGCCGTCGAATCAGCGCGACACGAACGGCAGGACGCACAGGCAGAACTAAGTAAAGCAAGAGCAGACTTGGAGCGCCGAGTTCGCGACCGGACGATGGAATTGGATGCTGTCAACATTGCTCTACAAGCCGAGATCAGCGAGAGAATCCGCATTGAAAAGCAGCTGGTTAAAATTGCATCCATCGTCGAATTCTCCTATGACGCAATTTTGACCGTATCGCTCGATGGGATCGTAACGACGTGGAACAAGGGCGCAGAGCGCATGTATGGCTACACTGCCGACGAGATCGTTGGCAAGCCGGCGTCGGTCCTGGCTGCTCCCCATAGAGTTGACGAGATGACCTCACTCATCGCGCGCATAGCACAAGGGGAGCGGGTCGAGCACTACGAGACTGTAAGACTGACCAAAGGCAGCGAGCTTCTCGATGTTTCACTGACAATCTCACCGGTGAGGAACCTAACCGGAGAAATTATTGGCGCTTCGTCGATCGCTCGCAATATATCTGAGCGCAAACAAACAGACATCGCCTTACGCCGGAGTCACCAGAGAACAAGAGACATTCTGGATAACATTTTTGCCTTTGTAGGGCTGATTTCTACAGAAGGCGTGATTCTAGATGTGAATCGGGCGCCGCTCGAAGTAGCAGGATTACAACGAGAAGACGTTATTGGCAAATCGGTGGCTGAAACATATTGGTATTCTCATTCACCGGAAGCTCAAGCCAGAGTACGAGCAGCAATTGACCGGGCGGCGCATGGCGAGACTGTCCGTTACGACGAAGCCATCCGTGCCGCCGGAGAACAGCACGTCTATATTGATGTCATTTATGGCCCACTTCGGGACGCAGACGGAAGGATTGTGAATGTCGTCGGCTCGGCAGTGGATATATCGGAGCGGGTCCATGTTCAAAACGCGTTGACTGAATCGGAGAAACAGTACCGCCTTTTATTTGACAGCAGTCCGCTTCCGATGTGGGTCTTCGATCGCAATACATTCGCATTTCTGGAAGTCAACGAGGCGGCGGTTCAACATTACGGTTATTCGCGAGACGAATTTCGCACGATGACGATCCTCGATATTCGACCGCCGGAGGAAAGGTCGCGCATCCTCCAACATATGACTCAACTAGTGAAAGGATTACAAACACCCGAAGTATGGAAGCATCGCAAAAAGAATGGGTCCGTAATCGATGTAGAAATCACGAGCCATGAACTGGCATTTCAACGAAGAGATGCTCAACTCGTGGTCGCGCATGACATCACCGACCAACTGAAAGCGGAGGAAGATCTCCGACACTCCGAAGAGAAATTTTCAAAGACATTTCGATCGACACCGCTGCCCATTACCATCAGCACGGTCACAGACGGTCGATACATTGACGTCAATGAAGCGTTTTCGAACATCATGGGATATGAGCGAGAACAAGTCATCGGGCGCACAGCGCTCGACCTGAATATTTGGGCCGACGCGAACGACCGCAAGCAGATGATCGAGCAACTCAACGTCGAAGGCCATCTGCACTCGTTTGAAACTCAATTCGTGACTCGGGGCGGCGGGAGCAGGATGGTACTCATTTCGGCCGAAATTATTAAGCTGGATGGGGCCGAGTGTGTAATCGCGATTACAAGCGATATTACGGACACGAGACGGCTCGAAGAGCAGTTCCGCCAAGCGCAAAAAATGGAAGCAGTAGGAAGATTAGCCGGCGGCGTGGCGCACGACTTTAATAACATTCTTGGCGTCATCATCGGCTACAGCGACCTCTCGCGCGAGCAACTGCCAGACGACAGCCTCGTATTTAAGCACATCGAACAGATCAGGAAAGCTGCGTTGCGCGCTACTGGATTGACGAGCCAACTTTTGGCGTTCAGCCGCCAACAAGTTCTACAGCCCAGCGTGCTTAACCTTAACGCAGTGGTCAATAATGTCAGTAAAATGTTGCTGCGCGTAGTCCGCGAAGATATTTCATTGAATTTTGTGCCCGGTGAACCTCTCGGCAATGTAAAGCTCGACTTAGGACAAGTTGAGCAAGTGCTGCTGAACCTTGTGGTGAACGCTCGCGATGCCATGCCGCGCGGAGGGCAAATCGTCATAGAAACCGACAATATCGATTTTGACGACGACTATGCGAGGGAACATATGCCGGTCAAGCCCGGGTCTTATGTGATGCTTGCTGTCTCTGATACCGGTGCGGGAATCGACAAGGAGACCTTGTCAAGGATTTTCGAGCCCTTCTTCACTACCAAGCCTGTAGGAGAAGGCACTGGCTTGGGCTTGTCCATGGTCTATGGCGTCGTGCAGCAGAGCGGCGGCAGCATCTGGGTGTATAGCGAAGTCGGCAAGGGCACAAGTTTCAAAATGTACTTTCCGCGCGTGAACGAATCTGCCATTTCATTGATTGAACCAAAGAGCGACACCCATGTCGCGTCTGGGTCGGAGACGATACTCTTAGTCGAAGACGAAGAAGCTCTCCGCGAATTGACTGCTGACCTGTTGCGGAGCGGTGGCTATAAGGTACTGGTGGCCGAAGGCGGCGAAGCGGCGCTTGCAATTTTGAGGCAATCGAATACCATCCATCTGGTGCTGACCGACGTGATCATGTCCGGCATGAGCGGGAGCGAACTGGCTTTGGAGGCAAAAGAACTACGCCAAGACGTAAGAGTTCTTTTTATGTCAGGCTATACAGGCCAGCTCATTGCTAACCACGGGGTAACTGAGTCCACATCGGCCCTGGTGCAGAAGCCGTTCACAAAACAAGCACTTCTAACCCAAGTTCGCAGGGCGTTAGACGCTCCATGATGAAAGTTTTCTTTCTCTACGCCTACTAGTATCGGAGAGAATCATTTCCGCTTTGCCATCAAGCCTAATTCGGAGAGAAACGCTTTTGATCTCTGTACGTGACCCGCAATAACTTCATCACTGCGGGTCATTTCGCAGAGGCTTGTTTAGAAAAGGACGCTCGCAGAAATACCAAAAGATCGTGGCTATAGTACACATTGCGCCAACTCGAATAAAGAATTCACTAAATGGCGGCAGTCCCCAATGAATAAGTCGGGTAGCGATCGCCTCGGAAGAGTGAAGGTTGCTCTGGTGAGTTAGGTACAAGCTATACGAAATGAGCCCAAAGCCCCCCAGGATCGTACTCAAGAAGCTTGACTTAAACTTCCCGTCGAAGTGGCGCAGATAAACTAATGCGAGCGCGAACGCGCTCGCACATATCCATTCAAAGTAAACAGAACGCTGCCCGAAATGAAGTGTAGCGTTTCGGTACAGCGAGAAAAGCAAGAGTAGGAGCAAACCGAGATCAATCGCGGCCCGGGTAAAAGAATCGGCTATGCGGCAGAGGCGATAAAAAACGAGCGCACCCAAGGCAAACGCAACCCAATCTTCCAGAAAGAATCCATAGGAACGAGAAGGATAATAGATATTCCAAACAAATGCGGGAATCATCAGCAATAAAATTCCGCCCAACATTTCCTTTTTGAGGAAAACAGCTGCGAACATGATCAACCCCATTACAACGTAAAACTGCTCTTCGTAGTTTAAAGACCAAAATCCAGCGACAAAGAGGGTCGTGTTTTGATGGGGATAGGAAGCGGGATGAAAAACCAGTGAAAGCCACTGTGTCAGGGTGAGATTCTGAATCCATGCAACGAGGGAGCTCGAAAGTTGGTTTCCCATTCCTGCCCGCATTTTCACAAATCGCGTCGCACTAAACAGACACAACGCGAAAAAATACGGCGGATAGATTCGTCGGAACCGCCTCCACATGTATTCTGACAGTCTAAGATGTTTATGAGTGCTTGAGTCGGTTGCGGCGGCGATGCAATAGCCAGAAATTACAAAGAAAACCATGACACAGGCATGCCCTAGGTTAAATCCCGGGTTGAGGCCGAGATGATCAAATACAACTCCCAGAGATGCCAAGCCGCGCCAGGCGTCTACCATCGAGTAGCGAGGTTCCCACACACCCGCCACTGAGGTGGCACAATAATAAGGGGAGGACGAAACAAGCGCCACATCGATCTCCGCAGTATGTGCATGTATATCACAGGGTCACTAGGGATCACTAGATCCGAGGTCGGTACGATTGAGCTAAATAAATTTTCCGATCCTTAGAATGCGAAGACACAACGTCGGACAAACCGGCATCGTCGCATCACACCTGGGATTCGGGTGTGTCAAACTCACGACCCATAGACAACGGCGCGAAGCGATTCGGATTCTGGATCACGCCTTCGCGCTTGGGATTACACATTTTGACGTGGCACGGGCCTACGGCTTCGGACGCGCTGAAGGAATCTTGGGACAATTCTTGCGCGGCAAGAAGGGTCGGGTCACGGTGGCGACCAAGTTTGGGATCCAGCCCCCTGCTGGACTGACCGGCAATCGGCGGGTAATAGATTTGGCCAAGAAGATTCTTCGGCCTTTTCCAAGCTTGGTTCGCATGGCCCAGAAACGCGTCTCGCAACGGGGACAATCCGGGATTTTTACTGCCCAAGATGCTGTACAAAGCTTAGAAACCAGTTTGCGGGAGCTGGGCACCGATTGCATTGATATGCTCCTGCTACACGAAGCGACACTGCTAGACGCCGCAAATAACGGACTCATCGAAACTTTGCAGCAGCAGGTTAGCCTGGGTAAAATTCGATGCTTTGGGATGGCTTCTGATTTTAAGAAACTCAGTAAAGAAGCTCGCCACCTCTCACCGGGCTACAAAATACTCCAATTCGACGATAACGCGTCGAGCAGGAATCTTCAGACACTGGTTAGGCCCGAATATCGCGCCTTGATCACCCACAGCATTTTTAAGCCTTATGAATCGTTGCGTGCAGCGGCCGTTGCGCAACCAGCGCTTACGCGGCAATACTCCTTGCGCGCAGATCTCCCACTTGACGATGCCCAAGTGATAGGTTCTCTGCTCTTGGAGTTCGCGCTACGCAGCAATTGCGATGGCGTCGTCTTGTTTTCAAGCGCGAACCCAGCACGAATTACTGCAAATGCAACCGACGCGGAGTCAACTCAATATTCCGAACAGCAATTGGCAGTTTTTCTCGAATTCGTGGACACAATCATCCCGCCTGCGACGCGGCTCGCATCGTGATCGTTGATCTCAACACCTTAACTGAGACTCCTGAATTTTCATGCGATCTATGTGTGGTGGGAAGCGGGGCAGCCGGCTTAGCAATTGCTTCGGAGGTGCTGCATACGCCTTTCAAAACACTCATCGTGGAAAGTGGAGGAATGGAGACAGAACCGCCAACGCAAGCCCTATACGATGTAGACCTCAGTGGTTTGCCACATCCAGGGTCAACAAAAGGGCGCTTCCGCATTTGCGGCGGGTCGACCACCCAATGGGGCGGACAGGCGCTGCCCTTGATGTCGCTCGATCTTGAGCAACGTGACTGGATTCCGTATAGCGGGTGGCCTATTTCGATCGATGAACTTCGCCCCTATTACACCCGCGCCTCCCGGTTTCTCCGAGTGGACGAGAGAAACTTTGACAGCGATCTCTTCGCGTACCTGAAGGCCCAGCCGCCAGCTTTCAATTCGGAACGGGTCCGGTATCACTTCTCGAAATGGAGTCCCCACCCCAGCGTGCGAGAACGTTACCTTGCTGATCTTGCCAATCGGGACAATTGTACCCTTCTGCTTCACGCCAACGTGACGAGTATCCTACTGGAAAAGGAATTGAATCGCGTCAAGAGAATCTTAGTGCGGTCTTTAGGAGGCCAGACCGCATTGGTGCATGCTCGAATATTCGTCCTATGCGTTGGTGGCATCGAAACCGCTCGCTTGTTATTGTCCAACGATCAACAACAAACACGCGGTATAGGAAATGAGCACGATCTCGTCGGGCGTTTCTTTCAGGATCATCCCAGCGCTACGATTGGATGGCTCGACGGGAGTGACCTGGCAGCCGCGCAACAATGGTTGAATGTTTTTCATAAGAATGGCTTAAAGTACTCGGTCCGCTGTACGGCAGCTCCCAAATGGCAGAGGGAGAACCGGACACTTAATGTTTCAATGGGTACGACCGTGGTCGCGGATAACTCAAGGCTTCAAGATGCAAAAGTGTTCTACGATGCGCTGCGGCGAAGGAGACTTGACCCAACGGTTGGACGAAAACTGCTTAGTGCAATGCTACACCCCGAGGAGCTGATCTTGGCCGGCTGGCATTTTCTTGTTCACGGCAGGAGCTTCATACCACCCGGCGCACGGTTGCAGATTGGCTTAACCTCAGAGCAGGAACCCAATCCTGCAAGTCGCGTGATGCTGTCGGACAAAACGGATGCACTCGGAATTCGTCGTTCCGATGTTCGATGGGTTCTTACGGAGCGAACGAATTCCACCCTTCGGTCATACGCGAGAATGCTCCGCGAGGAATTTCAGCGAGTGGGCATCGGAGAAATTAGGTTGGAGAAATGGGTTCTTGACGATTCCCCACAATGGACGGAACACGTGACCGACCAATATCACCATATGGGAACAACGCGAATGAATGACTCGCCACGGCTGGGAGTGGTCAATTCCTGTTGCCAAGTTCATGGCATTGCCAACTTGTACATCGGAAGTAGTGCGGTCTTCCCCACTAGCGGACACTCCAATCCGACGCTAACGATCATTGCGCTTTGCATCAGGCTTGCAGATCAACTAAAGCAAGAGTTGACTTGACTTTGCGGAGGGATACGAATTCTGATCCAAGCCCAAGAAAATTGGCCGGAACGCCGAAATATTCTCAAGCTGATCCACTGCGGGGGCGTTTTCCGATACGGCGAAGGTTCCATACAGATTCAGTTCCGTCCAACTAAATGTGACCTCCAAGCACTGCATGAGTTCGCATCTCGGACAGAATCTTCGGGTGTTCACTTCTGCAACGATTGGGAGTTGAAGAAGTCCATAATTGCTTCGCTGCTTTGTTGCTCAGTCTGATGAAACCTTCTCATTCCTCACCCACCTTCCCGCGGAAACTAAGGCTAGATGGTCTTTGCAAGCCGTTATATAATCTCCCACTAGCTTGCTGGGCTTGGGTTTAGACGGAATCTACCTGTTAATCTACTCTGGTCGTTTCTCTCGGTCTCCGTCGCCGATCTCGGCTTGGACGTGATCCGTTTCAACAGACTGCGTTTTGTGGAGGCATCAGTGAAAATCACCGAGAAATTTCTTCAGCTTGTTCTTGCGACCGCGATCATCATCGCTATGTGTGACCGGAGTTTCGCAACACCCACTGTACAGTTGTCCGCTTCGTTATCGTCGCCGCAAGCGCTCGGCACGCTTGTGACCTGGACGGCTACGGCGAGTGATTCCGACCAAGGAATACTGACTTACGCGTTTGACTACGGAGTGCAGGGCCAAACGCTCCCGCTGGTGCGGGATTACGGTTATGGCAACACCTTGCCCGCATATCCAGCGTTGCAGGAGGGGATTTACGAGGTGCAGGTGACGGTCAAGAACAATACGACCGGAAATACGGGGACGGCGTCACAGACATTTTCCTTTACGCCCATCGCCAGCAGCACGAATCCGGTCGTCATCTCGCCTGCCGCCAATGCCCTCGTTGCGCTATTCAGCAGTGTTGTCTGCCAAGCGCCAGATAGTATGCTGGTCGCGTTCAAGACGGCGAACGGAGCTCAGCAGCTCACGCCCTTGCAGCCTTGCAACGGCAAGACGATGAATATCTACGTCGCCGGGATGCTGCCCAACACCAAGTATTCCATGACAGGGGTTTTCGTGGCATCGGGGCAACGAGTCGGAACAACACAAACAAAAACTTTTACCGCCGGCGCTATCCCGAGCAGCGTGCAGATTCCGACAATCTCTGTGGTCAGCCCGGCTCCCCCCGCCGCAGTGTTAGAGCCGATTCTCGTTCATGCTTACTTCTTCGGAAAGTATCTCCCGCTCGGGACCGACTTGAAGGGCAATGTCGTCTGGTACTACCAATCGCAGGATGCACTCGGTGGACTGATGACGCGCCCGGAGGCAGGTGGCTATTTCTGGTTCATCGGGGCGGAAAACACTGATCCCTACCTGCAATTCATCCGCAAGATTGATGTAGCGGGAAACACCGTGATTGAGAGCAATCTTGGCCGCATCAACGAGCAGCTCGCCGCTGCCGGCCAAATGACGCTGACCAGCATCGATCATGAACTGCGCGATTTGCCGAACGGCAATATTCTGATGATTGGTTCGCTCGACCGCGTGCTGGGTTCCGGGATTCAGAATGGCGCGGACATC
>Ga0187847_10002895_pt1 | contig 13485 bp, 13 predicted proteins | sample June2016WEW_4_10_FD_132458 | JGI IMG/M metagenome (GOLD analysis project Ga0187847, IMG submission 132458) | Peatland microbial communities from SPRUCE experiment site at the Marcell Experimental Forest, Minnesota, USA - June2016WEW_4_10 | ecosystem: Environmental > Terrestrial > Soil >...
AATCCAAATCGCGGCTCAAAGGCATGCCATCGTAAAAGACGCCCCACTCCGACAAACAGATCCCATACCGCCCTGCCGGGCAGATAGACACTGCAGTTCTTCCACAATCGCTATGAGCGACACACTGCTAGGTGAGTGCAAGATTCAGATTGTCGATGGCCTCGTCAATCTCCGCAGTGTTCTTATAGCCCACGGTGACGCAATCCACGCCTGCGTTCCGGAAGGCAAAGCGCATGGCCTGCTGGCGGTCGGAGCGATCGGCAAATGCGCCCTCGCCGATGAGCTTCATGCTGATGATGCCCATGCCGGCGGCGCGGGCCTGGTGCACGTGAGTCACGACCTCGTTCACATCGCCCGTGGCATTCCAGTCGTTGGTCTCACTGTCCATCTTTACGCCCTTGTGGTTCACGCGGATCATCGCCACGTCGAGCCATTTGTTACCGGGAACTTGGCGCAGTGCCGGCAAGCCATGGACTGAAGCGCCGTGCGTGACGATGGATTGCCGCGACTGTGCTTCGAGAATCGCATCTTGCCAACGTTCGCTGTCCACGGGCCAGTTAGCCGTCTGCTGCACATGGAGAAGCATGATATCAAAGTACTCGGTGTCGCTGTTCTTGCGCAGTTCGTCGAGCTTCTTCACCGGGTCCGCGTAGTCGCTGGTTGTCACCTTACTCATTAGTGTGTAGCTGTCGCGCGGCAGTCCCTTAAGGGCTGCGCCCAGCATCTGCTGCGAAGCGCCGTATGACTCAGATGTTTCAAAAAATCGGATGCCGCGCTCATAGGCGTAGCGCACCTGGCGCGTGAATTCCTTCTGCCCGAGTTGCTGCTGTATCGCGCCGCCGTGCGATCCGGTGCCGAACGCAAGGCGCGTGACCTTAACACCGGATTTTCCGAGCGTCACCCAGTCAGTGGCCGAGGCGCGCTCGGCAAAAATCGGCTTGCCGTGCAGGCCGGCTAACGCGCCCGCAGCCGCGCCAGCCTTCAAAAAATGTCGTCTGGAGATATGTGGCATAAGTAACCTCCGCTCCCGGCCAAAGGGATGGCCGATTGCCCGAATATTAACACAAGCCTCAGGACACTTGCGTGAATTTGCGCTTCGTTTTAACTGCGTTGGCCAACAGACACTGGTTCATTCAGCGTCCTCGGCGACAGCGGGAGGTTTAACGCGCATGCTGGTGATGGCAATGACACTGGCCAGGACAAACACTCCGCCGACGACCGTGCGTGCGCCCAACGGCTCGCCTCCCAGGAAGTAGCCGATGATTACCGCCACGACAGGATTGACGTACGCGTAGGTTCCGACTTTGGTCGGCGATTCGTGATGTAGCAGCCACACGTAGGCCGTGAATCCCGCGATGGAGCCCAGGAACACCAGGTAGGCGAGCGCGATCCATGCCGCGCCCGAGACGGCGAGCATATTGAATCCGCGCCATTCGCCGCGCGCGGCGGAAACGGCCACGAGCATGACGCCGCCAGCGAGCATTTGCGCGCCGGAGCTCATCACCTTCGACGCAGGAAGCGGGAGCTTGCGCGCGAGGGCCGATGCGATGGACCAGCTAATGGCTCCGACGATCAACCCTGCAGCGCGGGCCCTGTCGATGGGCTCACCACCGAGCTTGCCTAGATTGATTGACCGGTTCATCAGCACAGCAACGCCCGCCACGCCCGCAAGCAGCGCCACGGAAAGCCGCGCAGTGAGCCGCTGCGTTCGCAGGATCACGATCTCAGCGAGCGCCATGAAGGCAGGAATCGTAGCCAGAATTACGGCGGCAATGCCCGAAGGCACGCGCTGCTCAGCCCAGAACAGGAAGCCGTAGTCGACAACGAAGATGAGAAACGCGAGTAGAAAAGCGGAGAGCCATTGGCGCACGGTGGGCTGCCGCTCCTTTTTGAGGACTGCCCAGAAAAACACCAGAAGTCCCGCCGCCACGAATCGTATAGCGCAGAAAAGCAGCGGCGGAACTTCACGCACGCCCACACGAATGGCGAAGAACGTCGCGCCCCAGACGAAGTAGATGATAGCGAAGGCGAGGAGAGTCTTCCATTTGGGCGCTTGATAGGTGTCTGCCATGCGGATCTCCTGTTGGCTCTTCCGATCTCTGAATTCTGTCTTTCACCAGCTGTGCAGCCACTCGGCGTCGCGGCCAATGCGCACCGGAGTCTGAAAGAGCTCGCTAAGCCGCGCCTCGGTGAGCAGCGCTTCCCGTGAGCCGTCGGCGACGATGCGCCCGTCGCGCATGAGAATGATGCGGTCGATTTCGGACAAAATATCGCCTAGGTGATGCGTCACCATCACCAGGCCGGTTCCCTCGCGCGCGAGGCCGCGCAAGGTTTCGCGTAGCTCGCGTTGCGCGGCAAGGTCGAGCGCGTTCGAGGGCTCGTCAAGCAGGAGTTGCTGTGGCCGGTGCACCAACGCGCGCGCAATAAGGATGCGGCGTTTTTCGCCGGCCGACATCGTGCCCACCAGTTGCCCGGCGAGCTTTGTAGCTTCCATGCGCTCCAGTGCTTCCCATGCCCGCGCACGCATTTCATCCGTGACGTGGAGATTTGGCCAGAGAGTCGACGCCGAGAAGAAACCCGCAATCACCGCGTCGAGACCTGGCGTGACCGCGGTTCGCTCGCCGGGCAATTCGCCTCCCATGGGTCCGGCGCTGACCACGCCGAAGTAGCGGCGCAGCTCCGTCAAGTCCCGGCGCTCGCGCCCGAAGATGCGCGCCTCCATCCCCGGACGGACGATGGGATAGATCTGGCATGTTATGGCGAGGATCAGCGTAGATTTTCCGCAGCCGTTGGGCCCGAGGATGGCAACGTGCTCGCCGGTGCGAATACTCAGATTGATGTCGTGAAGGACGATGCGATCACCGCGCGCCACATTGACATTGCGGAGGTCGAGGAAGCCGGCAGACTCTTTTGGACTCTCGTTCATCAGTCTCTTAAAATGAACCCTTACCTGTTAGATTAAATGGGTCCACATCATGAGCGATCTCTCTCAAGACAACATTCCTCGCGGATTTCGATTTGCGGCAGGCACGGCGGGCCTGAAGGCCAGCGGCCGGCCGGACTTTGCTCTCATCGTCGTCGACGTGCCGGCGAGCGCCGCGGCCGCGTTCACGTCGAATCGCGTGATTGCGGCGCCCCTCCTCATCGATAAGCAGCATCTGAGCGCGACCGGCGGCCTTGTGCGCGTAGTCGCCATCAATGCGGGCAATGCCAACTGCGCTGCGGGCCAGGCCGGACTCGATGCCGCGCGCGCCACCTGCGCTGCTGCTGCATTTACCTTCGGCTGCCGTGCCGAGGAGGTGTTTCCGTCGTCGACGGGAATCATCGGCGTACCGCTGCCTGCGGAAAAACTCGCTGCTGCGCTGCCCGGTCTTGCAGCGTCGCTCGGTTCCGACCCAAGCCATTTTCACGATGCTGCGCGCGCCATTCTTACCACCGACACAGTGGAGAAAATTGCATTCACGCAGTTCGAAATGGCGGGGCGAGAGGTGCGCATTGCGGCGTTCGGCAAGGGCTCGGGGATGATTCATCCGCAACTGGTGCCGCACGCGACGATGCTGGTTTACGTACTTACCGATGCGGCCATTGAACCCGCTGATTTGAATGCATATCTCCTCCCTGCGTTTGAGGGCAGTTTCAATCGCATTTCTGTCGATGGGGACACCTCGACCAACGACACGGTTCTGCTACTGGCTTCTGGCGCAAGCGGAGTTTCGATCGGCGCGAACAATGCGGCGTTTGCTTCGGCGCTCACGAAAGTGTGCGCCTCGCTTGCGCGGCAAGTGGTGGCCGACGGCGAGGGGCTTTCGCACGTGGTGGAGTTGCGCATCGGCGGTGCGGCCAGCGATTCCGATGCGTTGCGCGTGGCCAAGGCGATTGCCCATTCACCGCTGGTGAAAACCGCTTGGGCAGGTTGCGATCCCAACTGGGGGCGCCTGGCCGCCGCCATCGGCTATTCGGGCGTCGCAATCGATCCCGACCGCTTCGACATCGACTTTGGCGAGTTGCCCATCTGCCGCGCCGGCGGCCGTGCCCCAGGATTTGATGAAGCTGCAGCGCACACATACATTTCGCAGCGCGAGTTCTCGATCTCGATTGATTTGCATCTGGGGACTGGTTCGTGCGTGTTCTGGACCACCGATCTTACGCACGAATATATCCACATTAATGCGGATTATTCGTCCTAGCCCGGCACATGCCGCGTCACTTTGCCCGCGGATGCGTTTTGTCGTAGACCGCGGTCAACTGCGCGGTGGTCAGTTGCGTGTAGCGTTGCGTGGTGGAGAGGCGCTCATGCCCGAGCAGTTCCTGAATGGCGCGCAGGTCGGCGCCCTCTTCCAGCAGATGGGTGCCGAAGGCGTGGCGCAACGTGTGCGGATGTACGTCAGAAGAAAGCCCGCGCAGAATGGCGATGCGCTTGACGATGCGGGCAACGCTGCGCGTGGTGAGACGCGCTTCGAATCCGCGCAACCGCAGATTCAGAAACAGCGCAGGGGTGCGGACGGGTTTCTGTTCCGCAGCCGCTGCCAATCGCGTCTCGCGCTCCGCGAGATAAGCGCGCAGTGCATCGGCAGTTGCATCGCCCAGCGGTACGTAGCGCTGCTTTTGTCCCTTGCCGCGCACCAAAATGGCTTCATTAACCCAGTGAATGTCGTCGAGGTTGAGACCAGTGAGCTCCGCGTTGCGAATGCCGCAGCCGTACAGCATTTCGAGAATCGCCCGGTCGCGCGCCGGCCAGCTTGCGGCATCGTCGCCGACTGAATCCACCACACGATTCATCTGCTCGATGGACGGCACCCGCGGCAGATGCTTGGGCAGCCGCGGCGTGGAGACGAGCGCCGCCGCATTTTGCTCGACGTACTTGTTGCGCGCCAACCACTTGAACCAGCTGCGAATGGCCGCGAGCGCCCGCGCCGCCGAGGCTTTCGACAACCCTCGCTCGTAAAGCGTGCCCAGCCAGGCGCGAATGTGCGTGTGTTCGATCTGAGCGACTTCCGGGAGGCTGCCACGTCCGGCACACCAGGCCGCAAAACCGTGTAGCTCGCGCTCGTAGGCACGCAGGGTATGCACGGATGCGCCGCGCTCGTTGGCCAGCGCCTGCAAGTAGGCGTCGACCAGCGTGGCGATCTGACTGGCAAGCGGAGGCGCCGCCGTGGCCGTCATGGCTGTGCCTCATCCGAAACCTCAGGGATCGAGGCCTCAGGTTTGACGAGATGCGGGCCGGGACGTGCGGCCTCATCCGTGTCGATCTCAGCCGGACGTCGCGTGGCGCGCTCTGCCGGCCGCCGCGTAGCCCGCGGGTGATGCATGCGATGTACGGCCTTCAGCCGGCCCAACGCCAGGTGCGTGTAAACCTGCGTTGTGGAAATATCGGCGTGGCCGAGAAGCAGTTGCACGCTGCGCAGGTCCGCGCCGTGTTCCACCATGTGCGTGGCGCAACTATGGCGCAATCCATGCGGGCTGGTGGAGTGGTTTGCATTTTTCACCAGCCGCCAGATCCATTGCCGCGTGAGGGGCATGCCACGCAGCGAGAGAAACATGCTCGCCCGTTCATGCCGCGGCGCACTTAGAAGCGCCCGGCCCCTGCGCGCGGAGCTGATGCGTTCGAGATGCGGTCTCCCCTCTCGCAAATATTGCTCCAAAGCCTGAAGCGCCGTGCGCCCCAGTGGGACAATGCGCTCCTTGTCGCCTTTGCCGCGCACGTGCACGCGACCGGCATCGAGGGCAAGGTCGCTGGTTGCGAGCGACACGACTTCAGAAACACGCAACCCACCCGCATACAGCAGCTCGAGAATGGCGCAGTCGCGCAACGCGGTGGCTTTGGCCTGCGGATGCGAGGCTGCGAGCGCGGCTCGCTCCAGCATCTCCGTGACTTCTGGCTCGGCCAGTGACTTGGGCAGCACCTTCCACGCTTTGGGCGACTCAATGTTGACGGTGGGATCGTGATGAATGTGCCGGTCGAGCAACAGCCATTTGTAAAATCCGCGCAGACAGCTGAGCTTACGGGCCGACGAGCGCGAATCGATGCCGTGCTTGCGCAGGTGCTCGAGCAGTCCCGCCACGTCGGCCTCGCATGCCGTGAGCAGCAGGGCGTTGCGGCCCTCAAGGAACTCGGCAAAGATGCGCAGATCGCTCAGGTAGGCTTCGCAGGTGAGGGGGCGAAGGCCTTTTTCCACCCGCAGATAAGTGCCGTAGTCCTGCAAGAGCCCGAGATTGTTTCCACCGTACACACCATCGATTATCCGCGTGCTGAACTCGCGCGCAGGCTTATGCGGATGAAGACCGTACCACGTTCATCACGGGATCAACATCATCAACACGATTTTTGTAACGGCATTTGGCGGACGTGTGGAGGATCCCAGTGTCCCAATCCCAGTTTCGTGAGTGGAAAGAGTCAGCTGCGCGCCACCCAGTACTGCTCGATTTCTTCGAGAGGCATATTTTTGGTTTCCGGCACGAAGCGCCAGATAAACAGCGCCTGCGTGAGAGACATGAGCGCGAGAAATCCGAAGGTGATCGCCTTGCCAATGACGTCGAATGCGAGGGGGAAGTAAAGCACGACCACAGCGTTGGCGACCCACTGGAGAAGCACGGGGACGGTCATGGCGGTGCCGCGCACGTCGCTGGGAAAGATCTCGGGAACAAGGGTCCAGAAGACAGGGCCGACGCAGGAGGCGAAGAAAGCCAGATACAGCAGGACGAGCGCGAGAACTAGAGGGCCCTGGAAGTGGCCGGCGACGGCGGCGACGAGAAGGCCGCAGAGAGCGACGGTCATGCCGAGCGAACCAACAATGTAAAGCGGCTTGCGGCCGTAGCGGTCGATAACCCAGAAGGCGGCCGTGGTAAAGACCACGTTGTTGATTCCGATAAAAAAGGTGGAGATGAGAGCGGCGTCGACTTTGAATCCCGCGGAGAGGAAGATTTTGGGCGCGTAATCGATGATGGTGTTAATGCCGGAGACGTGAATGAGGATGGCGAGGCAGGCGCTGGCGGCGAGGGCGCGGCGCACACCGGGACGGTGAAGGTTCTTCCACGTCTGGCCCGATTCCTGAAGCGCCGCGGTAATGGCGGCGATCTCTTTTTTTGCCGTCTCGTCGTTTTCGATGCGCTCCAGAAGCCGAAAGGCTTCGTCTTTTTTCCCGATGCGGACCAGGAAGCGAGGTGTTTCCGGAGCAAGCGAGATGAGAACTAGGAAGAACAGCGAGGGCAAGGCCCCGGTCAAAAACATCCAACGCCAGTTGGCCTCGCCGGTGTTTCGCAGCAGGTAGTTGATGCAATACGAGACCAGGATACCGGTGATGATCGACATCTGGTAGAAGGTGCCCATGCGCCCACGAATGGATGGCGGCGAAACCTCAGAAACATACATGGGCGAGAGCAGCGAAACACCGCCGACGGCGATGCCGCCGAGAAATCGCGCGCAAATGAAGAGCGTGAAAGTAGGCGCTGCAGCAGTGGCTACAGAGGTGAGCGCGAATAGCACCGCAACCCAAACCAGCATGCGCTTGCGGCCGAAACTATCGGTGAGCCGGCCCGCGGCAAACGAACCAAGCACGCATCCGAAGAGCAACGAGCTGAAGGCCCATCCTTGGCCGATTTCACTGAGGCCAAAGTGCCGCGTAAGGAACGGGCCCGCTCCAGTGATGATGGCGACATCGAATCCGAAGAGCAGGCCTCCCAGCGCGGCCGTGCACGCAAGAAAGATGACATAGCGCAGGTTCGTGGATTTCTGCATGAGCTTCCGGTTCGGGAACACTCAATCTTCTCATGAAGCCCTGCGATGCCGGTCGCGCGATCGACGAGGAGCAAATCTCAGTAGCCGGGCCCCGGGCTGCCGCGGAATGTCTGCTCGTAGCCGGCGCGGAAACTATGCCGGTATTCCTCAAATGCCGGAGGAGGCGCCGGGGGATTACGGAACTTGGGATGCCGCTCGACGTTGGGCGCAAGATCTTTGCGGATGTCGTTGCGCGCGGCGAGAGAGCCGTCGTAGTAGCCCCGCTGCGCGGCGGCGCTGAGCCCGGGCGGCGGAGGCGCGTAGACCACGGGTTGCGGATGCGAACACCCGGCCACGGCCAGCGGCAGAAATAGAACAGCCATCACTGTAAACATCTTGAGCTTCGTCATGAAAAAACCTCTGATATCTGGATGAAATGCCGCGCCGCCAATGCCCGCCGACGCCTCACCTCCTTGAACCCGGATTTGGGAAAAGTGTTGCATGATTCCGAGGCCGGCTCATGGCTTTGATCTACAGGCTAACGCTGGGGCTCCTGCTGCCGATAGATTGAATGACCGTGCGTCCGGCAGGGAACCTGTGCACGGCCGCGCGCAAAATCGGGGGTACGTCCATGGCGGAGAAGATGAAGAATCACGACAAGCATGCAAACGGAAACGGCCACCACAACGGTAACAGTTATCAATCCGTAAATGGCTATCGCGCCGGGAATGGCTGTCGCGCTGGCAACGGCGTTCTTCACGCGGTTTCTTTGCGCCTGGGCAAGGATTGCAAATACGAGCGCGAACTGAGCCGCCTGCAGGTAGAGCTGGTCAAGCTGCAGGAGTGGATCCGTCACGAGGGCCTCCGCGTGGTGGTTCTCTTCGAAGGCCGCGACGCCGCAGGCAAGGGCGGCGCCATCAAGCGCATCGCCGAGTCACTCAATCCGCGCGCCTGCCGCATTGTGGCGCTGGCCACGCCCACCGAGCGCGAAAAGACGCAATGGTACTTCCAGCGCTACGTGCCGCATCTGCCCGCGGCCGGCGAAATGGTGCTCTTCGACCGCAGTTGGTACAACCGCGCCGGCGTGGAGCACGTGATGGGCTTCTGCACGGATAAGGAGTATCTGGAGTTCATGCAGAGCTGCCCGGAGTTCGAGCGCATGCTGGTGCGTTCCGGCATCATCCTCCTCAAGTACTGGTTCAGCGTGAGCGATGAGGAACAGGAGCGGCGCTTCCAAGACCGCATGCGCACACCGACCAAGCGCTGGAAGCTAAGCCCCATGGATCTCGAATCGCGTAAGCACTGGGCCGATTATTCGCGCGCCAAAGATGAGATGTTCGCCGTGACCGACACTAAGCAGGTCCCGTGGTACGTGGTGAATGCCGAGGATAAAAAGAAGGCGCGGCTTAACGTGATCCGGCATTTGCTCTCGATCATTCCGTACAAAGACCTGACGCCGGAATCGCTGAAGTTGCCGCCGATCATGAAATCGAAATATGTGCGTCCGCCGATCCAGGAGCAGAATTTCATTCCGGAGATCTATGGGTAACACAGGGGAGTAAGGGAGCGAGGCAGCGAAGAGCCCCCACGGTTACCGGCAGCTCGAAACGCTGCAAGCTGCCCATTACCAGCTCCAGGTGTAGCCGATTCCGGTGGTGGTGTACCACGGAACCGTGGGAATCTTGTTGTAGCTCTCCTGAATCCAGATTCCGTTGTGGTCGTTGAAGTGAATTGCCGCACCCAGCGCTTCGCCATCGTAGAACCTGTTCTCGACATGCGCGTTCCCGGTGAAGCTAGTCAGACCGGCCTGAATCCACGTATATCCCGTGACCAGTTTGGTTTTGGGCAGGCCGAAGTTCTTCATAACTCCCAGCGCCTCGGTATGCGATCCGAAGTTGGTGTGGAAGAACCCGTGAGAGCCGGCGTTCTCATAGGTGTAGTCAAAGGTGAGCTCATCGCCGATGGGGTCTTTTTTCAGGAATCCGAAGGTGTGGCCGATGCCAATGTTCAGGTTGGCCCTGGGAACGAGCCCGGGCCGGTCGAAGTCCGAGCCTGGCATCACGAAGAAATCGGTTGATGTGCCGGAGTCTGCCGCAGGTTGCGCGGGAGTTGAGGTTGTTGTTTGAGCGGCTGTCGAGAGCGGGAAAAGAAGAAACAGCGCGCAAAGCTGCAATCCAAATCGAAGGACTGCGCGGGCGGCCATGTCTTGCTCCTGGATCGAGGCGGTCGATTTTTCCGAGTGGATCGGAAGATCAAGCGTCTGCGTAACGCCGGCGGTATGGCGTCCTGAATGCATTCCACCATCGAGGATGTAAACGAAGCATGAAGGAAGAAGACCCACTATCGACATATGGGACGGGTGAAGTTGCTGTCTCTAAGCGCGGGATGCGAGAGGCAGGTGGACGATCTCGGGTTTCAAGTCTCCGTGCGCGCCGCTCTTCGTGATCGTGAGCAGGCCCACAGTCACTGGCAGCTCGAAGCGCCGCGGGCCACAGGAGCCCGGATTGAAATAGAGCACGCCTTTCTTGGTGTAGAAGTTCGGCACATGCGTATGCCCGTGCAGCACCGCCGCGAACTTCGCCGCTGCAGGATCGAGGTGCAGGGTTTTGAGGTCGTGCAGCATATAAATGTAATGCCCTTCGACGAGCACCACATCGGTCTCCGGCAGTTTGCCGCATGCTCCCTCGCGGTCCACGTTGCCGCGAACAGTAGTGACAGGTGCGATTTTGGCGAGTTCGTCGAGAATGGAGATCTTGCCCACATCGCCAAGATGGAGAATTTGATCGACGCCTTTGAGCGCAGGCGCAACCTCGGGGCGGAGGAGACCGTGGGTGTCGCTGACGATGCCGAGCTTCATGGCTCTTTCAGGATGACAGATTCTCGGGGAGTCTTCGAATGCGCGGGTCAGCAGACCCGCACGACGGCCAGTGCTCCTCTAGAATTGCTTCTAGCGACTGTTCATTCAAGAAACTGAAGCAGAGCCAGAGGCTGAAACAGTGTGCCCGAAAGCTGAGATGAAGGAATTGTTTTCAATCGACGAAGGACACGCTCGAACCAACTTGCGGCACGCCGTCGCAGCCTATACTGAACCGCGTGTAATGCAGGTGCTTGCACTCGGATTTTCCAGTGGCTTGCCGTTCCTGCTTACTTACTCAACTCTTTCAGCGTGGCTCTCGACAGTTGGCGTGCGCCGCGCAGCCATCGGCACTTTCGCGTTGGTTGCCACGCCCTACGCATTCAAGTTTCTGTGGTCGCCGCTGCTGGATCGCGTGCCTCCGCCACTGCGTTTGGGACGACGGCGCGGTTGGGGAATCACCATCCAGGTCCTTCTGATCGGCGCAGTTCTTGGCCTGGGATTGTGCGATCCAAAGCACAACTTGCCCCGGATGGCGGAGCTTGCGGTACTTGTTGCATTTCTATCCGCGAGCCAGGATATCGTGATCGACGCCTGGCGCGTGGAGATCCTGAGTAGGGATCAGCAGGGTCCGGGAGCAGCCATGATTACAACAGGCTACCGGATCGGCATGCTGGTTTCCGGGGCAGGCGGCCTGTTAATCGCGGCGTACGCAGGGTGGTTCGCGGCCTATGCCACAATGGCTGCGCTGCTCGGTGTGGGACTACTGGTGTTTTTGCTGGGCCCCGAACCGAAGGTCCCTGTGGAAACTTCATATGCTGCGGGATCTGGATGGCAGACGATTCGCCGCGCGTTTGTCACCTCCGTGATCGGTCCCTTTCGCGATTTCATGCGTCGTCCACTTTGGCCCGTCATCCTTATCGCGATTTTCGGATACAAGCTGGGCGAAGCTATGGCGGGAGTGATGTCAACGCCGCTCTATATATCGTTGGGATTTACGCTGCCTGAAATCGCCGCGGCTTCAAAGGTGTTCGGAGTTTTCTCGAATTTGACAGGGGCTCTATTGGGCGGCGTGGTAACGACCAGGTACGGAATCCGCAGCTCGCTGATTCTATGTGGCATTTTGCAGTCCATCGGGAACCTGTTTTTTGTTCTTCAGGCCATAGAAGGACATCGGATCGGCTACCTGGCTTTATGCGTCACTGCCGAAAATCTCACGGGTGGAATGGCCCTGACCGCGCTGGTGACTTATCTTTCCAGTCTGTGCTCGCCCGGTTTTACCGCGACTCAGTACGCGCTGCTTTCCGCGCTGGCATCGCTGGGCCGCACCGTGGTGGCCTCCTCAGGAGGAATATTGTCAGAGAAGCTCGGCTGGGTAAGGTTCTTCGAGTTAACCAGCGTTGTCGCGTTGCCAGCCATTATTCTGTTCATCTGGATGGGACCGCGCGACGATTTCAGCAATAACCAACGCAGTCCAGACCTCAAGGCTACGGAAGGCAGGCCAGAAGATCCGGCTCGGCCTAGAAGCTCTAAACTAACGTAACAATTTCCGGCTTGAGTGCTTCTTCCGTGATCGTCAAATACCCCATGGTGATGAGAAGAGTCATCGGCATCGAAAAGAACACAGCGACACCTGCGCCAATTCCGGGTTAGATCGGCCATGAGAGCTTTTTGTCTGGTTTCGGTTGGGGTGGTTGCCGTGTCGGTCGCGATGCCGCGACCACTGCCTGCCGCACCGCCACAATACCAGCAGTTTCCGCAGAACGGTCACAGCCAGCCCGATACGCGCGCGGGGGTGGGGCAGATCTTTGCGCTGGGCAACCAGGCACGAGCGCAGGCCGGTGTTGCGAGTCTTAAGTGGGACCCGGCGTTGGCCGCGGCGGCGTTGCAGCATTGCCGCATGATGGCTGCGCAGGGCCAGATTTCGCATCAGTACCGCGACGAGCCTGACGTGACAACCCGTGCCGCGCAGGCGGGTGCGCACTTCAGCGTGATTGAGGAAAACGTGGCGATGGCTCCGTCGGCCGCCGCTATTCACGAGGCGTGGATGCAATCGCCGGGACATCGTGAAAATCTGCTCAGCCCCGAAGTCGATCACGTGGGCATTGCGCTCGTCTACGCGCACGGCGAGCTTTACGCCGTTGCCGACTATAGTGCCGCTGTGCAGAACCTGAGCCCGGAGCAAGTAGAGGCGCGCGTGGCGGCGTTGGTGCGCGCAAGCGGTGTGTCGATTCTCGCCAGCCCTACGCTGGCGCGATCGGCCTGCGCCCGCGACAACGATCTGCCGCGTTCGTCGGGTGCCCGGCCTGCGTGGATGATACGCTGGCAGAACTCCGATCTTTCGCATCTGCCGCAGGCGCTGGTAAATCAACTGGGATCAGGGAAGTACCGGCAGGCGGCAATCGGCAGTTGCCCTGCGCAGGATGACGGTGGCGCGTTCACGTCTTATCGCGTTGCGGTGCTGTTGTATTGAATAAGTGAGATGGCTCGTCAGCCGAAATCCTGGTTTTCTTTCCATAGCTCTTCCCAGGATGTGCGGGGCGGGCCGCAGACGAAGATGTCGGGGTGGTCCATGCTCTCTTCGTTTGCAATGCCTTCAGAGTTCTTGTTATGGCCGGCAAGACGGCAATTGGTGAAAAGCTCGTCGGCCCGTTTACGGCTATTACCCAGCAAGATGATGGTGGCAGGCGGAGTCGCAGGATAGTCGCGATACCAAAAGGAGTTGACCGTGCTCATAAGTGGAGGCAGATGGTAGGCAGGGCCAAGTATTTCGATGGCGCCCGCTTCGCCGTAGTTGCCGACGGCAATGCCGAGATGCGCCTGCTGATAGGGCGGCAGTGAATCGCGAATTTGCGCGACGGTGCGAACCAACTCGTCCCAGCCTAATTCCTCGCGCAGATCGCCGTTGTGCGCAAGA
>Ga0187847_10002896_pt1 | contig 13480 bp, 10 predicted proteins | sample June2016WEW_4_10_FD_132458 | JGI IMG/M metagenome (GOLD analysis project Ga0187847, IMG submission 132458) | Peatland microbial communities from SPRUCE experiment site at the Marcell Experimental Forest, Minnesota, USA - June2016WEW_4_10 | ecosystem: Environmental > Terrestrial > Soil >...
ACCTTAAATATGGCGTGCGCACGTTGTGGCGCTCGCCGAGTTTCTCGATCGTATCGGTGCTCGTGATGGCGCTCGGTATCGGCGCAACCACATCGCTGTTCACCATTGTGCGTGCTGTGCTTCTGCGGCCCCTGCCGTTTCGCGATCCCGGCAGGCTGGTGATGCTCTACGATCATTTTCGCCACAACCACGGCGGGGATGGGTTCAATACCGTCGCTGCCGGCGACTACCGCGACTGGCGCGCGCAGAGCCGCGGCTTTGAAGACATGGCCGCCATGCGCGCATACGGAGGCATCATCTCCGGCGTGCAGAGTGAGCTACCTGAAGTTGTGGAGAGCGCCGCAGGTTCGGCCAATCTCTTTCCCCTGCTCGGCGTGTCGCCGGTTTTGGGGCGGACCTTTACTGACGCTGAAGACCAGCCGGAAGGGCAGCCCGTTGTGCTGCTGACCTGGAGCATCTTTCAGCGCCGCTTTGCCGGCGATCCGTCGATCATCGGCAAGCAGGTTCATCTGGACACGAAACCAACTACAGTCATTGGCGTGCTGCCGAGCTGGTTTACGTATCCCGATGCCAAAATTCAATTCTGGCTGCCGTATGCGCAGACCTTCTCGTACTCGCCGGGCGACTACGGGCACGCCGACCACCAGAGCATGGTGGTGGCACGACTCAAGCCGGGTGTGAGCGCAGCGGCGGCGACGAGCGAGGTGAGTGCGCTGCAGTATCAGATCCACCTCGCCAATGCGTCGAAGCCTGTAGCCGAAGACGTGTGGTTCCGGCCGATGATCGACGACCTTGCCAAGAATGTGCGCACGCCTCTACTGGTATTGCTGGGTGCGGTGGGCTGCATGCTCCTGATTGCCTGCCTGAACCTCACCAATCTGCTGGTGGCGAGGTCGGCGACTCGGCGCAGGGAGGTTGCGGTGCGCGGTGCGCTTGGCGGCAGCCGTGTTGTTCTTATCTGCGAGCAGATGACGGAAAGCTTGCTGATCTGTCTGGCCGGTGGAGCACTGGGCTTGCTGCTGTCGCTGGCTTCGACCTACTGGCTCGCGGCACATTGGCGCAATCTGCCGCGCGCCGAGTCGGTGCATGTCGATGTGTGGGTTCTCGCGTTTACCTTGGCCCTGGTAGCCGCGGCAGCATTGCTGGCCGGCCTTGTGCCCGCAATTTCGTCCACCGGAAAAGGGCTGCTTTCGGGACTGCGCGATTCCTCGCGAACGATGGGCGGCAGCGCCTCCCGGGCGCGGCTGCGCAAGACGATGTTAACGATTGAGATCGCGCTTACGGTAATGCTTCTGATCTCAGCGGGCCTGCTGTTCAAAAGCTTCCTGCACCTGCGCACAACAGATCTCGGCTGCCGCATCGATAGCGTGATTACCATGAAATTCGGCCTTCCGGAAATCCAATACCGTACGCGCGACAAGGTGGCGGGCTTTCACGAGTCGTTGCTGGAGCGCTTGCGCCGGCTGCCCGGGGTGCGCGGTGTGGGCCTCGTTTCCGTTCCTCCGGGCGTGGGCCCGTCCGAAAGCAGGGTGTTCACCATTCTGGAGCGGCCGGCGCCGAGCTATACCCTTCAGTACTACGCCATCACTTTGACCGCCGACCCACAGTACTTCAGCGTGATGCAGATTCCACTGCTGCGCGGGCGCGTCTTCACAGAACACGAGCGACTCAGTAACGATCACTACGTCGTTGTGAGCAAGACGTTCGTCGATCAGTACCTCGCGGGCGACGACCCGGTCGGCAAGCATGTCCGCGTGGACTGGGATACCAAGCCGGAAGTTTACGAGATCCTCGGCGAAGTCGGCGACACGGTCATTGACGTTACCAAGCCGATTCAGCCGACGATGTACTTCCCTATCCTGTCGGGCATTCCCGATCAGACTTCGGAGGCGACGATCGTGGCCTACACTTCCGCCGATCCGCTGACGATGTCCATGCCCATCCAGCGACAGATCTCGGCGCTCGAGCCGGAGTTGCCCGTCTATAACGCATTGACAATGGACCAGATTCTTGGCAAGACCTCAGCCAGCCAGGGTTTCGCGGCCAATCTGCTGTTGGCCTTTGCCGCCCTGTCGCTTCTTTTGGCGGCGGTCGGCCTCTATGGAGTGCTCTCCTATCTGACCACGCAGCGGACGGCGGAAATCGGTCTTCGCATTGCGGTTGGCGCGCAGCGATCACAGCTCCTGCGACTTGTTCTTTTCGAAGGGCTCCGCCCTGCGCTTATCGGACTGATTTTTGGCGTCGCTGCCAGCGCTCTGGCCACGCAACTGCTGCGATCAATGCTCTATGGAACCCAGCCGCTCGATCCGGCGGCGTTTGCGGGCGCAGCGGCGATGCTGATGGCTGTCGCAGTGCTGGCCTGCCTGATTCCGGCGTGGAGAGCGTCGCGCATCGATCCAATTCAGGCACTACGAACTGAATAGAGGGCCGGATTTCCCCGGTATTTTGAAAGACGTCGGTGAGCGCACAATCGCCACCAAATCACTCGTCGACGGCAGATTAGTACCCGAATGTCGCCTAGCATTCACTTATTTGGCGACACGAGATTTCCACTTGTCGCCAACAGACATAGCACGCAGAGAAGCATTCCCCAGCCCGTTGCGCTACTTCGCCGGATACCCGACCGATTGCGCGTAAAGCGGACGCTTCCCGGCAGGCAATTTCAGCGCCGCCGCCACAGCCGTCGCATCCTGCTGCCCATGCAACGCATAAAACCACGCGTTCAATCCCTCTGACGCCGCAAACAGATACACATTCTGCCCGATGAATCCCGCGTCCACCTGCGCATAGTCCGGATTCGCTTGAGCCACGTAAACCAGCGTCACGGCTGCCAGTCCCGCGGGAGGCGCACCCATCTTCGCGCGCACGTCACCGCCCGCGACCGGGCGCAGCAAACTAGCTTCGGCATCATAAACGTAAACTCCGCTGGCCAGAACCACGTCGATCTCGATCTCCTGCTTGTTCATGGCCGAGGGCGCTGTGCGGCCCAACCCCGGCTTAACTTCGCGTGGCCGGTTAACGCCAAAGGCCGCCCACAAAAGATTCGAGAGAGTTTGCAGCGGCATCGGCTTATCCAGAAACGCGCGCGTGGTCTTGCGCTCGGCCAGCGCCTGCATCAGCGGCATCCCGGCCGTCATTTGCGGTTTGGGCAATTGGATGGTCTTGAGTTCCTGTGCTTGTCCAGCGGTCGCAACCCAAAGCAATGCGATCAGGCCCAGCAGCGCGGCTTTTGAACGGCGGCCAAAAAGTGCGGATGCATTCATGGTTTCTCCTCGAATAACGCGGGCTATGCAAGTGCTTCCGGGCACGTATTCTCTGCCGGTGCGCCAGCGCAAATAGCTGAACGTGAATAGCCATTTCACAGAATACCGCTAGGAAGAGTCGGAATGGCCCGATTCTGCCGTCATTCCATTGCCAGCGCCACAGCCCGCAGACTGGCCGTCATCTCCAGCGGAAAATCCGCAGCGAAACGGCGAACGTCACCACCAGCCACGTCAGCAGAATCGCAATCGGCATGGCCAGTTGGCCCAGATTCATCCCTTGCAGCATGTTGCCGCGCAGAGCGTCGATAGCAGCAGTGAGTGGGAGAGCCCTCACCAGCGGCTGAATCGAAGCCGGAAAGCGCGTCGCGGAAAAGAAAATGCCGGAGAGAATCCACATCGGCAGCATGACCAGATTCATCAGGCCATTGATAGCCTCTGTGGTCTTTGCCCGCGTACTCGTCAGGAGTCCCAACGCTGAAAAAGTCAGAGACGCGAGCACGCACAGAAATCCCAACTGCCAAAGCGAGCCGCGAAAAGGCACTCCGAAGGCCAGTCGCGCAAATCCCAGAAACACACCAACCTCGATCACCAGCAATCCCAGCCTCGAAATCAAGAACGAGGCAAGGTACTGCCAGCGCGGCATCGGCGAAGCCACCATGCGTTTGAGCAGCTTCTTCTGGCGGGCGTCGACAATGGCAAAGCCCAGGCTCCACATCGCAGAGCCAATGAGGTTCATCCCCAGCAGCCCAGGCACCAGGAAGTCGATATAGCGCGCACCTGCCTCATGCACTAGCTGGCTGTCTGTGCGCACTGCGTCCTGCCGCCCCGCGGCCTTCTGAATCGCGTGGTCCGCCACCATGCGCGCCGTTCGCGCATCGGGGTTGGTGTCGTCGTATTTGTAATCGATTCCACCGGGCCTCTGAATCGCCAGCAGAAAAATCTCGCCTGTGGCCAGCGCGTGTGTGCCTGCGGCCTCGTCCATCGTGGACGCGGCGAGTCCGGGGTCAGCCGCCAGGGCTTGAGTTAGTTGCATCGTCGTCGCGCCCACCTGCAATATATCTGCCGGGCGGTTGCGAAAGGCCATGCCCAGCCCTAACGCAAGCAGAATGGGAAAGACAAAGGTCCAAAAAATCGCCTCGGACTCACGAAAGAAGAGCCTGAAGCGCATGGCGGTGAGTTGCAACAAAGAGCTGGTTTCAAATCTACTCATCGCGCAGCGTCCTTCCCGTCAGGTTTACGAAGACATCTTCGAGCGTTGCAGAGTGGGTACGAAACTCGCTCAGATTGAGTCCCTGGCTGTCGAGCGCCGTAAAGATCAACGGTACAGAGGTGTGCAGTTCGGTCACCGAAAGCTGATGCAGCCCGGCATCCACGCGATGCGATTGAACGCCGGGAATCGCCAATAAGGGAGCGACTTTCACCTCGCGCGTTTCGCGTTCCGTCACGGCAAACTCGACGATATGTTCCGCGCCGACCAAAGCGATCAACTGAGGCGTTGTTCCTAATGCGATGATGTGGCCATGGTCCATGACGGCCACGCGGTCGCAGAGCCGTTCCGCTTCCTCCATGTAATGCGTCGTCAGAATGATCGTGCGCCCGGCCTGCTTCAGCGCGTCCACTAGGTCCCAGACGTGGCGCCGTGCTTGCGGGTCGAGGCCGGTCGTCGGCTCATCGAGAAAGAGCAGCTCCGGATCGCCGACCAGCGCGCAGGCCATGGCCAGCCGTTGTTTTTGGCCGCCGGAGAGAGTCACAATGCGAGCGTTGCGCTTGTCTTCGAGCTGTGCCGTCCGAATCGATTCGTCCACCGGAATTCCGTGATTGTAGAAGCTCCGAAAGAGGCGCAGTGCTTCGATAACGGTCAGCTTGTCGGGAAGCTGCGTCTCCTGCAATTGGACGCCAATTCTCTGACGCAATTCCGCAGCGCCCGTCCGCCAATCCAGGCCCAGCAACTCCACAGTCCCCGAATCTGGTGGAGTGAGTCCCTCGCAAACCTCGATGGTGGTTGTTTTGCCTGCGCCATTTGGGCCCAATAGGCCGAAGCACTCGCCGCGCGCCACCTCGAGGTCCAGGCCGTCCACTGCGACCAAATCGCCAAAAGCCTTTCGCAGCCCGCTTAGCAGCAGCGACGGCTTTTTCCCATTAGCGTAGACAGTTGGCGCTGTGGCAGTCTTTAAACCTATCAAGGTGTGAGCCTCTCGCCCAAGCCTACGACGATAGCTAGGCTCTCATCAACCCACCCAATATGGACCTGAAGCCGCTTCGAATTTCCTCATTCGAAGTTTGAGGCTTTCGAAGGTGTGCGGAACTGGGGAAGGACTGAAGCGGCTCCGCTCTCGCCGCGGCGGCGAAATCCAGCTCGCTTCGGGCCTGGTTCAATCAGCGATGAACGCCACCGATTGCAGCGAACTGATCTCGAAAGCCTTCCGGCAGCGAATATTGGCGCAGGCCAGTTTTTCGTCCCGTCTTACCATGTAAGATTGCGCCTTGGCGAATTTGGCCCGGTCCCGCTCGTCGGCCCCTCGCGGCAGTTGCGCCCGCTTGCGCCGCACCACCCATGTCACTTTGTACTCGCCCTCTTGTCCGCACTTGGGACAAGTCAGCGTATGAGTGCGCTGCTCCGTCGTTTCGTTGAAATATTCCCGTTCTTCCATGGTCTCCCAGCTCTCCATCCCGGCTAAAATCCCGTCGCCGGAGTCTCGGAGGCGTTTCCGTTCCGTCGCCTCATATTCCATACTAGCCTTGCCATGACGAAACGCAAGCCAGGGAAATTCTCAGCCGCTAAGGCCGTCAAAGCCAACGCCCGTGCCCGTGTAGGCCAGCCGAAACCCGCGCGTGTCATCGACACCGAGCCGCGCACCGGCCGCGCTGCCAAGCACAAACCCACCCTCGATGAGATCATCCGTCAGGAAGAATAGCGAACCTGCAAGAGCGGCAAGCTTCCGGCCAGTCCGCCTATTGCTGCGGCAGCAAGCTATAAGGCCCAGGCAGCACCGGCTCCGCTGGTTTGTCTGCTGCCTCGGGCGGTTTGGCCACATCCGTGCGCTTGTCAAAAATCCTGAACTGCACCACCAAATCCAGCAGCACCGGAACCGGCTTGCCGTCTTTCACCGCCGGCTGGAAACTGGCCCTTCTGATGGCCGCCACAGCGTTTTCGTCCAGCCCAAAGCCGATCGGCCGCCCCACGGCAATCTCGCCCGCCTTTCCGTCCGCGCCAACTACGGTGTGGTAAAGCGCCATGCCCGCCACGCTCTTCGCTTGCGCAAACTCGTTCGACTCCGGCTCGAATTTCGTCAGCAGCGCCGCCTTCTGATCCACCCCGCTCTGGCGCAAGATGGTCGTGTCCTTTGGCCGGTAATCGGCCTTGTCGGCAACGGCCTGGTAGTAGAGCTTCCAGAAATCGGGCATCGCGGCTATCATCCGCTCGTCCAGCCCCTGCGCAAAAACGTTATCAATTGCGTCCTTCAACACGTGGTTCGCGTGCTCCGGCGAAGTAGTCGTCGTCACGCTCTTAGGGTCCGCTGGGCGCTCGGCCTCGGACGTTGCGGCGATCGAAGCCTTCAGTTGCTCAGCCTCGCTCAGCTCAGCCGGCTCCGGCGTCGCGGCCTCGCCCTTCTTGCCCTTATGTTTGCCGGCCGTTTTTTCCTTCTTCGCCTTCACCACTATCTCCCGGTCGATGGTGATTTTCACCACCTTCTTCTTGGGAGTGATTTTCACCCGGTCGAACGCGCTCGATTGATCCGCCACGGCCAACTGGCCCAGAAAGTGCAAACCGTATCGCGCGCCTTCCAGTTCCACCTTGTGCTTTGTCAGCCGCACCTTGTCAATCTCCATCGCGCACAGCGTGTACGACCCCTGCGTCGCGTGCCCAATCAGCCGCCCGTGCTCGTCAAAATTGAGTGTGTTGTCCAGATAACTGCCGCGCAGATACAGCGCCTTGCCCACCAATAACTGTTTAAGATCCGCTTCCGTAATTCCACCCGCCTCAGGTTTGGCGGCCTCGGACGACGCCGATGCTGGAGCCTTTTCCGGCTCGGTCGCCTGTCCGCTCGCCGGCTCGGTTGCAGCCTCTCCCGCTGGAGCCTCTCCCGTAGCCGCCGGCTGCTGTCCATGAGCGAGAAAAACCAACCCCAGCGCCAGTGCCGTGCAGCAGCCCAGCCGAACCAAAACTCGCAAAAATCCAAAATGACAGCGCATCAAATCCACCTGCATCTCAGGAGTTCTTGTGCTTGACTTTATCAGGAAACCGCCCTCTTGCACCCGCGCAACGACCCCGATCTCGGGTCGTGGGTCACTTTGAAGGGTACGGGCTTGAGCCTGTACATAAATCAGGCAAAATCAACGGGGTTTAGCCCCTGAGGCGAAGTCTCATTAAGACTGACTCACTACTGCATCCCTCCCCATCCTCATTCATGGCTCCCCGCAGCCCCATTCCTCAGCCGCCAGAGAATCCGTCGGAAGACGCCCAGAATCCGCCGCGTGTCGTGCGCAGATAGACTCAGCCGCCGCAACAACAATCTCAACTCGCGCCGGTTGGCCGCCTCGATCGCGCGCGGCCGGTGGCCCGCCGCCTCCATCGCCTCTTCCACCACCCCCGCCAGCAGCTCCAACCGGCCCGATTCCACCGGCTCCGGCCCGCTCGTAACCCCCGCGGAGTGAACCCGCGCCGCCAGCTCATAAAGGCAAACGGCCACTGCCTGCCCCAGATTCATCGAAGGCTGCCGAGGGTCTGTCGGAATCTCCACCAGCAGATGACACCATGACAAATCATCCCGCGTAAGTCCATGTTTTTCAGGCCCAAAGACCAGCGCCACGCGTCCGCCGCGAGCCAATTCCTGATTGACCAAAGGAGCCAAATGGGGCAAAACAACCACCGGTTGCTCCGGCTTGCGATATTGCAGGCTTCCCGTGCCCACCACCAGCGTCGCGCTGGCGATAGCATCGCCAAGAGTCGCTGATTCCCGAGCGTTTATCAGTACTTCTTGGCAGTCCACAGCCGAACGCGCCTCTCGCCACGTAGGCGCAAAAGGCGCCATCACCGAGAGGCGCGAGAACCCGAAGTTGGCCATCGCCCGCGCCGCCGCTCCTATATTGAGCGGGTTGCGCGGCCTCACAAGCACCACGTCGAAGCGTTCGCTTTGGATTTCCGAAAGCAAGAATTGATTGTAGTGCGTGGCAGGAGGGCCAAAAGTATTTTGAAAATGCTGGAACATTTGCTGTACAGTGGACGGCAATGAATACCAACAGTTTTGACAGTCTTGAAGAGCAGGTCGGTGAGCTGCGTTCGCGGTTGCGCCGGCTCGAAGAAGCGCTTGGCCGCCAAGGCATCCTTTCACAACAGTTTCTCTCACAGACTCCGGCGGAGAGTCCGCGAGAGCAGGTTCAGCCGCCGCCGGCCGAGACAAAACGCAAGACAACGCCATGGACTGCGGCGTTGCCCGATGCTGCGCCGAGCTTCGGTTACTCCGCCCCGGCCAGGCTCGAGGTTGATGGCTCGCTGGAAAACCGGATCGGCTCGCACTGGTTCAACCGCATTGGCATTCTGGCGGTACTGATCGGCATGGCCTGGTTCTTGAAGCTGGCCATGGACAACCACTGGATTGGTCCGTTGGGACGGGTGCTGATCGGGTTGGTTGCAGGCGCGGGGCTTATCGCCTGGTCGGAACGCTTTCGCGGGCGCGGCTATGCCATCTTCTCCTATTCGCTGAAGGCTGTAGGCAGCGGCACAATCTATCTGTCGCTCTGGGCGGCATTTTCGCTCTACCAACTCCTGCCTGCGAGCGCGGCTTTTGCAGCGATGATTCTGGTGACTGCGTTCAACGGTTACATGGCCTGGGTGCAGGACGCAGAACTGTCGGGACTCTACGCCATTGTTGGCGCACTCAGCACCCCCATCCTGGTCTCGACGGGAGAGAATCACGAAGTTACGCTCTTCACTTATTTGCTGGTGTTGAACGTTGCGGCGCTTGTATTGGTTGCGCTGCGTCCCTGGTCGCGGCTTCTCTTTGGGGCCTTTGTAGGCACCGCGTTGCTCTTCGCCGGATGGTGGTCCGAATACTATACGGACGCACAATTTGGACGGACCGCATTCTTTCTGACCGCGTTCTTCCTGCTCTTTGCTTTTGCGCCTCGACTGGTCCGTGTGGATTTGGAAGACGGGGCGCCGCATTCCGTATGGGATAACCTGGCGCTGGTTTTGCTGCCCATCGCCAATGCTGCTCTTGGATTCCTCGCATATTACTCGCTCTTCGATTGGTTCAAAAGCGAATGGGCTGGAGCATGGCTGGCGGTCGGCTTTGCAGCCTTTTATTTGTTGCTGCTCCGGCTGCCCGCGTGGGGAAAGTTGCGGCCAAGTTCAGACTTATTGTCGGCTCTGCATCTTACCGCCGCGGTTGTGTTTTTGACTCTTGCCATTCCGCTCAAAGCGCACGGCCGCTCGCTTACGATTGGCTGGCTGGTGGAGGGCGCGGCGTTGTTATGGGTGGCGAGCCGTGTGCGTTTGCGGCTGCTGCGCGTATTGGCGCTGCTATGCCTTGCGCTCGGCCTCATCGCGTTATTCGTAATGGATCCGACAGCCTCGGCTACGCCCATCTTCAATGAACGCTTTGGAACCTGGTGCGTCGCCATTGCTGTAATCGCATTCGTCGCATGGGTAGCGAACAGGGCGAAGGCCGAAACGGAGACTGATAACTCAGAGGCCCACTTAAGCGTCTGGCAGATGATTGCAGGCGGTGCGTTGCTTACGGTGAATCTGCTTATACTGCTGGCGATTGGCTGGGAGATTCACTCCTACTGGTGGGTGCTGCGCTGGACCAGCGACCAGACTCAGTGGGCCAACTATCAGATGTGCGCGCAGTTCACTTACTCGGTGTGGTTTATGGTCTTTGGCGCAATCCTGTTGGGTGTGGGTTTCTGGCGGCGCTCGGCGTTCCTGCGCTGGCAAGCGCTGCTGCTGCTGGCCGTTACCATAGTCAAGGTGTTTTTCTTCGATATGAACGCGCTAAGTCAAGGTTATCGGATATTGAGCTTCCTCGGTTTGGGCGTGCTGCTGTTTGCAGTCAGCTACGTCTACCAGCGCGACTGGCTCAAACTGCGCGAGAGAAACGGAGAAAGCCATGAAGCTTAGCGCCGGACTTGTACTGCTTACCCTTGTAGCCGTGTCTCCGGACGTGCGGTATTTCCGCTATCAGCGCCCTCTGCCAAAATCCTCCGGGCAAAGCTGCATGGCGCTCGACGCTGGCGTCTTTTCTCACGCCGCGCCGCAGCTTGCCGACCTTCGCCTTTACCGCGATGCCGCGGAGACTCCTTTCGCGCTTCCCACGGCCGCCCCGGTTGTGAGCGTTGAGAAGTCCATCCCGACGCTGAATCTGGGCCTGCGCTCCGGCCAAACCGTCTTCGACGCAGCTTTGCCTGAAGGGCATTACAGCGATCTCCAGCTTTCGGTCACAGGTCAGAACTTCATCGCTTCGGTTACGGTCAGCGGCAGTCAGGTGGAGACAGCAAACGCCGCAACAACCATCGGGACTTACACCATATTTGACCTGACAGGCCAGAAGCTGGGCCGCAGCACGGTCCTCCATCTGCCTGAATCAGACTTCCGCTATCTGCATTTCCGCATCAAAGGCCCCATTTCCCCGCAGAGCGTTACAGGACTCACGGTGATGCGTTTGCCGTCGAGCCAGCCCAAGTATGTGGTTGTCGCCCAGAATTCTCAGGTAATACAGAAGGGTCATTCTTCCCTCTTCGAATTTACGGTACCAGCTCATCTTCCGGTAGATCAGGTTGTCTTCGCTCCCAGCGCATCCCCAGCCCAATTCAGCCGCGATGTCACCATCACGGCCACTCCGATTCTCTCAAAACGGGAAAGAGAATCGGTGATGCCCCCGAGCCCGGTTACCTCCAATGGAAATCTCTTGCGGGTTCACGGTGTTCAGGCCGGCCAGCGGATCGATGAAGAACGCCTCGCCCTCGACGCTCCCTGGGTAAATTTCAGCACGCCTGCAAAATGGGAAGTTGTTATCGAGAATGGAGACGATGCGCCGTTGTCTCTTCAGTCCGTGCGGCTCCAGATGATTGAGCGGGATCTCTGCTTCGACGCAGACGCCACTGGCAGCTACACGCTCTACTATGGCGACCCGGCGCTCGATGCTCCGCGTTACGACTACGCCACGCTCTTCGCGCTCCAGAGCAACGCATCCTGGATCGCGGCGGGGCCGGAACAGTTGAATCCCGCCTATCAGCCACGCCCCGACTCGCGCCCCTTCACCGAGAAGCATCCGGCTTTGCTGTGGATGGCGTTGGTCGCTGTGATTGCACTGCTGGGACTCGTAGCATTGCGCTCGGCGAAGCCTGCCGCACAGCCTCCAAAATAGAAGAAGCAAGCCTGGCAATCTCTCATATCTATTGTGTATTCAATAGTTTATCGGATAGACCGGGCCGGAAAACTCCAGTTTCCATCAAAATGTACCAGTTTTGTGACGAATCTTGTGAATCTCAAGACATAGTTTTTGGCCCTTCGGCCGGCGCTTTATTCCGCGAAAAGTGCATCTCGAAAGCCACATAGCCGATTTCCCGCCTCTGGCCTCGGGCGCGAAAGTAGGCTAGCCTCAAAACATGATCTTTACCAACCCAGCAGAGTTGGCGTTGAACGAGTTAACCCGGGAGCCGCTGGTGCGCTTCAGTGTTCTGGCGCTCAGTTCGATCTTTTTTCTGGTAGATCCCTTTGCCGCGGTTGGGTCGTTTCTCGCCATTACCGAGGACGCCAGCCCGGAGCGGCGCAAGCGCATGGCGCGCAAGGGCGCTCTCACCTGCTTCATCGTTCTGACCAGCTTTGCCGTGGGCGGGCAGTTGATCTTCAGGCTGCTGGGTATCACTCTGCCGGCCTTTGAGATAGCCGGCGGACTGATTCTATTGCTGATTGGCCTCGATATGCTGGAGGCCAAGCGCTCGGCGACGCAGGAGGCCATGGGCGATACCGAAGAGGCCGCGCACAAGGAGGATGCCGGAATTGTGCCCTTGGGGATTCCCATGCTGGCCGGGCCGGGCGCAATTTCCTCAGTAATGGTACTGGTGGGCCAAGTGCCCAGGCTGTGGCATTGGGAGATGGGCGCGATTCTGGGCTCCATCGCCCTGACCGCGCTGATATCTTATTGGGTGCTGGCCGGGGCCGGCCGTGTGCGCAGTGTGATGGGCGAGACCGGCATTCGCGTGCTCGTGCGCGTCATGGGGCTGCTTCTGGTGGCCCTCGCCATGCAGTTTTTCGTCAATGGACTAACGGACTTGGGCCTGATTGCTCGCACCTGAAAGCGGGTTTCCCACATTCCCACAGACAGTGCACTTGCAATGTTACTGGAGTGTTGGTATTCTCAAAAAGTTGCAACAAGGCTGCAGCGACACTGATTGTGTGTCGTTTGCAAACAGGAGTGGCATGTGCTACTCTTTGAAAGTTGCAGAGTGAGATGTAGAGCCTCCCGGTGGCCGATTGGCCTGCCCCGTTGAGGGAAGTGGGAAGCAAGTTGTAATGCTGGTTCGTTGGGTCAGGTGAGGCAAGTGCCCCTGAACCCCTGTAGGGAAACCCTCAGAGAACAAGCTATTGCAAGACCCAGGAGGGAATCTCCTGCGAGCCTCAGCGGCTCGGGCATGGTTTGCTGGTCGTTCATTGATATTTAGCGCTGCGCGACGCTTTTGAACGGGAGTCTTCCCGGACAGGCAGATCGGCTTCACACGCGAGGAACAGACCGTCAACGGTGAGTTGGAACGGCCTCGTGTGTAGGAAGAGATCAAGCTTGACATGAAGGATGAAGTTCGATATGTTTGAAAGGTTCGCGCAAAAACGCCGGTGGATGCAGTGCAACGCGATGCTGGCGAGCGCAACAAGTTCGAGGACAACCTGGTGTAACTCACCGGGCCTCGATCCAAAAGGGCGCCGCTCAGGCGGATGTCTCTCAAGGATCTTTGACAATTAGGTTGAACATGCCAGTCGTGAGAAAAGATCAGGTTTGGCTTGATCATTCTCACAAGTAAGGCATCATGTGTTTTCGAGCGCATGATGCAGCTGAACCCATCCGACCTCCGTCGGTTTGGGCGAGGCAAACAGTTTCAAACGAGAGTTTGATCCTGGCTCAGAATCAACGCTGGCGGCGTGCCTAACACATGCAAGTCGAACGAGAAAGTGGTAGCAATACCATGAGTAAAGTGGCGCACGGGTGAGTAACACGTGA
>Ga0187847_10002897_pt1 | contig 13472 bp, 11 predicted proteins | sample June2016WEW_4_10_FD_132458 | JGI IMG/M metagenome (GOLD analysis project Ga0187847, IMG submission 132458) | Peatland microbial communities from SPRUCE experiment site at the Marcell Experimental Forest, Minnesota, USA - June2016WEW_4_10 | ecosystem: Environmental > Terrestrial > Soil >...
CAGCGAGCGCACTACCTGCCGCCGGTCCTTGAGCGACTGGGCGTGCTCGATGCGGATTTCAAGCGTCAATTGGGCGACAGGCATGGCGTCACAGAGTTTACACCGCCAGTGTAAGGCCGTTCCGTGTTGCCGCCAAGGTTTTTTCTTCGGGGAACTCCGCCCGCGCAGCCATCTTCAGGATTCGGGCAGCTCATGAACAGCCCTAATCCGAAAACTGCGCCAACTGCGCCAGCGACGGTTTGACCGTAAACAAGCTCACCAAAATCATCGCCGCCACCGCCGCAAACAGCGCCGGGAAAATCGCATCGTGATCGGCCAGAATATGCGGAAAGCGATCCCTCACCGCCTGGATGTCCCAGACCAGAGTGACCACTGTGCCTGTCCCGATGGCCGCCACCGCGCCCCACGCCGTCACCCGCTTCGAATAGAAAGCCGCCAGCACCACCGGCGTCAGCGCCGCCGAGTAAATCGTGTAGGCCCACAGCATCTTCTGCAGGATGCTCTCGGCATAGACCGCCTGATAAAGCGCCCAGCAGCCCAGCAGCACCACGGCCAGCCGCGAAACGATCAGCACCCGCTTGTTCGACGCCCCGGGCGCAATGTAGCGCACAAAAACATCCTCGACCAAGTTGGTCGCAGGCGAAAACAAGTAGTTCGAAGCCGTGGAGATCACCTTGGCAAAGACCGCGCCCAGCAGCACCGCGCCCAGCACCGCAGGCAGACCATGCCGCGCCGTATAGGGGATGACTTCGCGCGGATGCAGCGCCACTTCTCCCGTTGGATAAAGCGCCCGCCCGAAGACCGCAATGGCCACTATCAGCGTCTCCAGCACCACAGTACCCAGAATCCACCCGATGACCGAAATCCGCGCGTCCTTCTCCGATTTTGCCGAAAAGAATTTCTGGTACATCACCTGGTTGCCCAGCATCAGCAGCAGAACAGGAACCAGGAACTCAAGGCCGTGGACAACCCCCATGCCCACGGATTGCCGCACATGCTCGGGGCTCATCTGGTAGTTGCCCAGCACCTGAAAATACTGCGGCGGCAGCGACGCGTGCAGCCCGGCCCAGCCGCCGGCCTGGAAAAAGAGGTACGGCGCGGCGATGATGCAGATCACCGTGACCAGCGTGCCGATGGCCACGTCCATGTAGGCCACCGACGACATCCCGGCCAGCGCCGTGGTGACGATGACGAAGGCGGCAATGATATAGGTGCCCAGCTCCGGCGATACCGCGTCGGGAAAGATCAGGTGCAGCACGTCGCCGCCGCCCTTGAACTGGTAGCTGGTGATGCCCACATACGCTAGAACGATTGCGATGGTCCCCAGCACGCGCGCCGTCTGGTTATAGCGAACCTCGAGCAGATCGGGTAGCGTGAACTGAGCAAATTTCCGCGCCCGCGGCGCGATGAAGTAGATCAGCAGCAGCCCCAGCCAGCCGCCGGCCGGCTGCCACAGCGCGGCAAAGCCGTTCTTGTAGGCGTTCTCGGCCCCGGCAAACAGGCTCCCAGCGCCGATCCACGAGGTCAGCAGCGTAAGCACCAGCACCCAGGCCGGCAGCGACCGTCCCGCCACCAGATAGTCGGCCTTGGTCTTTACCTGGGAGCTGCGATAGAGCGCCACCGCCAGCAGCACAACCACAATCACGGCCAAAACAACGGCATAGAGCAGAGACATTGGTCAGGTTCCTCGCCAGCCTTACTGGATTCCCGCCAGTGTACCGGATGCGGGCGCTCCCCGGCACATCGCTAAAGTCGCATTGACCGGCGTGGCCCGGCGGGTTGAGGATAGAGGCAGATCCAGTCTGTTTCCATGTTCTCGAAAGGAGCCGTTGCCATGCCCGATGCGCCGATCCTGGAGCCCGATCACATGACGCCTCAGTCGCCCCCTGCCGGCGCCGAGGTCTTTTATGGCCTGCTTGATGGCCAGCCCAAAGACGAAGCCACGGCCGCCAAAGCTCTGGAAGGCCCGGACGATGTCTTTGATCGGATCGCCGCAAAGCTTTACAGCTTGGCCTCGATGCTGGTGGGCGAGGGCGAGGCGAGCGTGCGGCTGGTGGAGACGGCGGTTGCCGATGCGGAGGTTTCCGTCTGCCAGGATCCCGCCGTGGCGCGCATGAGCAGCCGACGGGCGCTGGCGAGCGCAGCCTTGGAACTGCTCGCCGAGCGCGACCCTGGCAGCCTGGCCGCGCCGGAAGGAGTTGCGCCGGCCTCAACCTGCATCGAGGACGACGACCTGGCTTCAGCGGGCATTTCCACCGAAGAGCTGGAGAACATGCTTGCCGGGCCGGAGCGCGACCGTGTGAGGCAGTGGCTGGAAGGCCTGCCGACGGCGATGCGCACGGTCTTTGTGCTGCGCGCGGTGGCCGGGTTCACGGCTGTGGAGACGGCTGAGCTGATTCAGGCGCATGGCGGGCCGGAAGCCTCCGCCTGGACCCCGGAAGCGGTGCGCGAGGTCTTCCGCCAGGGGCTTTGCTCCCTGGCCTCGCAACTGCTGCACGCTTCGGCTGCGCGGTAGACGCTCCCATGGCCGCAACCTGCTCGTCACGCTCCCCGGTACTATGTCCCGGCGGCCAACTTTAGTAGACTCAACGGCAGAATGTTTTTTCCTTCCCTCACGATTTGCCGCTCCCGGTCCGCGTTGCTTTTTTTCGCGTCTGTTGTCACTCTTGGGCCATTTGCCGTCTCGCGGTTGGCCGTCGCCCAGGGTACGCACCTGTGGACTCAGTCGCGGCTGGAGGAGTTTGAGAAGGGCACGCCGCAGGGCGTTGCGCTGACCAGCGACGGGCAGTTGCGCGAGGGGCCGGGGTTGAGCGAGATGCTCACCACGCCCTCGACGTACGTCTGGTCGGTTGCTGTAGACAAGATTGGCATTGCCTATCTTGGAACAGGCTCGCCGGCCACTGTGCTGCGCGTAGGAAAAGACGGCAAGCCGGCTACGCTCTTCGAGACGAAAGACCTGGCCGTGCAGGTCGTGCGCCTCGGGCCGGACAGTGCGCTCTACGCGGCTACGCTTCCCAGCGGCAAGGTTTACAAGCTGAAGGCCGATGCCGCTGCCAAACAGGATGAGACGAGCGCCACGGTGGTCTTCGATGCCGCCAAACTGGACGAAGCAAAAGCGGGACTGGACGCGGCAAGGACCGGCGATGGAAAGGCAGAGGCAAAGTCGCACTACATCTGGGACATGACCTTCGATGCCGCCGGAAGGCTCTACATCGCCACAGGCGGTCCTGCAGCCGTCTATCGGGTGGATCCGGCCAAGCCTGACGCCAAGCCGGAGGAGTTCTTCAAGAGCGACGAGGAGCACATTCGCGCGTTGGCGTGGGATGCGCAGGGCAACCTGATCGCCGGCACGGACGGCTCGGGGCTGGTCTACCGCATCAATCCCGAGGGCAAGGGCTACGTGCTCTTCGAGGCTCCGCGCCGTGAGATCACCTCAGTGGCCGTGGGCGCCAACGGGACGATCTATGCGGCAAGCGTGGGCGACAAGAGCCATAACCCGCTGCCGCCCCTGGCCGTGCAGGGAGGCGCCTCGATCAGCATCACCATTGTTCAGCCGGGTTCGCTGGTGGCGGCCAACGCCAGCGTCTCGGTGCCAGAAGGCAGCGAGATTTATGCGCTTGCCCCCTCCGTGGGAGACACCGCTCAAGCGCCGCGCAAGCTCTGGGCCGGCAAGGATGAGATTGTGTATGCACTGGCCGCGCGGCCCGACGGCCTGCTGGCGCTCACTGGCAACCGCGGACGCGTTTTCAGAATTCAAGAGGACGGCAGCTACGCCGACATCGCCCACCTTGAGGCGCAGCAGGGCTTGTGCCTGGAGACCGTGCAAGGCGCGGGCGCGGGAGACGTTCTGATCGGAACAGGCAATACCGGCAAGCTGGTTTTGCTGGGTCGCGCCGACAAGCACGAGTACGCCAGTGATGTACTCGATACCGGCGCGCTGGCTCGCTTTGGCCGTGTCGAGGCCGAACCCGGCTCGGCCAACTACGAGTTGCTGACCCGCACCGGCAACGTCGAGCAGCCGGTGCGAGGCTGGAGCGATTGGCAGGCGCTCAAAGACGGTGCCGTGGCATCGCCGGCCGGACGCTTCCTACAGTGGAAGGCGGTGCTGCATTTGGGCGGTTCGCTGGGATCTGTGGGAGTCAACTATCTGCCGGTCAACGCCGCTCCGGTGGTGGACGATCTGGTAGTTGTGCCGGGCGCGCGATGGAATCCGCAGAGCCAGATGGGCAACCAGCCGCCACAGGTCAACATTGCTTTTCCCTCGTCAGGGCAGAACGCCGGAATCTCCTACGATGCCGGCTCGGCCTCACCGTTGCAGGCCGCCAAAGACCGCACCGCCATCACTGTTCGCTGGGCGGCGCACGACGACAACGGCGATGACCTGAGCTACGCGCTCTATCTGCGCGGCGACGGCGAGAGCGTCTGGCGGCTGCTCAAGGCTGACATCAGTGACAAGGCTTACAGTTTTGACGCGACGCTGATCCCCGATGGCGGCTATCAGGTCAAGATCGTCGCCAGCGATGCGCCCTCGCATACGCCCGCCGAAGCCCTCAGCGGCGAGAAGGTGAGCGAGCGCTTCGAGGTGGACACTACGCCCCCGGCGATCTCTGCGGTCCATGCGTCTCTCGGAGATGCTCCATGCAAGCATCTGCCGTGCGCAAAGCAGATTCGCGTGAACTTCGATGCCGAAGATGCCTTCTCGCCCATCGCTCGCGCCGAGTACTCGCTGGATGCCGGGCCGTGGCAGTACATCGAGCCGTTGGGCGCTATCTCGGACGCAAAGCGCGAGCACTATGACGTTTCGATTCCCGTGCCCGCGGAGGCTATTGCCAGCGAGCATCTGATCGCCGTCCGCGCGTACGACCGGTACGACAACGTGGGCGTGGCCAAGACGGTGATTGCTGCAGAAACAAAATAGGGGCCAGTTTTGTATCAGGGCACGACTTTTGTCGTGCCGCGAAAGCCGCAAAATGAAAGTGGGCTTAAGCCCCTGCGAGAATGACGCTTTCACAACAAGAACTTGCTCAGAAATCTCATGGCAGATTGAATGCGATTCGAACTCTATATAGCGGCGCGCTACCTCAAGGCCAAGCGGCGGCAGGCGGTGGTGGGCGTGGTAACCACCATCTCGATCGCGGGCGTGGCGGCTGGAGTGGCCGCGTTGATCATTGCGCTGGCCATTACTAATGGGATGAGGCGCGACTTGCAAGACCGGCTGCTGGGCGCCTCAGCGCATGTAGACCTGATGCGCGTTCAGTCGGACGGCATTCGCGATTGGCAGCCGCTTGTGGAAAGACTGCGCCACGTGCCGCACGTGACAGCCGACGCGCCTGGAATTTACGGGCAGGTGCTGGTCTCGCGCGGGCCGCGCGCCGGCTTCGCGCTGATCAAGGGCATCATCCCATCTGAAGAACGGACGGTCAGCAGCCTGCTTGACACCATCACCTCCGGCTCGGCCAAAGATCTCGATCCGCAGGCGGCCAGCCGCGACGCGCAATTGTTTCCCAATCAAGGCTCAATCAACAAGCCCTATCCGCCTCTGATGCTCGGCAAAGACCTTGCCGAGACCATCGGCGCGCAGGTGGGCGACTCTGTGCTCGTCACCAGCCCGCAGGGCGAACTGACGCCGCTCGGCCTTGCGCCCAAGTACCAGCGCTTCCGGGTCGCCGCCATCTTCCAGTCGGGCTTTTATCAGTACGACGCGGCCATGGCCTTCATGCGCCTGGCCGACGCGCAAGAGCTATTCAGCGAGCCGGACCTGCTCTCGGTGATCAGCTTCAAGGTGGACAACCTGGACCGCGCGCCGCAGATCGGCAAGGCCATCGAAGAGGCAGCGGGCAAGGGCTACATGACCACCAACTGGATGGAGCAGAACCGCGAACTCTTCCGCGCCCTCAAACTGGAGCAGGTGGTCACATTCATCGTCATTGCGCTGATCGTGATCGTCGCCGCGCTCAACATTCTCATCGCGCTCACCATGATGGTGATGGAGAAGACGCGGGACATCGCCGTGATGATGAGCTTCGGCGTGCAACCCGGACAAGTCCGGCGCATCTTCCTGCTGCAAGGCCTGCTGATCAGCCTCATCGGGACAGCGCTTGGTATGGCACTCGGCTACGCCGCCGCATGGGCCGGCGGGCATTATCACTTCATCCATCTCTCGGCTGAGGTTTATTCCATCGACACGCTGCCGTTTGCGCCGCGTCCGCTGGATGGCTTGATTGTGGCTGTCGTCTCGATAGGGATTTCGCTGCTGGCCACGCTGTATCCGTCATCGGCGGCTGCAAGTATCTTGCCGGCAGAGGCGCTGCGGTACGAGTGACGGATCGAGAAAATAGTTCAATTGCGTCCATTGTCAATGTCTCGTTGATGTGGCACACTTTGAATCGTGAAGACTCTCAAGTACATCGAGCTTAAGAGCGGCCATTCCGATAATGGTCCCGCTTGGATTGGCTATGTGACTTCCTCGAAGAGCGGTCGGACGCTGTACTTCAATGGCCGAGGATTAATGAAGCTGAAGGGACAGCGACGCGGTGAATCGGGTGGTAATTACGTTGATATGGAAACTGGTGAATCATTTTGGGTCTCTGGCGTAAAAAAGAATGGCGAAGATCGCCACTGGGCCGGATCGGGAAAAGTTCTGGTTGAGGCGGCGGCAGTGTCAGAATACTTGCAGAAAATCGGAGCTAAGACCCTAGACATTTCAAGATGTGAAGTTACAAATTCCATCCGCCAAACAGACATCATGAGACTCTCAAAACTGGCGAACGCAGCCGGTAGGGGATGGGAAGATAATCCAGAAGGCCCGTATTCATTTGTCCGCAATGTGACGCTCTCGGCCCATTGACAACGTGACACATTTTGTGTCACATTTGGATTATGCAGAGCATAACCCTACGACAGCTCCGCGACACCCGCCAGGTCAAAGCCTGGCTCAAGGCCGGGGTACAGATTGAAGTGCGCGAGCGGAAAGAAGTATTAGGCGACCTTGTGCCTCGAACCCCGCCGCGCCCGCGCCCTGTCGAGTGGCCGGATTTTGCCGCCCGACGCCGCGCCATCTTCGGAGACCGTGTCTTCCCGATCGTAGAGGATCTAATCGCCGATAGGGAGGACCGCTTTTGACGGTCTATTCGGATTCGAGCTTTCTAGCCTCCAGCTATCTTGGCGGCGCCCACTCCGTGGAAGCAGACCGCCGCATGAGCGCGGCTCCCGGCGTCTTGATAACGCCTCTCAATCGAGCAGAGTTTGCGCATGCGCTCTACCAGCAGGTGTTTCGAGGACGTTTCTCTCCGATGGAAGCCAGGCAAGCATGGAATAACTTCCAACGGGATTGCAGGGGCCGAGTCTGGATTCCGGCCAATTTACCCGAAAGGCTATGGGAGACCAGTATCCAACTCGCCGAGATGCACGGCCCCACTCTCGGCGTTCGCACCTTGGACTCACTCCATGTGGCCTGCGCGCTGGAGCTGAAGGCGGAGCGATTCTGGACCTTCGATGAGCGGCAGGCGCGGCTGGCCGAGGCGGTCGGGCTCGATACGAATCCCTGACAGCGATGCTCTGCAACCGGACTGCCGGGGCTGAGCCATACTTGCGACGCGAAGTCCGCGGGACATCGGACAGTCTATCCGGGCTTTGATACGCTTATAGAGATGAGACACAGTGCCTTGGCTCGCTCGTCCAAAACTTCGCGGACTCTGGCTGGTTGATGGGCGAACTTTTCCAACTGCTCCGCCGGAATCGCAACTATCGCTTCATGTGGGCGGGCCAGGTTGTCAGCGAAATCGGCGATAACTTCAACAGCATCGCCGTCTTCGCGCTGGCCATGCAGCTTACCCATTCGGGCATGGTGGTGGCCGGCGTACTGTTGGCGCGCGCCATTCCGGCGATCACCATGGGGTCGCTGGCCGGCGTGGCGCTCGATCGCTGGGATCGCAAGCGGATCATGATCGCCAGCGATCTGATCCGCGCGTTCGTCGCTCTCGGCTTCATCTTTGCTGTCGTATCGCACCGCGTCTGGGCGCTGTATGCCTTCAGCGCGCTGCTGATGGCCGCCTCGCCTTTCTTTACCGCGGGCCGCGCCGCGATCCTGCCCACGATTGTCAGTTCCGAAGAGCTCCATACCGCAAACTCGCTGACGCAAACCACGCAGTGGATGACGCTGACAGTGGGAACGTTTTTTGGCGCCACCGTAATCGCCATCGGGTACAAATGGGCGTTCGCGTTCAACGCGCTTTCGTTTGTCTTCTCCGCCTGGTGCATCGGGCGGCTGCGCGCTCCGGATGCCACAGGATTTCGCGCCGCACGCAAGATACCGGCCGGAGATGAAATCCGCCCGCTGGATGAGTATCGCGAAGGGCTGCGCTACATGCGTTCGGTTCCGCTTGTCTTTGCCATCGCGCTGCTTTCGGTGGGCTGGGCCACAGGCGGCGGAGCCGCGCAGATACTTTTCACGCTCTTCGGCGAAGTGGTCTTCAACCGGGGCGCCGCGGGCATCAGCTTGATCTGGGGCTGCGCCGGCCTGGGGCTGCTGTCGGGCGGAGTCGCTGCACACTGGCTCGGCAAGCGGCTCTCATTCAACGGCTACAAGCTGATTGTCTTTATCGACTTTGTCTTGTATGGCATCACGTATGTCCTGTTTAGCCGCGCGCAGCAGTTTGAACTGGCGCTGCTCTTCATCTTCCTGTCGCGCTTCGGCATGGCGATCAACTCGGTGCTCAACTACTCCTATCTGCTGCGCACAGTCGCCAACCGTTATCGAGGGCGGGTCTTCGCGACCATTGAGACTTTTACATGGACCATGATGATGGTGTCGATGATGGGCGCGGGCATCGCCTCGATGCACTACGACCCACGCGTTATCGGCGCCGTCGCGGGCCTGTTAAGTTCGACAACCGCAGTTTTCTGGGGCTGGGCGAACTGGACGGGTCGCCTTCCTCTGCCTGCTTTTGCGGGGTCGGCGGAGCCGGAGGAGGAGGCTCATCCGGATCGAGCGATCTGAGAGCTTATCCGAGTATAGGTAGCGCCGACCTCCAGGTCGGCTGTCGTGTGGGCCTCTTGGCCCGCACTCGGCTTCTGGCGGCGTGGACGCCGCCAGAACAGCCGCTCTGGAGAGCGGCGCTACTAAAAGCGCATCCTACGGGTAGATTCTGAGTTCTTTCGCCTGTCTCAGGCGATGGCGTACGCTGCCCGATTGGTCTGCGGACTGCCTATTGCGGAGTAATGATCCCGCCCAGCGCATGACGGCGCGGCAGCACGATGCCGCGATGATCAACGACCGGTGGTGGGGCTGAGCTCTCGGCAGGGAGACTGGCCCGCAATAGCAGCGCGCCGCCACAGGCCGGGCACCAGTCGGCGACCGTGTCATGGGCAAGTTCGGCGTGACAATGGCTACAGATGCGTTCCATATTCCAACAGCTTACCTGATCGGTCCGCCGCGGGCAGATGGCCGCGCCGCAAGCGCGGCCCGATACACTGAAGCTATGCACCCTCTCGTTCGCCTTGTGGCCATCGATATGGACGGCACTCTGCTGCCAACCTTTGCACAGGCGCTGACGGCCCGTACGGCGCGGGCGCTCAAGGCGGTGCAGGGGGCGGGCATCACAGTGGCTATCGCCACCGGCCGGCGCACGGCTTATACCGCGCCACTGCTGGAAGGCCACGGGCTTCGAGCGGATATGCCCCTGATTACGTCCAATGGTGCAGTGGTCCGTACATTGGGCGGCGACGCCATCGATTGCAGCCACCTCGAGTCGCGGGTGGCGCGGGGACTTTGCGGGCTGCTGAGGCCGTTTGGGGCGGTGGTTTTTACCTTTGACCGTCCGGGCCGCAGAGAGTTGGTACTGGAGGATCTCGATCAGGCGCATGGGCGCATCGCCCTGTGGGTCGAGGCCAACCGCAACGCGATTGAGGTGGTCAAGCCGCTGGAAGATGCGCTAATCGACGGTGAAGACCCGATTCAGGGCATGGCGGCCGGCCCCCTGAGCCAGATGCGCAAGGCCGAGCAGGCGGTGAAGGCCAGCGAATGGGGTAGTTGCTGCGAGTGCGTCAAGACCGAGTATCCGGGGCGCGATCTGTCGATTCTGGATCTGTTGCCGCAGGGTGTCTCGAAGGGTTCGGCGCTGGAGCGGTTGGCGGCCCGCCTCGGCGTGGACCGCAAAGAGACGATGGCCATCGGCGATAACTGGAACGATGTGGAGATGCTGGAGTGGGCCGGGCAGGGCGTGATGATGGGCAATGCGGCGGTCGAACTGCGAACCATGGCGAAGATGCGCGGCTGGAAGCAGGCACCGCCTAACGACGAGGATGGCGTGGCCGTGGTGCTGGAACAGATGCTGGCAAGGCGCGCTTCCGCTAAAGTGTGACCGGACGGTAAGATTGTGGGAGCGGGATTGAAGATGTGCGGACGTGTTCTCATTACGGTGGTGGCGCTCGGGGCTTTGGCCCCGGCGGCGCGTGCCGGCGAGCGCGTGACGCTGCGCAACGGATTCGCGATCGACTGCCATCATCACGCACAGGTGGAGAGCCGGGTGCGGCTTTACCTGAGCGCGGGCGAAGACAACTACATTGAACGCCTGCCCGAAGATATTGCCAGCGTCGAGACGGTTCCCGATCCTCCCGCGCCGCCTGAAGTGAAACATACGGCACCCACGGCAGCTCCCAAAACCGGCGCCGACGGAAAGCTCTCTCCGGCCGATCTGGGGGAGATGCTCGCCAAGGCCGGCCATGAGCACAACCTGGACGTGGACCTGCTGGCCAGCCTGGTAAAGGCCGAGAGCGGCGGCAACGCTCGCGCTGTCAGTCCCGCCGGCGCTCGCGGGCTGATGCAGTTGATGCCCGGCACCGCCAAGGATCTGGGCGTGGACGACAGCTTCAAGCCGGAGGAGAACGTGCGCGGCGGGACGGCTTACCTGGACTCACTGCTCACCCTCTATCACGACAACTTGTCGCTGGCGCTGGCCGCCTACAACGCGGGACCGGAGGCGGTGGCGAAGTACCACGGGATTCCGCCCTACCGCGAGACGCGGGCTTACGTCGCGCGCGTGATTCACGAGTTCAATCGCCGCGTGCTTGCGCGAGAGGCGGAGGCCAAGCGGATGGCTGCGCAAGCGAGCGCAGCCCGCTAAAGAACTGTATTTGAGATCTCATTCAAGGCAGCGGGGACGGCAGACCGGGGCCTTTTAGACACGCCCCATAAATACTGAGATTCCTGTGCATTTGATGAGAACCAGAGCCAAACTTCAAATCGCAGCCGCAATCCACATGGACGAACTTGCCAATGCGCCCGGCCGCGTAACGGCCTTCAGCACGCATTCCTTACCGGTTCGCGTAAGAAATACACGGTTGGGGCGGACGGGCGGCGCAGTGCCAGTGGATACAAAGCATTTGGTTTCAGATGATTAGGAGAGTGCGGTCGTTTGGTCCCTGGGATGCATGGTAGTGAGCGCAGCAAGAGCCAGCACCGCCGGCGGATGAGCCGCACGGCAAGGCGCAAGGCAGAAAAGGAACGGGACAATGAACGCATATCGGTTTGGAGTGTTGAGTTTGGCGGCGGGGCTGGCGGTGGCGGGCGCGACAGGGTGCGCCACCAAGAACTACGTGCGCAACGAGACCGCGCCTCTGATCGACCGCACCAATCAACTGGACAGCAAGACGGCGGAAAATAACCGCCGGATTCACGACACCGACGACCGGGCGCAGGCGGGGATCAGGCAGGCGCAGGGCGCGGCCGACTCGGCCAATCAAAATGCGCAAAATGCTAGCAAGGCCGCCGGCGATGCCGAGACCTCCGCCACCCTCGCGGTGCATCGCGCCGATTCGCTGGAGAGCGTGGTCAAGGGCCTGGACAACTACAAGCCAGTGGCCAACGTAGCAGTGACCTTTGGCTTCGACAAGTCTGTGCTGGCCAAGGAAGACCGCGAGCAACTGGACAGCTTTGCCGCGCAGCTCGCCTCGGCGAAGGGGTTCATTCTTGAAGTGACGGGCGGGACCGACTCGACCGGGCCGGCACAGTACAACTATGAGCTGAGCCAGCGCCGCGCCGACGCGGTGGTGCAGTACCTGGCGTCGAAGTACGAGATTCCCGCGCACCGCTTCTATCTGATCGGGATCGGCAAAGACAAGGCAGTGGCCCCGAACACGACCGCCGAAGGGCGTAAGCAGAACCGCCGTGTCGAGGTGCGGCTGCTTGAGAATATGACGCCCGATGCTGGGGCTTCGACTCAGACGGCAACTCTGCGGTAAGGTTCGCGGAGAGTTTCAACGAGTGGGAGAATTGAGTCAACTGGCAGGGCCGGTCTGCGATGCGGGCCGGCCCTGATTGGCGTTTGCGGAAGCGATTGGCTAGGAACTGGCGGCTGCAAGCTGCTTGAGGTGTTCGGCGCGGACGTCGATTGCGGTAAACAAACTGAGAAATGGCGCGCCACCAGCTGCACCCTCGACGGCGGGGCGGCCATTGGCTTCCTGGCGCTCGACGATGCAGACCACGGCGGCTACGATCATGCCGGCTTCGCGGGCGGCTTCGATGGCGTTGATGGTGGAGGCGCCGGTGGTGCAGACGTCGTCCACGATGACGACGCGCGCGCCCTCGCGGCAGAAGCCTTCGATGCGGCGGCCGGTGCCGTGAGCCTTCTCGGCCTTGCGGACGAGGAAGCCGTGCAGCAGCGGCGCGCCGGGCTTTGAGAGAGCGCGCCAGGCGCTGGCGGTGGCCACGTTCGAGACGATGGGGTCAGCGCCCAGCGTGAGTCCGCCGACGGCTTCGGCGTCGATGTGATTCTGGTTGAGGAGGTCGAGAATCGCCTCGCCGGTGAGACGTCCGCCCTCGGCGTGAAGCGTCGTAGTCCGGCAGTCAACGTAGTAGTCGCTTGTGCCGCCAGAGGAGAGCTTGAACTGTCCGAGGCGGAAGCTGAGGCGGGCGAGGAGCGAGAGTAATTGTTGGGAGTGAGTCGCAGTGGTCATCGATTCGATTGTAGTGGGTGAATGGGAGAGGCCTCTGTGTTAACTGAAGAATTACCTGCAAGGTTTTGAAAAATATAAAGGGGGGGAGGGGTACCCCTAATCCCCGGCTCCTTCTCGGCATCTTTCCGCACTCGACCTCTCTTCGCCATCTCAGCCGCTTGGGAGTCTCAATAGCCATTGTGCGCCAGTGGAATCTAATTCTCTGCAAAGAGCGAAGGGAAAAACCGGAGTTCCTAGTGTTTACGGCATTTTCGATTCTGGTGTTTCGAAACCACGCTGCCAAGTGGCTTTTTCCTCAAGAAAAAGCCACCTTCCATGCTGGGCGCGCTCTAAATCCAAGTGCAACACATCCAGAAGGGATAATGTTGCATGGGAAAGTCGTATGCGCAGTTGTCTTTAGTGGAACGGGCTTTGCTTCAGACACAGTTGGGGTTGCGTTGGAGTCCTCGCTGGGAATCGTGCCGCTATAGGCCATTAACTGCCGAGCGCCTTCAAAGCGAGAGATATTGCCCAACTCC
>Ga0187847_10002898_pt1 | contig 13466 bp, 15 predicted proteins | sample June2016WEW_4_10_FD_132458 | JGI IMG/M metagenome (GOLD analysis project Ga0187847, IMG submission 132458) | Peatland microbial communities from SPRUCE experiment site at the Marcell Experimental Forest, Minnesota, USA - June2016WEW_4_10 | ecosystem: Environmental > Terrestrial > Soil >...
ATCAGGCGCGCCGGCTCGTAGCCATAGAACGGGCGCAACAGATGCGGCACCACGAGGCCGACGAAGCTGACGGCGCCCGCTGCGGCCGTCGCAGCGCCCGGCTCGTTGTGTGAGCACGCGGCCGATCCCAGGCACGCGAGCGTAGCCACCAAGGCGGGTACGAAGAACAATCTCCTACGACTCATGGGCAAACTCCCCGCGCATCCGCGCGCATTCCTCAAGTGTGAACGTCGAAAGCTGAAACGTCGGAACTCCTTCGGCGACGGAAGGCATCACTGCTCGACCGCCGTGCTGCTTTCTACAGGCACTCGGACCTTGCGGTCGAGCGCGACCGCGAACGCCGACGCGCCTACCGCAAAGCACGCCGCTCCGGCAAACACGAGGGAGCCACCAGCGCGTTGGTAGACCAGCCCCCAAGTCAGCATTCCTACGACCGATCCGGCCCCGACGGCGCTCGCGAACAGGCCCTGAGCGGTTGCGAGGGAGTGAGACGGGAACCTGCGCGACGTATACGTCACTTCGGCCAACCAGACCAATCCGAAAGACACAGCGTGAAGCGGCTGAAGAAGCAACAGCCATGACGACGAGTGCACGGTCGCGATCAACACCCAGCGGACCGAGGCCCCGGCCAGCGCACAGGCAAGTAACGCCGGAGCGGGAAATGATCGGAATACCGACGCGGACCACGCCATCAGCAGCACCTCGGCGCCCGTGCCCAGCGCCCAGGCAACGCCGACGACCGGACGCGGAACTCCTAGATCGAACAGGCGAAGGGAAAAGCACATGTCGTAGGCGACATTGCCGCATTGCCCGAGGAACGCGGCCATCAGGAACAACCGGAAGTCGCTTTGGGCGAGCAGTCTCGCGATGCTGTGGCGATCGGCTCGATCCGGCAACTCCGCCCGACGAGGGAGCGAAAGCGATGCGACAAACCCAGCCGCAAGCGCTCCGGTGCAGACGACGGGAAGGGCAAGCGCGTCGCGCGGATCAACCCAGCAGCCGGCGGCGAGCGCTGCGCAGAGAAACCCCAGGGACCCCCAGAGCCGGAGACGGCCATACGTCGTGCCGACCTGCGACGCGCGTTCGAGCGCGACGACATCGGCCATGAGCGACATCGGTGCGCGGAACAGAGCGATCGCCGTTGCGGCGACCCACAGTCCACCGAAGCCGAGCGAAACGCCCAACCCCACGCTGATCGCGAGAGTCGCAAATGAAGCCAGCGCGCCCAAGCAGGCGAGTTGCAGCAGTCCAACGCGGATTGCGAGCGCGTCCGCGACGACACCGAACGCAGCCGGCGCGAAGAGGGCCATGGCCGGCGCTGCGGCGGAGATGATCCCGAGCCGGAGCCCAAACATGCCGCGGGCCTCGAGCCAGCGCGGGAAGAATGGGACAAAGACACCGCCGACGGCAAACGATGCCACGTAGTAGACGCGAAGTGGCAGCGTGCCGCGCATGTCAAAGCGTCCCCATGGTCGCTCTAGCGGGGTGAGGACGGCTCGTCATTCGACATGCAGCCCTAGCGCGTGCCGCCGAGCCCCCGAACCGCAACTAGGGCCCTCCCGTCGGGAGTACCGGAGTCGGATCGACGGTCGGCAGGTCGAACGCCTGACCGAACGACAGCAGAAACGAGTAAGGAGCGATGGGCGCGCCCGTCGACGGGTCGATCGGACGCTCGATGGGAAAACCCAAATCTCCGCGAAAGACGATCCGGTCCAACTGGGGAAACAGCGCGCGAAAGCCGAAGCCAACCGATTGGTATACCTGGAAGTTGTCGAAGCTGGAGAATGCATTCGCCACGTCGTAGAAGAGAACACCACCCAACTGGCAAGTAAGAACTTCAATCGGTCGAGATCGCACCTCAACGTTGTACGCCAGCCAGTCCTGGCCAATGAAGAAGCTCGTCGGATACCCGCGAAGCCGGTCGCCGCCTCCGAGCGTGACCTGCTGGTTCAAGTAGTTTCTCCAGCGGTACATCAGCGTTCCATCCACGACGATGCGACCGATCCCCGCCACGGTCGGACTGACGAGACGGGCTCCCGGGTTGACGAACGCGTCTGAAATACGGCTTACCTCCGGCTCCGTGTCGGAGGCCACGTAGATCCGCGCGAGGCCGTCGCGCAGCGGCACGGTGTATTGCGCGGCGGCGTACAGGGCCAGGACGTCGCGCGATGATCCGAAGGCCCGAAAACTCGGGAACGCCCGTAGGACGACGTCGAGTCCGAGCGCGAAGTCCTCTTGAAGTGCGAGCGTTTCAAAATCGATCGCACGGAGATACCGCTTGGCGTACTTGTGGTATTGCACCGCCGGTCCGACGCGCGTATCGCTCACAGGGACCTTCTGCTGTACGAAGTCCGCGACGGTTTGAGGGTTCGCGCCGGGAAAGTTCGTCACGTAGACATTGCGGTTGATCACCGCCGAAACAGTCACGTCGTGCTTGGAGTCCCAGCCGAATGATCGAGTCAAGTCGAGCGTGGTCGAGTACTCGCGCTGTCGATACTCAAAGGGCACGGTGAGTCCCGTTGCAGGGTCAACATAGTTGTCGAGTTGCGCGTTGACGTATCGGCGCTCGACTACGTCCTGCCACGCCACCGTCGAATCCCACGCCCATGGAGTCCGTCCCGAGTACAGCGGCTCGCCAGTCACAAGCGAGCCAAACGTGCCTTCCGGCGCTCCCGTCCCGCGGTTGACCATGACGTCCGCAGAAGCCACGAGAGCCACATGGGATCCGTCGTCGATCCGGGGGATCGTGTAGCCGACGCCAAAGGTGTACGCCGACGGCTCCAGAATAAACTCCGCCCGAACGGTCTGATGGGTTCCGAACATGTTTGTCTCGGTCGGCGCGAGGGCGAGCTGCTCGATGCCTCCCGGTGTTTCGACGACATTCCAACTCAAGCGCAAGCTCCATACGTCCTTGGTGACGACCACGACCCGGATGCGATCGAAGGTGGTTCCGGTCGCGGCGAGGACCAAGACGAGCGAGAGCTCGGGCAGCCGGCGAAGGTTCCGAAGCGTGTCGTCGACGAGCACTTGAGCGTACCTGTCTCCCACGTGCAGCAGCAACTCGCGTCGAATCACCGCCTTGCGCGTCGTGACGTGAAAAACGTTGAGCCACTGAGGAACGGGATCGCGCGGCTCGAAGACTTCTAGGGGCACGACGACAACGTCCTCGACGGTTTTCCCCTCGGGGTACGGGTCGCGCCGCGCATGGAGCGAATGCAGCACTTCGTCGATCGTCTGCTGCTCGTACGCCGAAACCACCTGGGCACGCTGGGCGGGCGGAGGTGGCTCGGCCACGGCAACAGTGGGCCGAAGCCAAAGCCACGATAATCCGATTCGCAGCGCCGTCTTCCACCCGCGCATCGGCGCCACCATACCGACAAGTCGCGCCCCGAAGGCTCAGGTCTTGACCCGAGACGGGCTTTCCGCCCAGGCCTCGGCCATGAGCAAGCGAGCAATCGTCATGAATTCAATGCGTTTTTTGCGTTACCTCGCGCTGGGCGAGATGCCATGGGGAGGCGAGGCACGTACGGCTGGTTCGTTCGGAATGACGCGGTAGTCTGCGGCGTCGAAACGGCCCGTCCTCCATCGGTACTCGAACGTGAAGCCCGGCCAAAGCGTGGTGTTCTTGCCCGAGCTCGTCCGGTACCAGCTGTTGCAACCGGCCGCCCAAACAGTGTTCTCGAGACGTGCTTGCAATCGAGCGTTGTAGCGCGCTTGCACGTCTGGTTGAACTTCGACGAGCTTCAGATCGCGCGACCGCATCGTCCGGATCACGTTGAGCAGATACCTGACCTGAGACTCGATCATGAAGATCATCGATGAGTGTCCGAGCCCCGTATTGGGACCGACGATCGTGAAGAAGTTCGGAAAGCCGGAGATGCTCGTACCGAGGTAGGCTTCGGCACCGTCGCGCCAGACGTCCTCGAGACGGCGACCGTCGCAGCCGGTCAGGTCGAAAGGCGCTGCGGGCTCCGCGGCGGCAAACCCCGTCGCCAGCACGATGATGTCGGTGAGCCGGTGCGTCCCGTCTCGCGTGACGATCCCGTCGGGCACAACGCGGCGGATGGGATCGCTGGTTACCTCCACGTTTTCTCTCTGGAGAGCGGGAAAATAGTCGCTGGCAAGGAGGATCCGCTTGCAGCCCATGGCGTACGAGGGGCTGACCCTTTCCCGTAACCCGCTCGCGCGCATCTGCCGGGCGAGATAGCGCCGGGCCACCGGTTCGCCGTACCGCTTCATCAGCCAAGGGGCGACGACGAACGCAACGGCACTCACCTCGTGACGCCAGTAGATGGCCAAGCGCGCAAAGCGCTGAAGAAATGGCATGCGCCGAAACAGCGCGCGATACAGCGGCTGGATTTCGCGGTCGCGCTTGGGCAGGACCCACGGCGGTGTACGCTGATAGAGCGTGAGCCGCGAAACGAGCGGTGCGATAGACGGCACGATCTGGATGGCGCTCGCGCCCGTTCCGACGACCGCAACGCGCTTGCCTTCGAGGCTCGCGGAGTGACTCCAACGCGCGGAATGGAACGTCGTGCCTGAAAACCCCTCGAGGCCGGGAATGTTCGGCAGCGCCGGGCGACTGAGTCCACCACAAGCGGACACGAGGACCCTGGCTTGGAGCATCTCACCCCCGCTCGTTTCGACATTCCAGAGGCCGCTCCGCTCGTCGAACTGGGCGCCGACGACGCGCGTCCGAAAACGGATATGGGGTCTCAAGCCGTATTTTTCCGTGCAACGGATCAGGTATTGGAGAATCTCCTCGGCCGGCGCAAACTGTCGCGTCCACGAAGGGTTCGGTTCGAAGGAAAACGAATAAAAGTGCGACTCCATGTCGCACGCGGCGCCCGGATATCGGTTGTCACGCCACGTGCCCCCAACCTCGTCCGCCTGTTCGAGCAGAGTAAAATCGTGGATGCCCGCTTGCTTCAGCCGGATGGCCATGCACAGACCGCCGAACCCGGTTCCCACGACGATGATCGATGACACACTGGAGCCCACGGACCCACGCTAGCCTTCGCGGGCCCGAGCCGCATCTACGTGTCGCACTTTTCCCTCGACGGCCCGAACCGCGACAGCCAATTCGACGAAAGGACGTCTTGCCCGAACGAATCAGCCGAGAGGCGGTCCTGTCGCGATACCGGCGGGTTCGCCGTCGCACCGAAGCCCTCGTCGAGCCCCTTTCCGTGGAGGACATGTCGGTGCAATCGATGCCCGACGCCAGCCCCACGAAGTGGCACCTTGCCCACACCACTTGGTTTTTCGAGGAGTTCGTGCTGGCGCGCTTCGCTTCAGCGCACCGTTGGCACGATGAGCGATGGCGGGCACTGTTCAATTCGTATTACGAGGCGGTCGGGCCAAGGCACCCGCGGCCCGAGCGCGGGCTGCTGTCACGCCCGTCCATCGAGCAGATCTGGACCTGGCGGATTCGCGTGGACGAGCAGATCGAGGCCTTGCTCTCACGAGCGGACCCCGAAGCCATCGCCACGACGCTGCTCGGCACCCATCACGAGCAGCAACATCAAGAACTTATCTTGACCGATATCAAGCACGCGTTCTCGCGCAACGAACTGCATCCGGCCTATTCGTCGGCGACCGCGCCCAGCGAGACGCCTCCGTCAGCGCGCGCGGGGCTGGAATGGCTGAGCGTTGCAGAACGCGTCGCCGGAGCAGGCCATTCGAGCGACGGGTTCGCGTTCGACAACGAGCGGCCTCGTCACCGACTGATCGTAACCCCGTTCGCGATCGCAGATCGATTGGTCACTAACGCGGAATACATGCATTTCATCGAGGACGGCGCGTACGGTCGCCCCGAGCTATGGTTAGCCGACGGCTGGGCCACCGTTCGTACCTGCGGCTGGATCGCACCGCTTTACTGGGAGGGCCACGCGGGTGCCTGGAGGCGCTTCACATTATGGGGACTGCAGGACCTCGAACCCAACGCGCCCGTCTCACACGTGAGCCTGTACGAGGCAGACGCGTACGCGCGGTGGGCCAATGCACGCCTTCCAACTGAGTACGAGTGGGAGGTCGCAGCGGAACAGCGCGCCGACGAAATCGGCGAGGGCAACTTCATCGAAAGCGGGTGGCTCGAACCGGTCGTTGCGGCGCCCGATCGGTCCCAATTTTTCGGCGATGCGTGGGAGTGGACGGGCAGCGCGTACCTTCCCTATCCGCGATTTCGGCCGCTCGCCGGCCCACTCGGCGAATACAACGGAAAATTCATGAGCGGCCAAGTGGTCCTGCGCGGTGGCTCGTGCTTATCGCCACGCGACCACATCCGCGCGACATACCGCAACTTTTTTTCCCCGGCCACGAGGTGGCAGGTGAGCGGCATACGATTGGCTCGTGACGCGTGAGACGGCCGCCCGGGGGCCGCGGACGACCGAACGCGCCTTGATGACGTTCGACGTGAAGCAAGCTATCCGACTTCGGTGATGACCGTCATCGGGCGACCGGCGTTCGCGCGCGAACTTCCTGAGGACCCAAAAATCGAGGCGATGCTCGAAGCCTTCACGCGTGGCGATTACGCGGGAGTCCGCGCGGAAGCCAAGGTAATCGAACGGTCTGCCAGCGACGAATCCATTAAGCGGGCCGCGCGATCGCTCGTGGAGCGCACCCGTGCCGACCCGCTCGCCATCACGCTGCTGGCGCTGACGGCGCTGCTGTTGGCCTTCGTCGGCGGCTTTTGGATGGTCCACGGAAAGGCGCCGGCACTCGCGAGTCCGCAGACGCCGACTCAATCCCCCCGTGACCGGGCCTACCCGCCGTAAGGCGACGTGCCTCGCATCAGCCCCCGGGCTCGTTGGAGCCTGGGATTCCTTTGATCTCTCGCCGCGCGTGCTTCCACGCGCGCTGCACTACCCAGGACATCGAACGTTGAAGTCGCTGCGCTTCCTTTTGAATTTCCTCAAGCATCGCTTCGGGGAAATAAAGACTTTGCTTGCGCTTGTCGCTCTTCGAGACGTCCGGACCGCTCTTGTGCTCTTGGTCGGCCATGGCTGTCGTCCATTGTTGCACGCCCGAGCTGCCCGCGTCGAGGCCCAGCGATGGAAGCCTCCCCGGGGGGCTTGCAGCGGGGGCGTCCCCTGCCCGCCAACCGCATCGGCATAGGGCGTCTTTTATTCGTCGAGATGCCGTTTTTCGCGGATATTCCGGGATGAGCAGTCACGTCGATGTTATCGTGAGGGCTCTCGCGCGAGGGCCATTCCGGGTGCTGAGGGAGGCGTTCGGCATGAAGTTCGGTCGGGTAATTCTCGCGGTCGCGGGCGTGCTCGGCGCCGAAGGCTGCCACTTCTACGTCGACGAACCAGCGCCGCCCGCTCCCGCTTACGAGCAGCGTGCGGCCGTCGTGCCCGCGCCGAGTCGCAAACCGCCTCCGCCCCCTCCTCCTCCCGCTCAACCTTGGCCCCATCAGCCGGCTCAGCCTTACGCAAATCGGGCCACACGAAGCGCACTAAGAGCTTCGGCGTCCGAGCCTTCAACGGCGGGCGGGTGCCTCGATACGGGAACGTTCCTCGTGCCCGACTGCGAGATGATTCGCGCTCCACTCCCGAGCTGCGCGGCTCAAACAAGCCCTCGAACGCGGTGCGCAGGGTTCCAAGCGTACTTCGATCCGAAGGTCGCCGCGTCCGCCGTCTCGTGCTTGGCCTCGCTGACGCGCAGGCAACTGTGCGACTCGAGCCAAGCCGACGCGTGCGCGAAGATCGCCCTCGCAGAGGCGTGCCTGGATCCGTCCGTCGTTCAGCTCTGCCAGATCGCGCAGACGCCGTGCAACACGACGGAGAGCGTCTGCTCGGCGCTTCTCTCTGGCCTGAACGACCGGGGGCAAGAGACCGTTGCGCAGTGCGTCGCCCAGGGGTGTGCGGGAGGACTGGATGGCTGCTTGCAGTCGCTCACAGCCGGCCCCTGACCGCGAAAAGCGTCAGGGAACGAATTGCAGCGAGCAACCGGTCGACGTGGACATGAAGTAAATGAGCGAGAGCGCGACCGCAAGCGTGAGCGCACCCAGGCCAACCAACTTCGGCCCGGTCCACCGCTTGTCGTCTTCGTCGAACTGCTTTTGCGCGATCTCTTCGGCGGTGGACATGTCGGATGGTGGTACCTACGCCGTGAGACGCCCATTTTCAAGGGCGCTGGGGTGGATGCGCCGGCGATTGGGGGCGTGACAGCTCGTTTCGATCGCATCGATTGAAGGAGACGAGGCGGCGCGCCGAGTTAGATTGGTCTTCGTTAGATGTCCGGAGGCGCGACACCGCCGATGACGCGCTCGAAGGTGGGTCTGGTCCTCGCGGGAGGGGCTGCACGGGGCGCTTACGAAGTGGGGGTCGTACAATACGTCCTGGACGAAATTGCGCGAGCTCTCGGACGACCGACGCCGATCGACGTTCTGTCGGGCACATCAGCCGGGAGCATCAATGCCGTCATGCTGGCGGCATACGCGAGCGAGCCGATCCAGCGTGCGTCGATGCTGGTGCGGCGGTGGACAAGCCTTCGGATCGAGCAAGTCGTCCGGCCTTCCCCCCGCGAGCTCTTGCACCTTGCCACTCGGTTGTTTGGAAGAGCCGGGCGGCGTGAAACGGAGGGAACGCGGCGCGGAGGCATTCTCGATCCAAGGGGCATCGAACGAATCGTCATCGATTCCGTGCCTTTCGCTGCCATTGCCGAAAATATGCGGCAAGGACTCCTCTCGGCGCTGTCCATCTCCACGACCCACGTGGCGAGCGGCCGTACAGTCGTCTTCGTTCAGCGACGCGAAGGCGGACTGCCTGGCTGGGGGAGCGATCCGACGATGGTCGCGCGCGCGGCCGTCATACGCGCCGAGCATGCTCTGGCGTCCGCGGCCGTCCCCTTGCTGTTCCCGGCGGTAGCCATCGACGGGCAGTTCTACTGCGACGGCGGCCTCCGGCAGAACGTGCCGTTGTCCCCGGCGCGAAGGCTCGGAGCCGACGGGCTCATCGTCATCAATCCTCGTTTCATCCGGGACGAAACCCCCTCGGCGGAATTGGCCCAGGCGCGAGAGCAAGACTACCCCGACCCGCTCTTCGTCGTGGGCAAGGCAATGAACGCACTGCTGCTCGATCGGATCGAGAACGACATCAATCGGCTTCGAAAGCTCAACTCCGTGCTCGAGGCCGGTACCCGGCGGTTCGGACCCGGCTTCAACGATGCACTCAACGACGAGCTTGCGCTCGGCGGGCACAGCCCCGTGAAACCGCTCGACGTCGTCTACCTCCGAGCGTCCGAGGACATCGGGGTGCTCGCTGCCGAATACGTGCGTTCCCCCGAGTTCGCGAAACGATCACGAACCATGATCGGTCGCGTTCTTCGGCACGTCGGCGAGGGCGAGAAGGAGGCGGACTTGTTGACCTACGTCCTCTTCGACGGGGAGTTTGCAGGGCGGCTCATCGAAATGGGCCGCAGCGACGCGCGGGCGCGTCACGACGAGCTCGTGAACTTCTTCGCGCGGCGAATGGGCTCGGCATGACACCCGATCGCCCGGCGGGCGGTTGCACTTCGCCGCAACGGCCGCTCGCGCTCATGAACCCGCGTCGCGACCGATCGGCGCGGGCGACGAACCGGCTTTCAGGATTCGCGTCGGATCGCCGAGAAACTCGAAATGCATCGTGTCGCGGAGGACGTCGTGACCCAGCCAGTAGAAGCCGTAGCGTTCGAACGCGTGGACCCAGCATTCCGGCATAGCCATGCGATCGTACTCGGACTTCGCGTGGCGCTTGCAGGCCGGGGCGTCGTTCCAAGGGCTCACACACCCACAACACGTGTTGACCGAGGGATCGACGTCGATGGCGATGCCGTACGCGTGATTGGTCACTTCGCCGCCACGGTAGGTGTTTCTAGAGCGAATGCCGGCGAGTGCGTGCGGGGTGTAGGGGTGGTCGACGCACGCCTGTGAAATCTCGACCTCGACGCACTTGAGCGCGGGGACCACTTTACGATGCATGCGGATGGGCAGACCCATGAACGTGGTGGCCACGACAGCGGCGGTCGCCGGCTGGGCATCGGGGCCAGGCCGGCCAAATCCCTTGAAATAGCCATACTGGTCGGTTCGGTATTGGATCGCCCGATCTAAGCCCGCTTTGCCGGCCTTGAGAAAGTTCCCGCGCACGAGAAAGTCCAGGGGCGCCTGCTCGTTGCACGCGCTCACCGGTGCGGCCGACGACGCCGGTGCGGCGTCGACGACGACATCGGCATCTGCGGGCTCCACGGCGACCACCGCGGCCATGGCGGCGTCGGGCGAAGCCTCGCCGTCGAACGCCGGTGCTTGGGCATCGACGAATGGTGAGACGGGGGAAGATGCATTCGAAGGGACCGCGGCGTCAGGTGCCAACGCGCCACATGCGGAGCCGGTGAGCGTCACGATCCCCAGTGCAAGTACTCTCATTTGGCCGGCCCACGCTAACGAAGCAGCCGTCGTTGCGCACGACCGACGTCACCCGTCCTTCGCGAATCGGATGAGGCCTGCCGATTCTGGACCACCGCGGATCGGCAGAATCGCTCTATGCTGTCGGCGGCATGGCGCGACAGTTTTGGTTGATCAAGAGCGAGCCGTTCAAATATCCCTTCGAGCGTCTCGTCGCCGACGGCCGTACCCGCTGGGACGGGGTTCGAAGTTTCGAGGCACGAAACCACCTCCGCGCGATGAACGTGGGAGACATGTGTCTCTTCTACCATTCGAACGAAGGAAAGGCGGTCGTCGGCCTAGCAAGAGTGTCCCGCACGGCATACCCAGACCCGACCAGCGTGGACGGGGAGTGGAGCGCCGTCGATATCGAGCCGGTGCGTGCGTTGGGCCGGCCTGTGTCGCTCGATGAGATGCGCCGGAACGCGGTCATCGGCAAAATGACGATGATGCGCCGACCCCGGCTCTCGGTCGTTCCCGTGACGAAAAGCGAATTCGACGCAGTGGTCGCGCTCTCGCGTGCGAAGGCACCCACCTGATGGTGCGAGCTCGGCCGATCGATCCGCTCCACGGCGCCGCCGCGAACGGGGCCGTGCGCGTCCCCGTCGTCGAGGAGGAACCGCCAGCGCGGCAGGCCGCGATGGGCTCGCGGCGCGACGGTTCCCCCCTCAGAGTGCGTGCCCACCGCCCGGCGGCGCGAGAGCGCGGCGAAGACGCTCGGCTGCGAGCGCAAACAGTCGAGCCGACTCGTCGAGACCTCCTGCCGTGTTGAGAAACCCGTGCAGCGATCCTCGAGAGCAGACGGTCTCGACCTCGACGCCGGCCGCACGCATCCGCTCGGAATAGAGGGACCCCTCGTCACGCAACGGGTCGAAGCCTGCGACCATCGTCAGAGCCGGCGCCAAACCGGATAGGTCCCCAGCCAGAAGGGGCGAGACTCGAGCGTCGGTGACCAGCCGCGCGTCCGGCAAGTATTGATCGAGAAACCAGCGAATGTTTTGACCGGTCAGAAGGAAGCCATCGCGAAAATGCCTGTGGGAGGGCTCCGTCCGGGTTGCGTCCGTGGCGGGATAGACGAGTAGCTGAAACGCGGGACGGCGCGCAGCTCCTCGAAGGGCCAAGGCGACGCCAGCGGCGAGATTGCCGCCCGCGCTGTCGCCGCCCACCGCAACGAATCGCGCATCGACGCCGATTTGGTGGCCGCTCTCGAGCGTCCACCGTGTCGCGGCGATCGCGTCTTCGAGGCCAGCCGGAAAGCGATGCTCCGGCGCGAGCCGATAGTCGACGGCGATCACGACGACCCCGGCTTGGCTTGCCAGCGCGCGGCACACGCCGTCATGCGATCCAATCGACCCTAGGACGAAGCCGCCACCGTGAAACCATACGATGGCGGGACGGGAGCCCACAGGGCCGATGGCCGAGACGTACACACGCGCGGGCCGCGGGCCTGCGCCTCCGGGCACCTCTCGGTCGAACACACGCAATGGCCCGACGGCCTTCGGCTCGAGGACCTGGGACGCCCGATCGAAGTGCCACCGCGAGCGGGTGAGGTCGCCACGGTGCATCTCGGCCCCGCTCACTCGAATCAACCAAAGCAATGCCTGCGATTGCAGATCGAGGGTGAACCCATCGGGCGACCGGATCGGGTGGCCGACGACACCGCGGAGCAGTCTCGGCGGCAGTCGCACGAAGGAGCTTGCCGCGACCCGCTCGACACGGACACGGATCGGCAGGCGGGCGGCGGGGCCGCAAGCCTCGCGTCTCTTCGCTGCACTTCGCGGAAACATCAGGCGGCTTCGCGTGCGCCGTGCAGGATGGCCAGCGATCCCTCCAACGAATCGCACGCGTTGAGCTGCTGCCGCAGAGCGGCGGCACCCGCGAGCCCTTTCAAGTAGCCGGAGAGATGGCGGCGCGTACAACGGACCCCGAATGGCAGCCCGCGTTGCCGTGCATTCGCGATCAGGTGTTCGGCGCACAGCGAGAGGCGCTCGTGCGGCGTCGGGCCCGCGACGAGCTCTCCCCGGTCCAAGAGTCCCCTTGCCTCTCGAAAAATCCATGGGTGCTCGATGGCGCGACGACCCACCATCACGCCTTCGCATCCTGTCTCATCCATTGCACGTCGAGCATCCTGCGCCGTCCGCACGTCGCCGTTCACGAGCACCGGGATCGTCACGGCGGCGCGAGCCCGCGCGGCCCATGACCAGTCGGCCACCCCGGAGTGCCCCATCCGCGCGGTGCGGCAGTGAACGGTGATGGCTGCGACGCCCGCGTCCTCGAGCCGTCGCGCTAAATCCACGATAGGCATGTCCGATTCCGGTCCGAGACCGACGCGCGTCTTCACGGTGACGGGGAGGGAGACACGCGACACGACGAGACGCGCCATCGCCACCATCGCAGCCGGGTCACGCAGCCAGCCGGCGCCAGCGCCACGCCCCGCGATTTTCGGCACCCAGCAGCCGCAGTTGATGTCGATGGACAGCGGCTGCGCCTCCTCCGCAACGGCCGCCGCCTCACTCAGCCGTTCGGGGTTCGCCCCGTAGATCTGAATCGAGGTGAGATCATCTCCGGGTCCAAGCTCCACTTTCCGTTTCGCATTCCGGCAGCCGCGCAGAAGCCCTTCGACGTTCACGAATTCGGTCAACGCGATCGTCGCGCCGCAACCCCTGGCGAGGCGCCGAAACACGACGTCCGTTACGTCTTCCATCGGAGCGAGGACGACGGGTTTCTGGGCGTACAGGGCGCGAAGGCGGTCGTGGGGCGAAAGCACGGCCGGGCGCCTTAGCACGAAGTGGTGCGGCTGGCCCTGGGCGGTGACGTACGGAGCGACCAAGACACCGCCCGGGGACCCGGGACGCATGGAAGTGTATGCCAAGCAGCGTCGGCAACCCGGCCACGTGCGCGTGGCGAAGGACTGCCTTCACCGCAGCAGACCCATCGCCGCCTTGCGCCGCGCGTGCTCGATTCGATCCGCTAGCGCGGATCCGCTAATGCGCGCAAACGCCCGCCCAATGACGATTGGGCCCCCGAAGGCTCGATCGAGCACCAG
>Ga0187847_10002899_pt1 | contig 13466 bp, 9 predicted proteins | sample June2016WEW_4_10_FD_132458 | JGI IMG/M metagenome (GOLD analysis project Ga0187847, IMG submission 132458) | Peatland microbial communities from SPRUCE experiment site at the Marcell Experimental Forest, Minnesota, USA - June2016WEW_4_10 | ecosystem: Environmental > Terrestrial > Soil > Wetlands...
ATACCTCGAGCACGAAGCCGATCAGATGAAACAGGCAAATCGCTTTGAGTTCGTCCCAGGTTTCGAGCTTCGCCCAGACCATCCACGCCTGGATGGCTACCGCGATCAGCAGCAGTGAATCGTAGCGCGGCACACCGAGCAAGCCGGTGCGCGGAACCGAGAAGACCGCCGCAAAGAACAGCGCGACGAACAGACAGGCACGCGCCTCCTTGAGGCCAAAATACCAGAACTCCGCGGCAAAACGTCGCAGGCCCGTCAATTGCTGCCGCGGCGAGAAAACGAGCAGATGCCGATCGAGCGCAGGCAGTAGCAGCGGTATGCCTTTGAGAACCCGGCGCGCCGAATTCAGCATCGCGTGTTCTCGCAACGTCGATTCAAGCGCCGATATCCCATGAGTTCCCATCTTCCCCGCACACCTGGCGATAGTCGAGGAAGATCCCGGCATAACGGCGCCGCAATTCCGGCCAATTAGGGCGGCCCGGCTCGGCGGCGAGCGCCGATGCCGAATGCCTACGGCGCACCTTCGGACAGAATCAGAACTTCGCCGTGAACGCGGCGAATATCTGTCGACCGAATATATCGTAAACGCTGTAGGTGCTCGCCGCTCCGCCGGCGACCGCATACGCGTTGATCAGCGGCGGATCCTTGTCGAGAATATTGTTCGCGCCGGCGCGCAGCTGCAGGATCTTATTGACGTTCCAGGTCGCCTCGAGGTCCAGATAGTTGTATCCCGGGATTCTGCCCGTGGCGTAATCATAGCCGCCGTAGATCGCGTTTTTCAGCGTCGGATCCGCCGTGTTGTTGTCCTCGCTGGTCGGGCCGATGAAGCGCCACGTCAAGGATGCAGAGACGTTCCAGGTGGTATCCCAAGTCGTGCGAAACAGGTGATGCCAGCGAGGATTGACGGTCTGGCAGGTTGCGCCGAACAGCCCGGCGCAGTCATAGGTGTGCGCTCCCGGATACGGCTCGCTCTCGTTGTGCAGCAGGTAGACGCCGCTCAAGTTGAATGAGACGCCGCCCAATCCGGGCGGCAAGTCCACGTGATAACCCAGTTGCACATCGAAGCCGCTGTTGAGCGCGGTGCCCAGATTGAATTCTTCTTGAATCACATACCCGCCGCCCGCGTTGCTGTTGCCGGTCAGACTGCCGGTGCTCGGCTGGCGCACGATCTGGCTGCAATAAATGGGATTGCCGGTGTTGGCACACGCGGACAAGATCACATCATAGGGATACGTGCCGATCTCATCCTTGATCTGAATGTGATAGTAGTCGATGCTGCCGGTCAGATGCGGAATCTGGCTCGGTGCAAAATTCACGCCGATCGTGTACGTGGTTCCCTGCTCAGGCTTGAGCGCCGGATTTCCGCTGGTTTGCTGCGACAACTGCGCGGCGACGCCTTGTGGGATCGAGCCGTTATTGTATTGGGCCGGTGTGACGCCGGTGCGCTCGCACTGGATCAGCGAAAATTGGATCGGTGGAGCGCAGGGATCCGCCCCAACTGCAGCCTGACCGACGATCGGCGGCGTAAACGCCTCCGCGATGCTCGGCGCGCGAATCGCCTTGTCGTAGGATGCGCGAAACCGATAGTCGGCAATGGGTGCGAATTGCACCTCGAATTTGTAGGTGCTCTGCTCACCGACGGTGGTGTAATCGGACAACCGGTACCCGGTATCGAATAGCAGCTCCTTGGCGCCGGGCCTGTCCTGCATCAGCGGCGCGCGCAGTTCGATGAACTCCTCCGAAACCGAAATGCTGTTGTCGATCGGCGCCACGGCACTGCCGAAGCCCGAGAGCAAGCCGCTTTCCTCGGCGGCGTCCGGCAGCAGATAGACGTGATCGTTGCGATGCTCGAAGCCGACGTTGACGGCGAACCCATCGGTTGCGAGCGGCGATGCGATCCCATACTGGCCCAATTTCCCGGTCACGTCGGCATGCAGCGTTCGCTCCGTCGACGTGCCATTGGCGGTTCCCAACTCATACAAGTACGCCAGTTGCTGCGGCGTGACCCCACCGTCCGAGAAGATATTGTAGGGAACGCAGCCTATCGCGCCGCTGATGCAGACCGGGTGGGCCGCGGTGCCCGTGACCTGCAAGGCATTCGCGATTGCTTGAAAATTCAAGTACTTTTCATTGGCGTCATAAAATGAAGTATAAAAATACTGCCCGTAGGCGTCATAGCTCCAGGCGTCCGCGAAATCGCCCTTGGTGCCGAAAACGGCGCGGTAATTGATGTGCTCGAATTCGGTTTCTCGAGGCCCTCCCTCGATGTTGCGGCGGCCGATTTCGACCTGCGCACTCGCGGATCCGGGGTGCGCGGTATCGGCCGCAATTTGAGCGGGCGTGCAGAGTATGCTCTGCTGCTGCGCGCTCAACAGCGGATTGCTGCAATTGATGTAGTAATCCCCTGCACCGGTCGGGTCGAGAGGATTGGCGTCCTTGAATAGCGCCGCGGCAGCGACCTGTTGATGGGTTTGGTCGTCCATGAAGAATAATTCGGCATACGGCTTGAACGACGCGTTGATGTCGTCGTGCGCCATGAATGCGGCGTTGTAGCGATCGTCTTCACGCGTCAGATAAATGTACGGCTGCGAGTTGAACTCCGCCGGTGGGGTGGTCGCGACCGTGTTCCACGGCACGAAATCTTTTCCGTTGACGCTATACACGGTTCCTGTGTTGGGGCCGGTTGCGGGGTTGAACCAATTGGAGTTCGACGAACCCCCGCACGCGAGGCCGTTGACCGAGCCATTGCCCGCAAAGGTCGGAAATACGGTGCAGGCGCCATAATCGCGGGCACTGCTCGGCACCGGATCGGCGTGTCGGTAGCTCAAATAGGCGGTGACATTGCCCGCACCATCCGCAAAATTCGTACCCATGAGCATATCGAACGTCTTGTTGCGGCCATCTTGGGTCAGGCCGGTCGGCGGCGTGGCTCCGAACTGTCTCGCCAAGCCCTGCATGTACGTATCATCGTTATCGTGCAGGTTCTCGCCGTACTGCCCATCGACCTGAAATCCTTGGAAGTCGCGCTTCATGATGAAATTGACGACGCCGGCGATCGCATCCGATCCATAGGCCGCCGATGCGCCGCCGGTGACGACCTCGACGCGATCCACCAAGCCGACGGGAATTTGATCGAGATCCGGAGCCGGCTGTGCGATTGCGGTGTTGGGAGAGCCCACGCCGAGCCGCCGGCCATCGACGAGCACCAGCGTGCGGCCGGGACCCAAGCCGCGTAGGTCCGCGGTGGCGACGCCGCCCGGGGTGGTCAAGCCCGAGGTGCCGTTGCCGAGATCCTGGCCAAGGTCGTTGGTGAAATTCTGCGGCAGCAGATTGATGAGGTCGGTCACATCGGTCTTGCCGTAGACCTGAATCTCTTTGGCCGTGACGACTTGGATCGGGCTCGTGCTGACTTCGTTGGGCGCGGCGATGCGCGAGCCGGTCACGATGATATCCTGCAAGGGTTGTGATTCGGACTGCGCCGGGGATTCTTGCTGCACGGGAGCGGGAATTTCCTGTGCAAGCAAGGCGCTCGCGGCCGATCCCGTCGTCGACCCGAATACCGCAACCGTGTCGCGATTAGGCGTTTGCAGCGAGATCCCGGCGCCCTCCGGCAAGGCCGGCGCATTCACCGGAATCACCGTCACGGTGTTCTCATCGAGGTAGCGGTAGGTCAGGCCCGTGCCGAGCAGCAATTGCCGGAATGCCTCGTCGGCCGTGATATCCCCTTCGGCGCCGGCCGTGCGCAAATCGCGAACCACATTGGACAAGTAGAGAACTTGAAGACCGCGGCTCCGCGCGAGTTGCACGAGTGCGGGCCCCAAGCCCTGCGCGGCGATGTGGGTCGGTTTTCGAATCGAGGCGTTGGCATTCTCGGCCGTCGCGAGACCGATGATGAACACACAGACCGCCACCGCAAGAATTGCAATACGCATGAACGCTCCCGCGCCTCTCAAGAGGCATCTGATCCGAGCCGGCCAATGCGGCCGCCGGTTCTGATGGAAGTAGAGCGTTGTCACATAAAAAATGGGTGTGTGTTCAGTGCGCGCTGCCGTGAACGACGCGCACCGCGTTCTCCGTTTCAATGACTTTGATCGACGACTGGCTTCGCAAAAAATTGATCAGTGATGCAGGATCGGTCGATGAATAGACGCCGCTGATGCGCAGCCCCTGAAGCTCGCGGTCCTCGATGCTCAGCGGCCGCTGGTTGTAGCGGTTGAATTCCTCGGCCACCTCGCTGAGCGGCGTTTCCTCGAAGATGAGCCGCTGTTGCAACCAGGCGGTAGCGACCGAAGGATCGGCCCGCGTCGGCTTGGTCACGGTATGGGGCAGCACCGTGAGTTGCTCGCCCGCGGACAGAACGATCGCACCACCGCCGGCGCGGCTCGACTCTTCGTAAGTTTCGACTCGGCCCTCGACGACGGTCACGACCGTCTCGCTCTGCTTTTTGTAAACGTCGAATTCGGTCCCCACGGCGCGCACCTGCGTGTCGCCCGCACGCACGACGAAGGGTCGCTGCGCGTCCTTGGCCACCCGAAACAATGCCTGGCCTGCGAGCAAAGTCACGTCGCGTTGCCGAGCCGTGAGGCGAACGTAAAGTCTCGAGCGTGCATTGAGTTCGACGAACGATCCATCCGACAGCGCGATCGTGCGTTGCTCGCCGATGCCCGTCGCATAAAAAGCCGGCAGATCGACGCCGCTCCAGAAAAGAAATGCGACCGCGGCAAGCAGCGCGGCCGCCGCGGTTGCGAACGCCGCGCGCCGCGGCCTGCGCCACCTCGCATTCGACTCGGCGTGGGGCGCCGCGGGAGATGGCCCCTGTGCGGAACGCGAGCCGGCCGGCGAGAGCTCCGCGACGTCGGGCTCGCTGCGCGCGCGCGCGATCAGCGCGCCGATGTCGATCCTAGCGCCGGGGTCCGATTCCGGCAGCTCGGCCCATACTTCGGAAACCTCGAGATAGGCCTGAATGTGTTCGGGCGAGCGGCGCAGCCACTCGATGAACCGCAGCCGCGCCTCGCCGTCGACGTCGCCGGCTCGAAACTCGATGAACCAGGCCGATGCCTCGCCGACAACGGCCGGATGAGGCTTTCCGCTCGAGGGTCCGATTTTCATAGCGAGGTCCCACCGCCGGCCGCGCGCAGATTTCGGCAATATTCGACCGCGCGTGCCAGATATTTCTTGGCAGTTTCGCGCGAAACGCCGAGCTCATCGCCGACCTCTTGGACCGAATAGCCGGCGACCTTGTGCAACACCAGCGCGGTCGCCACGCGCGTCGGCAGATGGTCGAGAATACGTTCGAGCTCGCTGAGCTGCTGCGCATGCGCAACCTGATCCGGCGGGTCGTCGCTCGAGGCGGTCCGCAGTTCCGAGAAAACCTCCGCGATATCGACCGATACCGGTTCACACGAGCGTCGCACCGCATGTTGTTGAATCACGTGACTCGCGATCGTGAAAAGATACGCTTCCGGGCTGCGGATGTTTTCGTAGCCATCGACGCGCAGTAAGCGCAAGAACACCTCTTGGGCGAGATCCGGGACATCCGCGGTATTGCGCAGACGCACCGATAAGAAGCGGCGCAGCCGGCTCCCATATCGGGCCGCGATGCCCGCGACGAAGCTACGGTTGTCAGGTACAGCCACGCGGATCCGTCCTGGTGCGAATCGTCCCAGGGTATTAGAGCGTTTCCCGAATGAAAATGGGTATGCTTTAGTTCGGCTCCGGATCCCGAACCAGCTCCGACAGATCGACTCCGGGCGCCGCTTCAGCCTGCAACGCGCTGCGAACCCCGTCGCGATCGCTCGCGACCCGATTCTGGCTGCCCTTGAACTTGCCGACGATGCTCGTGACATCGATTTCAAAGCCCACGATCGCGCGCAGCATGCCGTCCAAGTAGTCCGCGGGCGCATCGCCGACATGCCAGCGGTTCGGCCGCGCGTGCTCATGGACGTCGGTGAGTTCTGTCACAAACTCCCGCAGCCAGGCCGCGTCCTCGACGAAGCGTATCGTTCCCTGCAGGTGCACGGTCGCGTAATTCCAGGTCGGGACCGCCTTGCCGTGCTCTTGCTTGCTCGGGTACCAGTTCGGCGAAATATAGTGGTCCGCACCCATGAATATCGCGAGTACCGCGGCGTCGGCCGCGAGTTCGCGCCACAGCGAATTGCCGCGCGCGATGTGGCCGCGCAGGCGCCCGCGACCGCCTTCGCGAAGCTGCGCCTGCATCGGAATGTGATTGGCGGTCAGCCCCGCCGAAGTCACCGCGACGAGCGTGCCGAGCGGGTGCCGCTCGATCAGCGCCTGCAGCACCTCGACACGCGTTTCCGCAAAGTGCGCCGGAACATACATGGCCTTCCTTAAAAACGGTAAGCGAGGTCGATACCCGTCGTGCGCGGCTGCGAGGTCAGCACGCGGTTGTAATCCGGGTTGGCCAGATTGAGCGCCGTCATGTTCTCGAGCGCCGGATGGTCGTTGGCGAGGTTGTTGCAGAACAGGGAGACATTCCAGTCTGAGCCGGATTTGACGCCGATGCGCAAGTTGGCGAGGCCGTAGCCTGGCAAACTCCACATCTGCCCCTGGTTGATCGCCACCAAGTCATACCGCTGCCCGGTGTAGGTGTAGTCGATGTGGGCGACCAAGGACAGAAGTCCTGCCAGATCGTGGATGTAATCGAGTCCCACATTGGCGGTGTACTCAGGTACGTCCGGCACCACGGTCGAGGTCGGGGCTCCCACCGGCTGGCCCTGCATCACGATCGTGTAGTGAGGTCCTGGCTCGAGCGTGGCATGGGTATAGGCGCCCGATGCCGACAGCGTGAATCCACCGCCGAGCAAGGTCTTGAGTTCGAGCTCACCGCCGTAGATCTTGGCATCGCCGGCGTTGTCGAACAGCGGATAACCGAACGGCAGTTCCTCGAGCTGGATTTGCGTCCAGTCCTCGTAGTACACGCTGGCATTGAGCGTCAGACGGCGGTCGAACAAGCGGGCCTTTTCGCCGACCTCATAGCTCCAGAGCGAGTCGGACTTGTACGAGGTCGGCCATTTGGAGTAGCCGAAGTTCGCCGGCGCGTTGGGGGGCGGGAAATTCGGCAATGGTTGGTTGCCGCCGCCGGGACGAAATCCCTTCGAGGCCGTCGCGTAGACCATCAGGTCCTTGCTGAATTCATAGGACAAGTTGAGCTTCGGATCCACGCCGGTCTCTGATTGTGAAATATCGGTCGTCGAAGGCGTCGCACCGCCGAGCGGTGAACCCCAGCCTGCAAAATACATCGATAGATCGCTGGTATAAGAGAACAAGCGCAAGCCGCCGGTAATCTTGAACGCGTCCGTCACGGCCCAGCTGCCTTCGCCGAACAGCGCCCACTGGCGAATATGCGCCGGCTCGTTCAAGCCCCAGACGGTCGTCGTGGCCGCGGGGGTCGTGAAGTTGGAAAAATCCACGTAGGAAAGGTTGTTCTGGCTCTGCGTGTTGAGCTGCCACTGGGACTTGAAGTCCGAGTAAAACACGCCGGCCACGCCCTTGAGCGGACCGTCCGCGGTCGATGCGACGCGTAGCTCCTCGCTGAATTGGCTCGAAGGATCGGTTTCCGTGCCCGCCACGGGCCCGGTGGCAGAGCCGTTGGGACCGTAGAACGGCAACTCACCGCAGCTCGGCGCGACCGTGATGCAGGTGAACGGATTTTCGAACGACTCGCTGGTGTCCTGGGTTTGCGTCGAAACCCGCGTCCAATGCGATGTGACCGACGTGAGTTCAAAACCCGGGGCACGGTAGTTGGCCGTGAGTGCTGCGAGCGTGAACTCATCCGAGTACGGCTCGGCGATGTCGAATGGCTGGTAGTGCGCCATCGTGCCCGGCACCGAGTCATACGCGCTCGGTCCATCCTGCGTCACACGCTGGTAGAAAATCGACGGCGTGAGCGTGAGGTCGTCCGTGACCTGCCACAGCAGCGTCGCGCGCCCACCGGACAAATGTTCGGCGTTCGATTGGGTGTAATCATGCTGGACCTGTGCGCCCAGCACATTGCCGCGGATGAAGCCGGTCGAATCCGGCAGCGGGAAATCGGAGAGCACGACGCGATCGATCCAGCCCGACGTGTGGCTGTCGGTGCCGATGAGGCGCAGCGCCATTTGGTTTTCGATCAACGGCAAATTAAGCATGCCGTTGATCGCGTAATTGAAACCTCCGCCCTGGGTCTGCGAGGTCGTGGCCGCTCCCGAGGCGTGCAACGCGGTGGTATCCGGTTGGTTGGTCACGAGCTTGACCGTGCCGCCCATCGAGCCCGCTCCATACAGCGTGCCTTGGGGTCCGCGCAGCACTTCGACGCGATTGAGGTCATAGAGCGAAGGATCGATGACCACCTTGCCGTTTTGTGCTGCGGCGGGTGAGGTCATCGGCACATCGTCGAGGTAGAAGCCCACGGTGGGCGAGTTGCCACCGGAACTGGTCATACCGCGCATTTCGAATTCCGTCTGGCCGGGGCCGTTTTGGCGCATCGAAATTCCCGGGGTCTCGCCGGCGAGCGTCGAAAAATCGACGATGCCGCGGGCTGCGAGGTCGGCTCCCGAAACGGCCGTCATACTGATCGGCGTGTCTTGCACGGTCGAAGAGCGCTTCTCGGCCGTCACGACGATTTCTTCGATGACTCCCTCTGCAGGCGCTGAGCTGCTCTCCGCATCGGCGGCTAGCACGGGCGCCGGCGCGAGCCAGAGTGCCGTCAGGCCGATTCCCAGGCCAGCAAGATTCTTAAGTTGCATTGATCGATTTCTCCCTAATGACAAGCCGCTCCCCCATTCTCGTCCCAGGATCTTTGAGTCCCTTTTTGGGTAAATGAATCGAACCACGTTACACCGGTGACCGCAAGTGAGCAGAATCGACCCGCGTTGCAGTGCGTGCGACGGGATCCGGGGTTCGGCAGCTAGCCGGGGATCAACATGCGCACCGCGGCGGCGCCCATCACGAGCGTCGCGATCCAGCCGAGTACGATGATTGGCCGGCTCGCGACATAGGCGCCCATGACCGACTTCTTCGATACCAGCAGAATGATCACCGCCATCAGAGGCACGGCCACGACGCCATTGATGACCGCGCTCCAAAAGAGCGCCTTCATAGGGCTAATCGGCAGGTACTGAATCCCGAAGCCCGCGAGTACGCTGACGGCGATGATGCCGTAGAACCCGCGGGCATCCGTGGCCTTGCGCTCGAGACCGGTATTCCAGCCCATGGTTTCAGCGAGTGCGTAGGCGCCCGAGCCAGCGAGTACCGGCACGCCGATCAGGCCGACACCGAGGATCCCGAGGCCAAACAGGATGTACGCGAATTCGCCGGCCAACGGCCGCAGCGCGCTGGCCGCCTCGGCGGCCGTATTGATGTCGGTGATTCCCGCGACGTGCAGCGTGACCGCGGTCGCGAGGATGATGAAATAGGCGGTCAGGTCGGAGTAGAACATGCCGCTCCAGGTGTCCCAGCGAATGCGTCTCAATTCCGTTTTGGCTGCGCGCGCATCCTGCAACAACGGCGAACCGTTGCCTGCATGCATATCCTCGATCTCCTCGGAGGCTTGCCAGAAAAACAAATAGGGACTGATCGTCGTGCCGAACACCCCGATCACCACGGCGGCGGCGGCGGCATTGGGTGTGAAAACGGGCCAGACCGTACGCAGCAAGACCTGTTCCCAGGGCACGTGCACCGTGAACAGCACGGCGGCGTAGGCGAGCAACGAGAGCGTCAGCCATTTCAAAAAACGAACATAGCGATGATAGGCAATGAATATCTGCAGCAGCAGCGTGACGATCACGAAAACCGCGGTCATCAGATGGCGGTTGTAGCCGCTGATGAGTTCGGCCACTTCTCCCATGGCTGCAACGTCGGCGGCGATGTTGAGCGTATTCGCAAGCAGCAGCAAAGCCACGACCGATTTGATGATCCACGGCGGGAACGCGTCCTTGATGTTGGCGGCGAGTCCCTTGCCCGTGACCCGGCCGATCGAAGCGCAGATATATTGGATCGCCGACATCAGCGGGTACGCGAGCGGCATGGTCCAGAGCATGTTGAGCCCGAATTGCGCACCCGCTTGGGAATAGGTCGCAATGCCACTCGGGTCGTCGTCGGCTACGCCCGTGATGAGCCCCGGCCCAACCCGCGCCAGCGGGTGTTGCTTCAAGCGCGTCCATGCCTTCTGCAGCAGGCCGCCCTGCACGCGCTTCAGCACGCGTAAGCCACGATTGCGCAGCGGTCCATCAGGCGACGGCAGCCGGTATGGATGTCGTTCATGGGCAGCATGGGTGGCTCAAAATACCATCATCTCGTGACAGTCACACGAGCCGGCCGGCCGCGCCGGCGCGCTCGCGGCGGCGATGCGATCCCTGCAATAAGCATCGCTGATCACCGGTCTACCGGACACCAATGCCGTCAAGCCGCGCCCGCAGCGTCGGCGGGCTTTTTATTGGGCGGCGCCTGTAACCAATCGGGCAGATCCAACGAATTCATCAAAAGGAACCTGGGTCATTGAGGGAAGAGCATCTCAAACGCCTATTTTCGCAGAGCCTCGCCGGTGACGAGCAGGCTTACGGTCAATTCTTGACCGAACTATCGGCGCTGCTGCGGGCATTCCTACGCCGGCGCCTCGCGCGCCTGCCCGATCAAGTCGAGGACCTGTTGCAGGAAATTCTCGTGGCGATTCACAATCAGCGACAGACCTACGCTGCCGGCCAGCCGCTGACGCCCTGGATTTACGCGATCGCGCGCTACAAACTCATCGACCTGCTGCGGCGACGTTCCCGCTCCGATTTGCTGCATGACCCGATGGACGACGATGCGGAACTGTTCACCACGGCTGATGCGCAGGCCGCGGAAGCTCGATTCGACGTCGCGAAGCTGCTCAAGGGCTTGCCAGATCGACAGCGCCTGCCAATCTGGTATGTGAAAATCGAAGGGGCCTCGGTCGCCGACACCGCCGCGCGAACCGGGATGTCGGTGGCGGCGGTTAAAATCGGCATTCACCGCGGCCTCAAGGCGCTCGCAGCCACGATACGGAGCACGGCGTGAAAACCGACGACTTGGTGAAGATGCTCGCGGCGGGCGTCGAACCCATCGACGCCCGGCCGATGGCTCGCCGCTTTCGCCTTGCGCTTGGCGCAGGCACGCTGATCGCCGTGGCCTTGACGGCAGGCATCCTGCACCTGAATCCCGCGCTGTCGCATTATCTCTCGGAACCGATGTTTTGGATCCGGGAGGCCTATTGCCTTGCCTTGAGCGCCGTCGCACTCGTGGCCGTGCACCGGCTTGCACGACCCGGACGCCGCCTTGGGCTCGTACCGGCGGCGCTCGCGCTCGTCGTGATCGCGATGTGGGCTCTCGCGGTGGTCGCGCTCGCGCAGGCGTCGCCGCAGAGGCGTCCTCAGCTCGTATTCGGCGCAACTGCCGCTGTGTGTCCGTTCCTGATTGCGCTGATCGCCGCGCCCTTGTTGATCGCGCATCTGTGGATCATGCGCAATCTAGCGCCGACACGGCTCGCGCTCGCGGGAGCCGCCGCGGGTCTTGCGGCCGGATCGATGGCTGCGCTCGTGTATACCTTGCATTGTCCCGAGCTCGCAGCGCCGTTCATCGGCATCTGGTATCTCTGCGGTATTCTGATTCCGACGATGCTGGGCGCGTGGCTCGGACCGGCGCTGCTGCGCTGGTAGGCGCAGCCGCAATTGCCGCGAAAATAAAGAACACCGACTCTGTAACCTTTCGTGCCTCGAGAGCGAACTAAGGGAAGACCGACATCCAGTCGTCACCCTACACGCAAACGAGGACATTCAAATGAAAACGGCATTTTTTGGAATCGGCGCACTATCGTTGATCGCGGCTTGCGCGGCCGGCGCGGAAGCGGCCGATTTTTCCGCCGATGCGCACGCACTGATCGTCACGGCTTCCAACACGGCCGGCAACGCCCTACTGATCTACGACGAGAGCGGACACCTGCTCCAGCAGATTCCGACCGAAGGCCAAGGCGGCGTCAGCGGCAATGCAGGCGGGATCTCTCAGAACCACGAACGGCTCGCGGTCGTCAATTTCGGGTCGGCTAATGTCTCAGTGTTTACCAAGGACTCCGTGCGCGCGGGCTTGCGCTTCGAGTCCCTGATCCCCGCGATCACGAGCCCGGTCAGCGTCGCGTTCGGCAAGGACCACTTGTACATTTTGACCACGACTCACGTCGAGTCGCATCGCATCGACCGCAATGGTGTCAACGCGAGCGCGGACGGCGCGGCCTCGCTGCTCATCGGCGACGGGTCGGCCGCTCAAGTGGGGGTGCTGCAGGGCCAGCTGATCTTCAGCGAGAAGAGCAATGCGATCGAAACCGTCGTGTTGGACGGCCGCGGCGCGATCGCCGGAACGGCGACCCTCGTTGCGAACATTCCGAGCAACGTGAACGCGCCGTTCGGTCTTGCGACACGCGGCAACGATGCCTATGTCACGATTGCCCATGCGAACGAAATCAGCTTGGTGCGGGATGACACGGTATTGACGGTCACGGGTTCCGGTACGCAAAGCGCGCCTTGCTGGGTCACGCTCGACGGGCCGTTCTTATTCTCGGCGAACTCACCGAGCCAGTCGGTGTCCCGTTACGCCGTGTATGGCGAAAAGATCATTCAGGACGCGGCGGTCGTCGCAACCTTCGCCGGCAATCCGACCGATATTACCTACCGCCGCGGCCACGCCGCCGTCGTCGACGGGGACGGCGCGGTATCGCATGTCTCGGTTTTCGCGGTCGACGAGGACGGTAATTTCACACGCACGGGTCTCGCCACGATCAACAATGTCGCGACCAACGGCATCGCGATCGTGAGTGACGACGATCGCATCGATTATTGAGCGAGGTCGACCTTGGCCGGGCCGGTCGTGGCCCGGCCTATTTGCGATTGCTCGATCAAGCGGTAAGTCCGCGCGCCCGGGTCGGCGATCTCGTGCCGATTCGGGTAGTCGATATAGCCCTCGGCACCGCCGCCATAAAAAGTCTTGCGGTCGTAGACATTGAGCGCAGTGCCTTCGCGCAGGCGTTCGGGAAGATCGGGATTTGCGAGAAACCAACGCCCAAACGCAATGAGGTCGTAGTTGCCCTCGTGCACCGCAGCTTCGGCGGTCTGCGGCGTGAAGCCGCCCGCGCCGATCAGCGTGCCGTTGTAGAGGCTGCGAAACCGCCCGTTGCGCAGCGGTTGGGCCTGCGAGCGGTCGGCCTGCGGATCGACCGACAGGGCGCCGACGCGTGGCTCGGTCAACATCAGATACGCGAGCGGGAACGCGTTCAATCCCGAGACCGCATGATCGTAGAGCGCCTCCGGATCCGAAGAAATGGCCTCAAAATAGGTCTGGTGGAGTCTGCCGGTTGCGCGGTCAACCGCGGTCGGCGATAGGCGCACCGCGATGCGACCGGGGCCGAGTTCGGCCACCAGCGCGGCGACGACATCGAAAAGAAACCGGCAGCGATTTTCGAT
>Ga0187847_10002901_pt1 | contig 13461 bp, 9 predicted proteins | sample June2016WEW_4_10_FD_132458 | JGI IMG/M metagenome (GOLD analysis project Ga0187847, IMG submission 132458) | Peatland microbial communities from SPRUCE experiment site at the Marcell Experimental Forest, Minnesota, USA - June2016WEW_4_10 | ecosystem: Environmental > Terrestrial > Soil > Wetlands...
GAAAGTTTATCGAAATGCGCCCAGTAGGCTTCTTGTCCGTCGCCAATACTGGCGACCGGGTCGCCGGGGGTGAGGCCGTAGCCAGGAAGCGCCTCGGCAATCACCATATCGCTCCTTACCGAATCGATGCGCTGCGAGAGAACGTAGTGGAGCAATCCCGGCATCCCGTACGCTGCCATCACGATCATCGCAGCGACTATTGCTCGCCGCGCCAGAAGCTGAAAGCCCGGAGGCACATAAACCGAAGCCCAAACAGCACCCCAGAGTAGCAATGAAAAGCCAAGCACGAATCGTTCGACCAGATGAACGAGCAGGTACATCCCAAACACGGCAAGCGCAGGCAGAGTGAAAAACCAAGTTGCGGCGAAGCGGCGCAGGGATGCTTTGGGTTCGTACCAAACGAGAATGAGCAAGGGAACTGTCAGTGCGGCTCCTTGCCCCAAGAGTGTTTCCCTCGAATAGCGAAGGTTTACCGCAAGCTGCCGCAGTTGATCGTGCAAGTTAAAGAACGGATGGCTGCGCTTGTCGAAGCGCGACGCATCGTACCAGGGTGCATACGTTACACCACCGATCAACGGAACACGGAAAACCCGCGGCGAATCAAACACGATTGGACCCGGATAGAACGGAACCGGCGCACTGGCGGGCGAACTCGTTTCCCACGTTTTTGTTTCAGGTCCATCGACGAACCAGGCATAGTTCAGCCTGCCGCTGTCTCCCAGAGTGAAATGGCCTAGCGTCCTGGAAGTGATAATCACGACCGGTGACACCAATACCGAAAAAACCAGGATCGCAATGAGCGGTTCGGCAAGACGCCTGGCGCGAAAAGCCCTGATGACCATTGCACCCAAGACGAATACCGCAAAATACAACATAATGGCTTTCGCATAATAGCCAACGGCTAGTAATACTCCGAGCCATGCATAGGCGCCCGCGCTATGCCGGACTGGTGGAGAATGATCGCTGAGCCTCAACAGGAGAGAAGCGACGGCAAAGACCATCGTCGCCACAAGGATGTCCGGGTTTACTACATCTACGGACCAGATGAAATTGAGAAGGAATAACAAATATCCGAACATCGTCCAGACAATCGGACTGGCGACGGGGATCGGATTATCGTCCGCCCTGCTTCGCGCGCTCCATGCCGCGAGCGAGCGCCAGAATCTGCTGAAGGCGTACAAGGCGGCGGCAAACAGAGCGAAATTGAGCGCACGCGCCAGGGCGAACTCTGAATGTATGCCGGACTGAAACATCCGCATTACGATCGCGAGTAGCCATGCGTAAAGCGGTCCCCAATATCCATTTAAGGCAGTCTGCCAGTCATGGCCAACATAGGAGCGGGCTACGTCGAGGTAAGCAAGGCCATCAGCCCCTACGGGAAGATTGCGCCCCACGTAGGCACACCGCGCGCCCAGGAGGAGCACCAGCAGCTGGCATGCTCTTTCAAAACCGAATACGCCGCGCAGAACTTTGGGAGGTTTTTCTTCGAGCAACGTGGAATTGTTAGTCATTGTCAACTTACTATATATTTCACCCGGGACGGCGAAGGCTCAGGACGTTGATACTACCTGCTGGCCCTCGGCGCCTTCTCAAACGTGGAAAGCTCCGGCTGCGCCTGAAAATCATGTTCGAAGCCAGATTCCTGCCTCAGGCATAATATGAACAGTCTGAAGACTACCTTTATTTTGGCAGAGTCGGTACGACCTCGAAGTGCGATGTCAAAAATAAGCCGGCGGCTGGTTCTGATTACAGAGATCATTGCCCCTTACCGCATTCCAGTTTTCAACGCTCTGGCGCGCCGATCAGAGTTGGATCTGCACGTAATTTTCCTGGCGGAGACCGACGAGACCTTGCGACAGTGGCACGTCTACACCAACGAAATCCACTTTTCCTATCGGATTCTCCAGTCCCGGCGATGGCGCGTGGGAAAACACGGCCTGTTGATCAATCGGGGATTGTTGTCGGCCTTAAACAAGCTGGACCCGCAAATTATCATTTGCGGCGGATATTCTTATGTAGCGTCCTGGGAGGCGCTCTTATGGGCGCGGCGCCATCGGGTGGAATTCGTTTTGTGGTCGGAGAGCAACCGCTCCGACTCCCGGAGCGAACGGCCCTGGGTGGAGTGGCTCAAGGCCAACTTCTTGCGGAGGTGTGATCGATTCGTGGTGCCGGGAAAGGCTTCTTTTGAATATCTTAAGTTGCTGGGATCCCCGTCAACAAAGATTCTGACCGCGCCGAATGCCGTGAACAATAGCTGGTTCGCAACCGGGGCTGAGAATGCCAGGCTCCGTGCCAATGAATTTCGACAAAAGATGAATCTGCCCTCGCGGTTTATTCTTTTTGTGGGCCGGCTGATTCCGGAAAAAGGCGTTTTTGATCTTCTGGCGGCGTATGCCAAACTGGAGAGCAGTCTGCGATCCGAAGTGGGGCTGGTATTTGTGGGAGACGGCGTTTCAAGAGCGGAACTGGTCAAGCAGGCTGCACCAATCGCCCCGGGGGCTGTTTTGTTTCCCGGTTTCGCGCAGCGTGAGGATTTGGCGGGTCTCTATGCGCTGGCAGAGTTTCTAGTGCTGCCGACGCACAGCGATCCGTGGGGTTTAGTGGTGAATGAGGCGATGGCGTGCGGACTTCCAATTATCGTCAGCAGCGTCGCGGGATGTTCGGCGGACCTGGTCGAGGATGGGTGGAATGGTTACGTGGTGCCTTCCCAGGATGTGCAAAAACTCAGCGCGGCCATTGACTCCCTGGCGCGGCAACCCGAGCTCAGGCGGCAAATGACCGCGCGCAGTCTGGAGCGAATTCGCAATTATTCGCCTGAAGCGTGCGCCGATGGTTTGGCCGCGGCAGCGCTTTCTGCCGGCGCGGAGGCTTTGTGAAAGCGCTGGGCTGGATTGGCGCCTTGTTGGGCTTGGGTCTGGCGCTCTATCTCGCTTTTCATTTCTCGTCCTACTTCACCGACGTCTCTTTTCTCGGAGGATTGTTGCTGCTGGAGTTGCTTGCCGCCAGCCTGTGGAAATTCAAGGAGCGGTTTTTCGTTCTTCTGATGATTGCCTTTGTTTGGGCCAGCATGAGCGTGCCCCTGCAGGGCACTTGGACGGTTGCACGTTGGGTGGTGCTGTCGGCAGGTGCGACGGTTGGCTTCCTCGTTTGGACCACCATACCGCGGCGGTCCTTCGGATCGTTGCATCTGATCGCTTTCTTTTGCATTTCCGCCGCATTCGTCTCGGCCAGCGTTTCTCCGTTTGTACAGATGGCTTCGTTTAAGGCGCTGAGCCTGTCGCTTCTCTTTTTGTATTGTGCAACGGGTGGCCGCCTCGCCGTTCTGGGCCGGGAGGAACGTTTTTTTTCGGGCTTGGTCTCGGGGTGCGAAATCGCGGTCTGTTTCACGGTGGTCTGTTACTTCGTTCTGGGGGCAGAAATTTGGGGTAATCCCAACTCCCTCGGAGCGGCGATGAGCATCGGAGTGTTTCCCGTCTTATTGTGGGCGTGGCTTGCTAACGATCAGCCCACCATGAAGCTGCGCAGGCTCGTCTCGCTACTCCTTTGCGCCTATCTCATTTTTTTCAGCGGGGCACGAGCCGGAATAGTTTGCATGATCATCATCACCCTGACTCTCGGTTTGTGCCTGCGTCAGTACAAAATGCTGGTGAAGGTGGCGGCACTGGCGGTGTTCCTGATCGTAATCAACGGGATGTTCGCTCCCGAAAACTTAGACCAACGTTTAACGGTCATGAAGGATGCAGCGCTCTACAAGGGGCACAAACAATCAGGGATTTTAGGTTCCCGGCGAACCCCTTGGCAGATGACGATCACCTCGATCAAAGAGCATCCGCTATTTGGGACCGGGTATGGCACGAGCCCGACCGGTGAAGATCCCGGACTGTCATTCGGAAAAGTGGCATCAAGCGCTGAAACGGCGCGCGAGCACGGGAGCAGTTACCTGACCATCGCAGAGTGGGTGGGCCTGCTGGGTCTGTTGCCCTTTGTTGCGCTGCTCTCGCTGACGGCTTCGAACGTATGGAAAGTGTGCTCATGGATGAGGCGCACGGCCGACCCACGCGACTACTCGATTCCGCTTGCCATGGTGGTGTTATCCGGTCTCGTCCACGCGACTTTTGAGGACTGGCTTTTCGCCGTTGGGGCATATCCGTGTGTGTATTTTTGGGTTTTTGCATTTCTACTCGCGGATTTCGTTCCGAGCGCGGATGCGGTCCCATTACCTGGCCTTGCTTCCAGCACCTACCGTCCCCCGGCGGCCGCTTTTGGGGCCGTCCTGCCGAACCGATGATCAAGTTGTTTATCAATGGTTGGGCCGCCAGTGCGGGAGGCGGTCTTACTTACCTTCGAAATGTGATTCCTCATCTCTCGCGACGAGTGGATGCTGAAACCACCGTGTTGATGAATCCCGCCATCCGACGGGAGTTCGGGGAACTGCCCAACATTTCCTTGATCGAGGCACAAGGGCCGTATGGTGTGCCCGAGCGGTTCTTCAGGGAACAGACGATATTGCCAAGACTGATCCGGCAAAGTGGCGCGCAGGTTTTGGTTTCCGCGGGCAATTTTGCGATTTGGCAATCTCCCGTGCCGCAGATACTGCTTTCGCGCAACTCGCTTTATACTTCAGGCGATTTCCTCCATGATCTGCGCGCGCGCGGCGACTACGCTCTCTGGGGGGACACTTTGATTAAGGGCTGGCTGGCGCGGCGGTCGATGGGTTGGGCCGAAATTACGGTCGCCCCCAGCGCAGCCTTTGCCCGGGAGTTGAGCGAGTGGAGCGGCCGGAACGTACTTTCGCTGCCCCATGGATTTGACCCTGATGCTTTTACAGGCGATTCGTGCCCACTGACTTCGGAGGTGACCGGCCAGCTTGAGCGAGGACAAGGCGCTCTCCGCCTGCTTTTTGTGAGCCACTACAATTATTACAGGAATTTCGAAACATTACTGCGGGCGATGCCAATCTTGAACAGCCGTCTAAGAAATAAGGTAAAGCTCTTTCTTACCTGCCAACTGAGATCAGGCGAGAATCCCGGGAATTATCGAGCCGAGTCTGCTTCATCCCTCGCCAGCGGGCTTCGGGAAAGACACAGCGTCGTCGAACTGGGAACGATTCCGTACCGCTCGCTGCACCACCTCTATCGTGCCTGTCACATCTATGTAACCCCGGCTTACGCCGAATCGTTTGCGCATCCGCTGGTGGAGGCGATGTCGAGTGGTTTGCCCGTGGTGGCGTCCGATTTGCCAGTGCATCGCGAAATCTGTAGTGAGGCGGGAATTTATTTTCCCCGGTTCTCTCCAGAGGCACTTGCGGAACGGGTACTGGAGATTCAGGGATCGCCAGAGTTGAGTGAAAGGCTGTCGCGCGCTGGCCTCCTGCGTTCTCGCGACTTCAGTTGGAGCGAGCATGTGGCACGGCTGGTGGCTATGGCCGAGGAATTGATTGCGATCAAACCGCGCAGAAACTGATGTCGGGCATCAGGATCCGAATCGATCGCGATGGTCAGAGTGCTCCGTGCAGCGCTGGTTTCCCTATACTATACTGTTGTTCCGGATCGTTGTTCCGGCGCTTTACTAAGGTGCTTTGAGCCGCTTCTAGTGGAGAAGTCTACATTGGGAAACCCCGTTATCCCCAGCGCGACCGCCGAAGGAATCCGATCTTCGACACACTTTCCCGCAGCGTCGGCGCAGCGTGTTGAGATCCTGGAGTGCACTTTACGTGATGGCAGCTATGCCGTCGACTTCAAGTTCACGGAACGGGATACGGAAGTTCTGGCGAGCGTGCTCGGACGGCTGGGATTCCGGTGGATCGAGGTAGGTCACGGGCTGGGCTTGGGCGCCGCACAAGCCGGCAAAGGGACAATGCCGGCCAGCGATGAAAGCTTGATCGAGTCAGCCAAACACGCTGCTCCAGATGCCATGATTGGGAGTTTTTTTATCCCTGGGATCGGCAAGCGCGAGAATCTGCGCTCCGCGCGCTCCGCGGGGCTCGATTTCGTTCGCATCGGTTACAACGCTCCCGAAGTCGAGGAAGCTTATCCGTACCTTGAATTTGCCAGGGAGCTTGGGTTGATTCCGTGCCTGAACTTCATGAAGACGTACGGAATTACGCCGCAAGCGTTTGGCGAGAAGGCCCTGGGTGGCGAACGGGCGGGCGCTGCGGCCGTCTATTGCGTCGATTCCGCCGGCAGCATGTTCCCGGAGAACGTGCGAGGTTACATCAGCGAAGCGCGGCAGCGCTGCCAATGCGCTCTCGGGTTTCATGGGCACAGCAACCTGCAGTTCGCAGTCGCCAACAGCGTGGAAGCTTTTCGTTGCGGAGCGAGGCTTATAGACTCCACCCTCTATGGGCTCGGGCGTAGCTCGGGAAATGTCCCGACTGAAGTTGCCGTTGCGGTTTTCCAAAGACTCGGAATTGAAACCGGCATTGACCTTCACGATGTAATGGACGCGGCCGAGGAATTTCTGGAACCGCTGATGTCGAAGATTCAGCTCTACGACATGATGGCAGTGTCGATGGGATACAGCCAATTCCACTCGTCTTTCCTGCCGAAAGTCGCGATGGCGGCGCGTAAACATGGCGTCGATCTGCGCCGGCTGGTGATCGCGATGGGAGAACTCGACCCGGTAAATCTGGATGAGCATACTCTGGAACGGGTGGCGGCGAGTTTGCCCAAGCGGAAAACGATGCGGGCGCGTACCGGCTTGACCTCGTTTCGCGCTCCAGGTATCTCCGAAAACAGCATCAGCAGTTCTCTTTCATCCGTGAAGTCGCTGGTGGAAGGAATGGTCGTCACTTGCGCGAAGCGTCGTGCGCGAGCTGTGCTGGAATTGGTCGCCGCCGAGACGCCGTCGGATAGTTTCGTTCTTGCCGATCTGGTGCTCGCTGAAGACAGCATTGTGCTGGGGCGAGTGGCGTACGGCTCCTTCGAAATCCTTGAACAGGTTCTCGCACTTACGAAGAATGACGTTGCGGTTTATCTCGTCGACTTGGATAGCGGGGCATGGGGAACCGAGCTGCCGGCCTATATCAAAGAGATGGTCGGAGTGGAGCGCATCATTCCTATGCGTTCCCGGTCATTGCTCTCGAATTATCTGGATGAAGTAATGATGTCAACCGCCCAGCGCTATGGCGCTTTTTGCCTGATGGTGTATGGGAGCCCTGATATCGCCCTGTTGAAACCGTGGTCGCAGAGCTTCAAGAACGTGATAGTACGCGGGGAATTGCCGATCGACGCCCCGTCGAATTGCTGGCGGATCGAGGACTTTTCCGACCGCATGCACTTTGATCTCGGGATTTCAGCCGCGCTGCTGCTCTGTCCGCCCAACAGCGCAGACACAATATCGATTGATCAGCTGACACACGCGGACGGTATCATCCTAACGGCAGGCTATTTCCCACGTCTGGAGCAGGACCTTCCCAATCGCAGCGTGGTCCGGCTCGATACGAACGATGCGTATCGTGGCCAGATGACGCGCTGGGCTGGAATCGCAAACCTTCTGAAATCCGCCGAGGGCCGGACTGTAGCCATCCAATGACGATTCGGGAACAGATCCTCGATCTCGTCGAGAAGAACGGCGATCGGGTTTTTCTCATCGATGCGCTTACCGGCTCGCCTATGAAGTACCGCGAGTTCCACGAGCTGGCATGCGTATTGGGCGCGGAACTGCAGGCCCGGGGACTCCGTCGTGGAGACCGGATCGCAGTAATGGTTCCGAATTGTTGTGAACTGGCAGTCTTCTATTTTGCCTGCCTGTACGCCGGGGCTACCATCGTTCCTATCAATCCAAGTCTTAGCGTTGGCGATGTGCGGTTTATATTGTCGAGTTGCGCCCCTCATTTGGTGCTGGCAAGTCCCTCGCTTAGTGAACGTTTGACCGCGGCAGGCAGCACACCGATCATGCTTGCTACCGCTCAGGATCCGCTCGTGAATTCGAAGGCGGACGCTATCGACTTGACGGTGCTACGGGCCTCCACGGGATTTAAGCCGCTAGAAGATGTTACCGCGGACGACTTGCTGGTGATTGTCTACACCTCCGGGACCACCGCCAGGCCCAAAGGGCTGGCTCACAAAATCGGCCGCATGTTCCGCAACGCCCGCGCCTTTGCGGAACAGCAGGGAATAGATCAGGCCTCGCGTTTTTATCTCACACTCTCAATGGCGTACATGGGAGGCTTCTACAATCTTTTGATTCTGCCCTTCCTGCATGGCGCCAGTGTGGTGATTGACCATGTATTCGATGCGCGTTCCAGCCTCAGTTTTTGGGACCGGGCCAGCCGGCACGAAGCAAACATACTGTGGCTCGCTCCCACCGTCATGTCGATCCTTCTGAAGATGGATCGCGGGCATCTCGGCGAAGAATTCTGCCGCAGGTCGGTGCGCCGCTCATTTGTCGGCTTCGCCCCGCTACCCTTAAAGTTGAAGACCGATTTTGAGAACAGGTATGGAGTCCGGATGATCGAGAACTATGGCCTCTCGGAGACACTCTTCGTGACGGCGCGATCAACCCCCGGCGCCGGTAACTCCGAGACCGGCTATGTGGGAGAGGCGTTGCTCGGGATTCAATTGCGGGTCGCGGGAGAAGATGGCTCGACGTTATCGCCTGGCGCAAAGGGAGAGATTCAGATTCTGACTCCTGATCTGATGGCCGGGTACCTGGACGAAAAAGGCCATCTGCAGGAAGTGAACGCCGAGGAGTGGTTTGCGACCGGAGACTTCGGTCATCTGGATGAACGTGGCGCGGTCTTTGTGACCGGGCGCAAGAAGGACATCATCATTCGCGGCGGAGTCAACATCAGTCCCGCCGCGATCGAAGAGGCGCTGTTGCATGGCAACGGAGTTGTCGATGTGGCTGTGGTCAGTATTCCACACGAACTCTATGGCGAAGATATTGTCGCGGTCTTGAAGCTTGAACCCGGCATTGAACTGGAATCGATTCTGGATTCGGTAATGGAACGCGCCCGGCAGGAACTTGGGCCGCATCAGCAGCCGGCGCGCTACATTGCGATCGACGATTTCCCGAGAACGGCGAACGGCAAAGTTCAGAAGTCCCAACTGCGCGAACTGGTCGTTGGTAAACTGCAAATTGGCTCACGAACGTTCCAGCGTACGCGGCCCGCCGAAACGGCAAAGGCATCGCATTAGGGATCCGCCAATCCAGGTAAACGTCGCATAAACATGAAAATCACTGATTTGTCATTGACGCTTGAAGAAGGCATGATGACGTTCCCCACGCACTGGCATCCGGTGGTCGAGATAACGATCCTGGGTCGCCACGGGGTGGAAGGCCGCGAAACGCGAAAACTCGTGCTGGGTACTCACGTTGGCACTCACGCGGATGCGCCGTTGCATTTCATCCCCCACGCTAAGGGAATCGACCAGGTGCCACTTGACGTGTTGGTGGGGCCAGCGCGAGTGCTGAATTTCACGCCCTGCCAGCCGCTGCAGGAGATCGACGTTCCTCAATTGCACGAGAAACTCGGCGGCAAAGTCCCAATGCGGATAATCCTGCGCACGGATTGGTCCGAGCATTTCGGGCAAATGCCGTTCTACACGCAGTATCCATTCTTAACCGAGAAGGCTGCGCAATGGCTCGTCGAGAATGGAGTTCGCCTGATTGCCATGGATACTCCATCACCCGACAATCCATCTCACAGCCGCGGCTCCGCGAAGGATTCTCCCAATCATAAGGTCTTGTTGGGAGCGGGCGTCGTGCTGGTAGAGTACGTTTGCAATCTGAAGGCGCTGGCGTCTCAAGACGTGGAACTGATCGTTCTGCCGCTCAAGCTAAAGGATTGCGACGGCTCGCCGGTGCGCTGCATCGCCATCGAGAGGTGAAGAGTTGGGAGTGACGAATCACAACGACGAATTAAAAGAGCAGGCTTCGGGTTGGCTGTGCGATTGGTTCGTCAGCCGCAGAAAATTCAAGGGGGATTTGACGGGGCTCGCGAATATTAACTACTTCGACGCGGGGTTGCTGACCTCGCTCGAAGTCATTGAATTCGTGTCAGAAGTTGAAGCGTGCTTTGGCGTGCAGTTTTCCGAGCAGGACTTTCAAGATCCGCGTTTCGTTACGGTGGCGGGTCTTTCACAACTGATTGCCGATCGGTCTCTCGAGGCCACGAAATAGATGAAAACAAGAATAAGGATAGTAAGCTGAGTCGAATGGAAGCGAGTGTTGACCCCGTACATTGCGCACTCCGAAAACGATGTTTCGCCAGCCACTGGCGAAGGCAAGTCCGCGCTTCACGTTCTGACGCTGACGCCTTTTTTCCCCTCCGCCGGCGATAAAGTGAGCGGTTGCTTTATCGCCGAATCGACCTGGCAGCTTGAGCGGTTCGGCGTCACCTCCAGCGTCATCGCGGTAACTCCGATCTACCAGCATCGAAGAGAGCCGGACCCGGCCGCTCCCGCGCATTGGGTGAGATACCCGCAAATTCCGGGAAATCTGGGCTTGTCGAACGCTGGACGATGGCTGTACCTGCGCCTGCTGGCGCAGGTTTCGCATCTTCACAAAAAGAAACCGATCGACGTTGTTCACGCGCATTCCGCCCTGCCCTGCGGGCATGCAGCGGTCTTATTGTCACGGCACCTTAACATTCCCTTCGTGGTGACGCTTCACGGCTTGGATGTGTTTAACACTTGTTTTCTCGGAGGAATCGCCGCCCGATGGCGACGCACCGTTTCCATCAACGTCTATCGTGCGGCGAGAACCGTCATTTGTATCAGTGGGAGAGTGCAGCGCAATCTGCGGGAGGGAATGCAGCAGGGCGTTCACAGCGCCGTGGTGTACAACGGTACCGATACTGATTTCTTCTCGCCCGCTGTAGGGGGGGCTCGCCAGCTAGCCGAACCGGAGATCCTGATCGTTGGCAATCTCCTGGTCGGCAAAGGGCACGAACTCGTCCTACGGGCCATCGGCAAACTGGCAACATCTTTTCCGCAGTTGAACTGCCGGATTATTGGTGACGGTCCTGACCGCACTCGATTTGAGGCATTGGCCGCCGAGTTAGGAATTCAAAGACGCGTTCAGTTTGAGGGAAGAAAAAGCCGGGCGGAAGTGGTGGATGCCATGCGAGCCTGTTCGGTGTTTGTGTTGCCCAGCCGCTTCGAAGGACTGGGATGCGTGTATCTGGAGGCCATGGCGTGCGGCAAGCCAGTGATCGCCTGTCGCGCGCAGGGAATTGAAGAAATCATCGACCATGGGAAAAATGGCTGGCTCATTTCAGACTGGGTCAATTCAGAAACGACCAATTCAGAAATGACCAATTCAGACACGACCAATTCACCCGGCGCGCTGAACGAACTCGTGCACGGACTCTCGACATTATTAGGCTCGCCGGAGTTGTGCTCGCTCCTGGGCACAGCTGCGCGAGATACGATCCTCAACCGGCTGACATTGTCTCATCAGGCAGAGCGCCTGGCGCAGATTTACAGTGAAGCGATTGCAGCGTCGGTCCATTCGTCATGACGGTCGGCGGAAGCATTCCCGCAAAGCTGGTTACAATAATCGAGTCAGATATCATAGAGCTCTCGCAGTTTATCGCGGTTCAGTCGGGACGCGAACCTGCAATCGTCGAGAGTCACCTGCGCTGGTTCCTCCTCGAAAACCCGGCACGCGATCCGCAGATCCCTCTCGGTTGGGGATTGCGTTCGCCACTAGGTCAGCTCGTCGGCTGTGTCCTCTATGTGCCGCAGCGTTTCCGTTTTCAGCAGCAAAGGTTTCTGATGATTGGCTCCAGCAGTTTCTATGTAGACGAGCGCTATCGAGGCAGCGGTGGTCTGCTTTTTCTGAGGTTTTCGGAAGTCAGCAGAAAATGGCCTTTGTTCGGAAATTCCGCCAACGCTGACGCCGCGAAGTTATGGCATGCGCGAGGAGCGGTTCCCATCCCGCACTCAGATCACGAATTGTTTGCCGTCTGCCGCTGGCGAGGTGTAATCGAAGAAGCACTCACTCGACACGGTGCGCATAAAGCAATTGCGCGAACGGTCAGCGCTCTCGCGGCACCTTGGGTAGGTGCTTACAAGTCCTTAAAATTCAGGCCTGGCGGGCAAGACGATCTGATGCCGCTGTCTTCCGCCGAGCAGGTCATGCGGTTGCCTATTCACGATCCTACTCCTGACCTTACTGCGGACCGGTATCTCAACTACATCCACTGGCGTTATTTCACCGGACGAGATCCCACAGTTGCTGTATACGCCTTTCGCAGTAAGCAGGCCGAATCCGAGGTGATGGTAGCGGTCAATCAACGTCCGCGTGGCTATCGTGGACAGATTCGAGCCCTTCACGTCTTGGATATCTATCCGCCCGTTACTCCGGAAGCTTGCGCGTCGATCGTAGCTGCACTGGTGGAACGTTACCGCAGTATTGTCGATGCGATCGTGCTGCGCGGTTCGGACGGGGCGCGACAAGACTTTTTTCCTCGTCTTGGGTTCTTACGTCGCCAGTTAGATGCCCCGAATGGGTGGTTACTGGACAAGTCCGGCTCTCTGCCGAGTCGCGACTGGTACTTGGTTCCCGCCGACGGAGACTGGCTTATCTGACATCGCGGCACAAATATCCCGTCCGTTGCCCTGAGTTGCCTGCGGAGGCGGAACCGCACGGTGGAACCACTTTGAGCGCTGCGAACTTCCCACCGCGATTGTCTACTATAATTCTTCGCACGCTGGAGAAACTGGGTTTGCCAATCAATGCGAGAGGAATTCCGATTTGAGGCGCTTTCTGCGTACCCAACTGATACGGACGCTCGCTGCTCTCGACCTGGATGAAATGATGCTCCGCCGTCAACGCCGGCGGGCAGCCCAAAGTGGACCTCTCGTGCAAGTGGTTGCAATGCACGAAACTCTTCCAGGCGATATCGAGCGCTGGCGGCGTCAACTGGAGTGGGTGGAAAAGCGATTTGCCCTCATCTCTCCTGAAACGTTCTTTGGACTTTGGGGGCCGACTCGGACCCGGCCAAACTGGTCCAAGCCAGCCGTCCTGTTTACTTTCGACGACGGCCGCGAAACCAACTACACGTTGGCCGCGCCAGTGCTTGAATCCATGGGGACGCGCGGCCTGTTTTTTGTTGTGCCGCAGTTTATCGGGTTGACGGGCCAGGCGGCGCGGAGTTTCTACTATTCGAAGATCGACGTCCGCGGCCTGGCGCCCTCCGCATCTGAGGAGCAATGGACACCGATGAAGCCCGATCAATTGGCCGATCTGGTGAGGCGGGGGCACAGCGTGGGGAACCACACTCTCTCACACGCTAATTTGTCGAGTCTTGCGACTTCGCAGCAGCGTGACGAGATCGAGGGCGGAGCAGAAAAAATCGCCGCTTGGACACAAAGAAAGGTAGAGGCCTTCGCGTGGCCTTACTCTTGGACTGCAATCAACAGGGACTCATGGGATATGGTCAGGGCAACGCATCCGTTCTGTTTCGCGCCCTGTCCAGGAACTACCGACTGCTCCTTGGACTCTCCTCAC